>Ga0209609_10000196_pt1 | contig 36777 bp, 37 predicted proteins | sample LakKivw325mmetaG_FD_184136 | JGI IMG/M metagenome (GOLD analysis project Ga0209609, IMG submission 184136) | Anoxic lake water microbial communities from Lake Kivu, Rwanda to study Microbial Dark Matter (Phase II) - Lake Kivu water 325m metaG... | ecosystem: Environmental > Aquatic > Freshwater... | reverse complement strand
GTGCTGCCCAGGGCCGAAGTGGCGGAATGGCAGACGCGCTACGTTCAGGGCGTAGTATCCGTAACGGATGTGTGGGTTCAACTCCCACCTTCGGCACCAAAACAAGCGCCTGTAGCTCAGTGGATAGAGCGCAGCCCTGCGGAGGCTGAGGCCGTGGGTTCAAGCCCCACCAGGCGTGCCACCCCAGGGCGATTAGCTCAGCGGTTAGAGCACCTGTCTTACACACAGGGGGTCACTGGTTCAAATCCAGTATCGCCCACCAACCATCGTAAAGTTGGTACCATTTGGGACAGCTCCCGAACTTTCCTCTCCACTTAATTATTATCACGTAGGACAAATCAAACTCCATATTAGTAATGGTCCACTTTTGTCCTTGATCATACGTAATAATATCATTGGTCGATGGATGTGCTATATTGAGGTCTCAGAGTACACTTCAAAGGGAACAGTAAAATGGGTATGTTGACAGTACAACTATGATAAGACTATATTCCTATCATAATTCAGGATAAATAGAATAATTAATAGCAGATGATTGAATACGATTGAGGTTATTTAAAGGTATATTGCAAAATTATCCTTTGTTATGGTCATCCAGAAGCTGCAATAGCAATTCATCTTTTGAGTTCGCTTGTGTTTGCCTGATTTCTACGCCGGCATTATTAAGAGCATAGCCTGGGCCTTTCCCTTCCAGACTCTCCCGAACCACTACAATATCTGGTTTGTAAGTCAGTATAAATTCAGCTATTTTTATACCCATGCCACGCCCCTTCTCGATATCAATATAAGGGTTAGCAACAATCTCCTGCTGTAAAACTGTATTATGCACGGTATCAACATCAATCAGGGCAAAATAGCTGGAATGACCGAAATCTTTGCTCAGCTGTCCATCCTGATTGCTGAGACCGACAACATATCGTTGACGGGTTTTCGCCAGAGGTTCGCAGTGGATTAGGATACGATCTACATTTGGAACAGCGTCCTTTATAGACCGTTCAATTCTTTCAGTCAATGAATGCGCCTTCCTTAAGTCGGTAGTATGCACATTGATTGCCACTTCAACAAAGATGAAGCGCCCCGAATTACGTCCTGACAGTTTTCGCACAGCACTTACCGACGGCTCGGCCAGTATAATCGAGCGTATCTTATCTAATACATCATAACTAACAGAGGCATCAAGCAACACCCGCATACTGGAGGACAAGAGGCCCCACGCCGCCCAGGCAATAAACAATGCAACAATCGCTGCTGCGAATCTGTCAAAGGAGAACCCCAGGAGTTGACCGATAAGACCGGCAAAGACGATCGAAGAACCCCATACATCCATCCTGAATTGGCTTCCATCGGCCATCAAACTGGGTGAATTATATTTTTTACCGATATTCAACTCATAACGGCCGAAAAGCAACGGAACCAATATCAAAGCGGCAACTGCGACAAGGATCCAGGAGTTGGAGATTTCAGTTTGGTTAGTGCCAATAATAGCATCCTTTAATATTTCATATGCAGTGAAAAAAAGCAGCAGTGAAATAAATGAGGCAACCAAATTTTCTATTTTGTACAGGCCGTATGGGAAATTTCTACTTTTTCTCCGTGATATGACCAATCCGATTATCAAGGCTATAGAAACAAAAACGTCAACAAGCGAATGAACTGCGTCAGCCTTGAGTGCCAAGCTGCCTGTGAAAAATGCCAAAGTCATTTTGGCAGCTACAAGAATCGAGTTTACAAGAAGTGAATAGATCCCAGTCCTCATGATAAGGACTTCCTCGGATCCCATTACCTCTCATCTCCGGTTCTCAATATTTACCATCCAAAATGAACCATTGCGACATGCTCAAAAACTATTTGATAAACATGGTGAGCATATTATCAATAGTATAACAATCATAAGTACGTAGATTTCCAAATAATATAAATTTTACAACTTTAAATCGGGTGATAACAAAATCCAAAATGCCATCTAAATCAAGCTCAAATTAGTAAAAATACATAGAATTTGTAATATCATTCAGTTGCGTTTGGAATAGTCGATATTACTGGTACCACTCCTCTGTGAGCAATCGTTGAATCACTGGAATAAGCTTCCGCCTCTTAAACACGAGTTCGGGAGCTGTCCACAATGGCCTACCATAAGGTGATGTCTTCATCACAAATTCGCTTTAATTTTAGCCAATTGGTTTTTTATATTTTTCCGATCGGAAGAATGGCAATATTATCACCAACGAAAAATATCGAGATGAACATTCTTCGCACACAGATTATGATGCGTTCCAGTTCAGCGGCAGTGCAACACCGCCGCTGAACCAGTTGTTACCTAACTTTTCCCCTTTCCCGTCCTAGCTAAGCCCTTCAAGGTATTAGGTTATGGTCTGGCGAGGTCGAAGCGATCCAGGTTCATAACCTTGCTCCAGGCTGCTATAAAGTCATCGACAAATTTCTTCTGTGCATGAGCGCTTGCGTAGACCTCAGCCAGAGCTCGAAGTTGAGAGTTCGAACCGAAGATGAGATCGACACGCGTGGCAGTCCATTTAACTTCGCCAGTCTTACGATCGCGCCCTTCAAACATGACGTTGTCTGCTGAAGCTTTCCACTCTGTGCTCATATCTAGCAGGTTCACAAAGAAGTCGTTCGTCAGCGTTTCGGGCTTCTTGGTAAAAACGCCATGTTTCGCTTGGCCGAAGTTGGTGTTCAGTACGCGCATACCGCCAACGAGAACCGTCATCTCTGGTGCAGTGAGTGTCAGTAATTGCGCCTTGTCGACCAGCAACTCCTCCGCCGATACAGCGTATTTAGCTTTGAGATAGTTGCGGAACCCGTCCGCCTTTGGCTCGAGCACCGCGAAAGAGGTCGTATCGGTTTGCTCCTGCGAGGCGTCCATGCGTCCCGGTGTGAACGGGACGTTCACCTCGTAACTGGCGTTCTTCGCAGCCTTTTCGACTGCTGCACAACCGGCCAGAACGATCAAGTCAGCCAGTGAGACTTTCTTGCCGCCTGTCTGCACGCCATTGAACTCCTTTTGTATTGCCTCGAGGGTCTTGAGCACTTTTGCCAGCCTGGCCGGCTGATTGACTTCCCAATCCTTCTGCGGTGCAAGACGAATCCGTGCGCCGTTAGCACCGCCGCGCTTATCGGAGCCACGGAATGTGGAAGCAGAAGCCCAGGCCGTCAAAATCAGCTCAGATACCGACAGACCTGAAGCCAGTATCTTGCCCTTAAGGGAAGCGATGTCCTTCTCATCGATTAGCTTGTGATTCACAGCTGGAATGGGGTCCTGCCAGATTAGTTCTTCAGCAGGAACCTCGGGGCCGAGATAGCGTGTGCGTGGGCCCATGTCGCGATGCGTAAGTTTGAACCAGGCACGGGCAAATGCATCCGCAAACTGTTCAGGGTGCTCATAGAAGCGCCTTGAAATCTTTTCATAGACAGGGTCAAACCTCAGGGAAAGGTCAGTGGTCAACATGCCCGGCGACCGCCGTTTTGAAGGGTCATGGGGATCCGGCACAGTGCCGGCGCCTGCATCTCCCTTTGGCTTCCACTGGTACGCACCGGCCGGGCTCTTAGTCAGTTCCCATTCGAAATTGAACAGGATCCGGAAAAAGTTGTTACTCCACTTCGTTGGCGTGTTGGTCCAAATAACTTCCGGGCCCCCGGTAATCGTGTCATTGCCTTTGCCTGTTCCGAAACTGCTTTTCCAGCCGAGGCCCTGTTCTTCGATGGGGGCAGCCTCGGGCTCAGGTCCCACGTGGGTCGCAGGACCGGCGCCGTGTGTTTTGCCGAATGCATGTCCGCCCGCAATAAGTGCTACCGTCTCCTCGTCATTCATCGCCATACGGGCAAAGACCTCACGGATATCCCTGGCTGCTGCCACAGGATCCGGGTTGCCGTTCGGGCCTTCAGGATTAACATAAATAAGACCCATCTCCACAGCAGCGAGTGGGTTGTCGAGGTCACGGTCGCCGGAATAGCGCTTCTCACTGCCACGCCACTTGTCTTCAGAACCCCAATAAACGCTCTCATCCGGCTCCCATACATCTTCACGACCGCCGGCAAAGCCGAAAGTCTTGAATCCCATCGACTCCAGGGCAACATTGCCTGCGAGGATCATGAGGTCAGCCCAGGAGATCTTCCGGCCATACTTCTGTTTGATAGGCCAGAGCAGCCGGCGCGCTTTATCGAGGTTGGCGTTGTCTGGCCAGCTGTTGAGCGGAGGGAAGCGCTGCTGCCCTGCGCCTGCCCCACCACGACCGTCACCCACGCGGTACGTGCCTGCGCTGTGCCAAGCCATGCGAATGAACAGGGGCCCGTAGTGGCCGAAGTCCGCCGGCCACCAGTCCTGTGACCTCGTCATCAATTCACGCAGGTCCTTCTTCACCGCCTGCAGGTCAAGAGTTTGGAACTCCTTGGCATAGTCGAAATCCTCCCCCATCGGGTTGGACTTGGAGGAATGCTGGTGAAGGATTTTAAGATTCAGTTGATTGGGCCACCAGTCCACGTTCGATGTGCCTCTGCCGGTTACTTGTTTGTTTGATCCTTTGGTAGTTTGATGGCTTGTTGCTTTGTTTTGCCTCTTCTTTTCCATTTGATCCACCCCACAAAAAATTCATTTTAGCTGTGCCGCTATTGCTTTATTCAGCAGACTTTCTGCCTTAACAAGCTTCTTATACTTCTCTTCGACTTTCTTGAAGTTTTTCGCCACTATAGCTTTTAGTAAATCACCCTCAATTTCCGCGACTTCAAGCCTCTCGTAATAATCCATTGTCTCTTTTAGATGAGCGAGGACTATCTTTCCGGTCAATACTGGATGATTGTTAGTTACGTTCGCATCTTCAAATCTAATACCATGCTCAAGTTCAACCTCAAGTCCCTGCTTGAAAACCTCAGTAGGGACCGGCATTTTCTTTACGTTCACCACCTTCAAAATTGCGGCAGTTTCTTTTGTTGTAACATTAATATCCTTGAGTGTTGACCAATCCCTTATTCCAAGCTCTTGGCATACCCGTTTGACCTCAGCTTTCGAAATGTATTCAGGCAATTTCATTTGGATATTAACCTCCTTCCATATGCATTCTCTTTAACATCAATGCTTGGTGCCTTTTTGACAATCTTTACAGAAACCGCGAAATTCAAGCCGGTGCTCTGTAATTTTGAATCCCGTCTTCTTTGCGAACTTCGCATTCAGTCCGGTTTCAACAGGTTCATTGAGATCAAAAATACGTCCACATCTTTCACATATGAAGTGGTAGTGATTATCTTGCCTGATCTCATACCTTCCGACCATTCCATCCACATTCAACTCAATTATCACACCTTCATCTTCCAAAACATTCAGATTACGATAGACAGTCCCCTTACTTATATGCGGCAATTTTTTACGGACTTCATCATAGATCCAGTCGGCAGACGGATGTGTCCTGACTCCCTTAAGCACCTCCATGATAGCTATCCTCTGCTTCGTCTTCCTTCTCACCATATTAGTATTAAATCCTAATAGCAAAAGTGTAGCAATTATTTATCAAGTGGTCAAGACTGAAGCTGAATCAATACGATATTTGCGGCAGCAATTTGGGCATCGATTAGTTTAAGCCGATGATATACCTTTTCTGATCGGAAGAATGGCAATATTATCACCGTTAGACAAATATTGGCATTCATGTTCATCCATGGATAATTAACAGTGGTCTGTAACTGGAATATTCTCTAACTATTCAACCGGGACAAACTGAAACAACCAGCCGTTAGTACGGATATATAATCCAAAAGTCTGAATGCTGGGTACTAATTCGAATCATACCATCAGATCTGCCAAAATCGTACTTTAAGTCGTCCTTTATTGTGCGTAAAGTTGTGCATAATCTACTCCGCAATAAGGGTCGATCTGACTGAACAAGTGCTTCAATCAGATAAGTACAAAAAAGATTAGTAGTAGGAGGTAATTCATAGGGAAAATTAATGATGGATAAATCCATGCTGTGTGGCCTTCCCAATCCGTATTTTGAAATAGTCTATTGCGCTGATTAAGGAGGTGTATTAGTGGAATTATCTTCTTGGCGGGACATCATCCTGATTATCTGGGGACTGGTAGCTACGGTAGCCATGGTGTTCATATCGGTCATACTTTTCCTGTTTTACCGTAAAACAATTTTTGTGCTTAACTCAACGGATTTAATGGTAAACAAGGTCAGCGAAATTGTAGATTACGTTAATACGGAAGTTGTCAGGCCGGTCAGCCGGTTTGGTACCATGATCCGGGGGATAATGCAAGGCATTAGTATATTTGGCAGTATATTTAAGAAGGAGGATGATCAAGATGAATAGAGATACAAGTTCAGGTTTTTTTTCAGGGTTACTAATGGGAGCAGTGATCGGTGCTGCTGTGGCTTTATTGTATGCGCCACAGCCCGGGACAGAGACCAGGCGCATCGTAAAAGAAAAAGCCCTGGAAGTAAAAGAAAAGGCTGCAAAGGCAGCCAGTAAGATCAGGGAATCTGTCAGTTCTGTTATTAAAGGTGAAGAGTAACAGAACAATCTTGGCTAAAATATTATTACATGATGTAGTTTTTTAATCCTATCGAACCTTGTTCTGAGGCCTGTCTGCTCTAGCATACAGGCCTCAATTTTAATTTCTCTTTTGGCTCTGTAGAGTTACACCTTTGTGCCTTTTTCAGCGGCTTGCCCGTTGCATCGCTGCTAAAGGTGTATACAGCCGAAGCCGGCAGCCGTAATGATTATCTCAACGAATAACAAGCAGGCAAGCAATACAGGCAATGTCTTTATCATACCTGAACGCTGGGCTCCTGATCCCCACAATTATATCAGCAAAGTACATTTAAGGCTGAGTGTATCTTAAGATACTAATAATTGCTGAATAATTATCTGCTATATTTTGCATTGTCGCATACCTTGCTTTATGCATACAGGAGGATATGGAGAATTTGAGCGATAAGAAATTTGCCATCATTATTATCGTTGCTCTTGCCCTGAATTTTGTCATAGGGACAACAGGGCTGGTGCTGGCTGCCATCCCACTGGCCCGGCAGGCAGCCCGGCCAGCAACATTTACGATCAGCAGCTATAGGGCCGGCCCCCAGTCGGGCGGGCAGCAATGGAACCAGCAGCAGCCTTTCGGCCCCCAGTCGGGCGGGCAGCAATGGAACCAGCAGCAGCCTTTCGGCCCCCAGTCGGGCGGGCAGCAATGGAACCAGCAGCAGCCCTTCGGGCCCAAGTCGGGCGGGCAGCAGTGGAACCAGCAGCAGCCCTTCGGGCCCAAGTCGGGCGGGCAGCAGTGGAACCAGCAGCAGCCCTTCGGGCCCAAGTCGGGCGGGCAGCAGTGGAACTGGAAACAGAGGCAATTTTCCGGGCCGCAATCCGGCCGTGGCGCATTTGGCCGCCATGACTTCGGCAGGTATGGATTCGGGGGGGGCCATAAATTTGCCGGGCCTGAGTCCGGCCAATCCGGTCCAAACACCCGCCAATACGGCAACCGGCAATTTAACGGCCCCGGCTCAAATGGACCCGGATGCCACTGTCCGTGGAGCAGCGGGCATAAATCAGACAGCCCTCCTGCACAGCTACAGCCGCCGTCACCGCCCGCTCTGCCGGATAATTAATATTCAGTTGTTTGAGTAAAAAGTGAGAGGGCTTCGGCCCTCTCACTTTTTGCATTTCGGAAGCCTCATGGATGCGATATAAATTGATACGTGTTGAAGCAGGCTAAGATTTTATCGAATAGTTGTAGACCATGGAGACGGCATTCTCCACGCATATGTCCGTAAAGCGGTCGATGGAATAGATATCATGCAGGAACCAGCGCTTTAACACCCATGTGTGGCAGAGCACCTCGATCTGGAAGGCTGTGAGAAAGGGGTCCCTGACCTTGAAGCGTTTCTCCCGGTTGCCGGCCTCCAGTATCTGCCTGAAGACATTGACCACCCTCTCCTCCGATTCGATCACGCCCTGCAGCTGCTCAGGCTTGAGCGACTTGGCCGCCCTGTACCAGAAAAGCAGCATCTTACGCCGGTCATGCACCAGGCGCATGTATTTTTTTACGGCATTGCGCAGGGCTTTTTCCGGCGGGCTTTTAAGCATTTCCCCGCGCACTTCGCTTTCCCATTTGCTGACATTCTTCAGGTGGATCTGGCCGAAGATAGCAGGGAAATCATCCTTGGACTTTATATAGTAATAGAGGTGGCCCATGCTTATGCCGCAGGCGCTGGATATATCCCTGACCGAGGTCTCCGTGAACCCCTTTTCAAAGAAAAGCGCGGAGGCCGTTTCTGCAATCTGCTGCAGCTTACTGTTGGCAGCCCTCGTCCTTTTGCGCCCGGCAGCCGCTTTGGTATTCCTATCCTTTCCCGGCATCCAGCTGGCATTATATTCCATACCGGCTGTAATGCTCAAAGTATTTTTTAACCTTTCCCTCGTATGCTATACTCCCTAAGGGACTTAGCGAAGTGAGTATGCAATGGAACACCGGCGGCGCCTGGCTGTCGATTTTTCTGGGCATTTCGATACTTATTTCAGGCTGTGCATTTAGCCCGTCTGAGCCGTCAAGGGCCTTGCCCTCCTTGATTAAGGTGGGTTTGCCAACGCCACTGAATGACCCTTACGCACCGTGGGGCAGGGACAACATGGAGCCATACACTGCCTGGATCGACCTTTTCAACCAGAAGGGCTTCCAGGTTAACGGCAGGACGTATACCTTCAAATTGGTTGCGGTTGATGATCGTAACTCGCCCGAGGGCGGCTCGGCAGCGGCAAAGGAGCTGGTTTACGGCGAGGGCGTCAAGTTCGTAGCCGGTCACTGGAGCTGGAGCTACGATGCCATATCGGCGGTTACCAATCCGCAGAAAGTAATCTTTGTCACAAGGAACGGCGGGGGAATTTACTACGACCCGCTGAGACAGCCCTATAATGTTTTTGGCACGCCTTCCAGGGAAGTGTGGGTGGGCGGAGTGCTGGCAGCCCACGAGAAGTACCCCGACAAGAAGGTCGGCATACTAGAGCCGGATACGGGCCTGACGGCATCTGAAATGGAGGCCATAAGCAGGCAGTATTTCGACCCTTCCGGCATGAGCTATTTCTGGCAGGTCTATCGGTCAGGCACAACCGATTTCACCCCTTATATAGAAAAGTTTGCTGAGGCTGGCTGCAGCCTGGTCCTTTGCGATGCCGGTTTCCAGGACGTGGCGCCATTTGTCAAACAGTGCAGGGACGCGGGCTACAAGTGGACGCTGGGACAGGCAGGAGGGCTGGCTGATATTGACGACTACATTGGCAGTTGCGGCTTTGATGCAATGCAGGGCCTGATAGGCTCCTACTTCGGCATCTGGGATTTCCAGCGCACAAAGGTCAACCCGGAATATATAGCGATGTGCCGCCAGGTCATGGATACGCTCTCGGCCAGGCACGGCAAGCCATATAACTATAATGACTGGATCGGCTGGTTGCCCTCGCACCTGTTGATGCTGGCGCAGGCCATGCAAAAGGCCGGCTCAGCCACCGATACCGACGTCATAATGCAAGCCATACGCGGAGGCACCTTTGACACCACGGCCGGCACATTCAGGATGTCGGGGGAGAAAACCTACGGCTCACCCGTGGTATTCGGCAGCCCCGGCGCCATATGCCACATACAGGGAAATTCGGCTGAATACCTGGCCGAGCATCCTGTAACCTATATTCCCTGACAGTTCCGCCATGTCATCGCAAGACTCAAGGATTGCCGAACAGGCCGGTCAGCAGTCCCCGGCCCAGTAGGTGGCCCTGCATAGCGTCAACCACCTGGCTTTCCGCGGCTCCGGCCTCCAGCGCCAGCATGCTGTCCAGCGCGTAGAAGTAGAACTGGTAGCGGTGCCGGCTGCCGGCCGGCGGGCAGGGGCCGTTGTAGCCGACCTTGCCGAAGGTGTTGGTGCCCTGCAGGAATCCCTGGGCTGCCTCTTCTTTAATAGCCTGCGGCAGGCCTTCAAGCCCCGGCGAGATATTGAAGACCACCCAGTGGGTCAGTGTGCCGCGCGGCGTGTCAGGATCGTGCATAATAAGGGCCAGGGACTTCGTGCCTTCAGGCAGCGTGCCCCAGCTTAGCGGCGGCGACATATTCTGGTCCTTGCAGGTGAATAAGACCGGTATGGTGCCGTTGTCGGCAAAGGCGGCGCTGGTCACCATTAGTGTGGCAAGCTGGGCCGGCCCAGCTTGGCTCCGGGCAGGAGGTGGGGAGACGGGTTGATCCGCAGGAGTGCAGGAAAATAAGAACAGCAGTGTAATGAACAGAGGAACCAAGACCCTATCCAATCTCAACCCCGACATATTAATTATCATATCTGCAATCACCTGTTATTTCAATTCGGGGCGCGATAGTACTATACTGCTATTGACATTGCTGCTGAGGCGGTGTACTTTTTAGAAAAAATTCGGGTGATAAGAATGAATAAGCTGCTTGCGCTGTTATTGTTGGGCGCCGTAATCTTTGCGGCCTGTACCCCGGCGGCCCCTGCCGAGAAAGTCCGTGTGCTGATGGAAGACTATCCTCCCTATAACTATGTGGATGCCCAGGGCAAGCCGGCCGGCACTTCCACCGAGGTGGTAAATGCGGTCATGGGCAAGCTGGGAGTTAATATACCCATCGAAGTCATGCCCTGGACGCAGGCCTATGCGCTGACACAGCAGGAGCCCGGCGTAGCACTGTATTCAGTGGCCCGCACACCGGAGCGTGAGCACCTGTTCATGTGGGTAGGGCCGATAGGCGTTTATGAAAGCTGGCTGTACGCCAAGAAGGGCTCTGGAGTCAGAGTTAATACGCTGGACGAGGCCAAAGCCGTGAAGGCCATAGCGGCAGTCAAGGACGAAGCAGGTCAGCAGGCGCTGGCATCCCAGGGTTTTATTAACTTCGTATATACGGACTCCACGGCGGAGGGGCTTAAGAAGCTGATGTCCGGCGAGGTGGACCTGTGGCTGGGCACCAGGGAGGGGATTGCAACCGTGGCTAAAGAAGCGGGCGTCAATCCCGACGACCTTGAACCGGCCGTTTTCGTGCATCGCTCCGATATTTATATAGCTTTCAATAAAAACACGGCTTATGCTACGGTGAATGCCTGGCAGAAGGCGCTGGACTCGCTCAAGTAGCTGACGAGGGTCAGGCCACCGGAATGTCTGGCTGTGTGCTCATCCCCGGTGAGTAACGGGCGAATCCATTGTGGCCTCGCTGCTTGACGCTGTACATAGCCGCGTCAGCGCTTTTGATCAGCTGTGACAGCTCCTCTCCGTCCTCCGGATAAATTGCCAGGCCGATGCTGATTGTGATGGTGATGTAGTCCCCGGACGTTCCCAGCATAAATGGCGCTGCCGTCGCATTCAGTATCCTGAGCGCTACGCCATCGACTATATCCTCGCCCGAGATCTCCGGAAGCAGCACCATAAACTCATCTCCCCCGAGCCTGCAGACCGTGTCCACCTTGCGGACTACCGTAGTCAAACGTACTGCCAGGTCCTGCAGCAGCTGGTCGCCGGCGCCGTGGCCGTACTTATCGTTAACCTCTTTGAACCTGTCCAGGTCCATTATCATGACAGCCAGCCTTCTGTTATAGCGCGTGGCTTCTCCCAGCGCTATCTCGGCTCGATCGCTGAAAAGCGACCTGTTGGGCAGCCCGGTCAGGGGATCGTAATAGGCTATCTGTTTGATTGCCTCCTCAACATGCTTACGCTCGGTGATATCGTAGAAGACGAGCACCCGGCTACAAGTGTTGCTGCGCTTGCCTTTTACCAGTGGCGACACGTGTACACTGTAAAAGCGCGTTTCACCGCCATGGTCCAGCGTGATCTCTATATTAGCCTCCCGGCATTCGACGTAGTCCGGGTTCTTGCCGAGCTGGCTGGCAATATTTTTGGGCAACACCAGACCCTGAAGTGAATTAGGCGAGGAGTTGATTATCCGGTTCATAGCCCTATTGATGTCCACCACTCGCTCTTGCTCGTCCAGTACCATGAAACCTTCGTTCATATGCTCAATGGCAGACTCGCGCGCCACCGGCAGAACATCCAGAAATCCCGCCCTGGTTATGGCAAGCGTAAGACAAACGGACGAAATGGAAAATGAGGCAGGCGTCCAATCTACACGCGGCAGATAAGGTAAATTTATCAGGTAGAGGACGCTGGTAAGGGTGGGTAGTACGATGGAGATTGTCAGGTAAACAGTCTGGTCAAGGAAAAGCCGCGGCGGCTTGAACATCCTGTATATTAGCACCGAAACCCCGGCAATCTGCAGGCTGTAACCGAAAAAAGCGCCGATCCAGAACCAGGTGTTATATTCTTTTATCACAAGTATGAACGGGCCTTCTGTGGCGATATACGAGCTGACGTACATCAGGTGGTGAAAGCTGTTGGTCCACTGGAGTATCAATGTAATCACCGGTATGGTGAAGAGAATTGCCATTATGGGTGGAGTCAACCAGCTGTCATTGTGCGTATAACGAAAGGCGAAGAGTGACAGCATAACGGGAAGGAAGACTATTCCTATATAGCTGACGTCTATTCCCGCGTATATGGTACTGAAGTCAGAGGTAACATACTCAATAATGTAGCCTCCTGCCCAGAAGGCGCTGGCCAGCAGCAGTCCCATCAACGGCCTGGCGCCGGGCGCGGAGCGACGCGGCCAGATGTACCCGATCAGGACAAGCGACATGGCAACTGAAAGGCAGAGCGCAGCCATGTAAAAAAGCCACATCGTGCCAAGCATCGATAGCTGGAAAAGTGAGCCCATAGCGACACTATAAAGCAGGCTGGCACTGCTGTCAATCGATCTCAGCGTAATTCAAACTGAGGGCACACTGGCGTTCTACCTGCAACCTTTTTGCAACCGGGACGTTATGTATTAAACTATTATGCAAGGGTTGATGCTTAGAACGGATACAACTTTAGTTGCGGATTTGCTGGAGAACGAGAAAGAGCTGGTGAAGCGGGCGCAGCATAACCGGGAGGCCTTCGGCGAGCTGTACGAGATCAATTACCGCAGGATCTTCAACTATGCCCTCAAGCGCACAGCCAACGTCCAGCTTTCGCTGGATGTTACATCGGTTACCTTTCTCAAGGCGCTGAGTCAGATCAAGAAGTACCGCTGGCGCGATGTGCCCTTCGCCGCCTGGCTGTACCGCATCGCCAGCAATGAGATCAACGACCACTTCCGCCGGGAAGGCCGGCGTCCGGCCAGTATGGAGCAGCTGGCAGAGCTGGCCGACGTGCATGATTATGCTGAAGAGGTCAACCAGGCCGAGGAGGAGCTAAGCCGCAATGAGGAGTTCCTGCTGCTGCACACCAAACTGGCCGAGCTGCCGGAAATATACCAGGAAGTCATAGTGCTTAAATTTTTTGAAAAGAAAAAAATACGTGAGATGGTTGAAATACTGGGCAAGAAGGAAGGCACCATCAAGTCACTGCTGCACCGCGGGCTGGAGAAGCTGAGGGAAAAAATGAAATGAAGCGGGGCAACTATTTTAATCCTCCTGCATTATATTATTAGGAACTGCAATGAAGAAGGAAGAGCTGATAAGGAGACTGGAAAGCGCCAGAATGCCCGACCTGATGGTATCCGGGCACAAGGAACACCTGCGCAAAATACTGCTGGAAAGGGCCGCAGCAGAACAGATGTCACTGGTTGATAGGCGCAGGGGCACAAAAGGATGGGGCCTGAACGGTTTCGGTGACTGGCTGAGGCTTCCGGCCTGGAGGACGGCCGCGGCCAGCGCGCTGGCCCTCATCGCCATCGGTGTGGTCCTTGGGCTGGTGTTCTATGTGATAATTCCTTCTCCGGCCGCAATTGCAGAGAACGTGGTCAAAAATGATCCGGGAATCCAGCACAGGCTGACGGGCTCAGGGGAGATAATGATAGTCCGCGTGGAGATCAAGGGCGGCATGGCCAGCGTGGTCTGCGGGCGCAGCGTTGGCGATTTCATCGAAGCTGATGTTGACCTGGGAGGCAGGTCGGTGGTCAGCATGCGGAGATTTGAAGCAATCTATATGCCCGAGCTCACAGCGGCTGCTCAAGAAAAGGCCGTCAGCATAGCCTCCGCCGACCCCAACGTCAAAGCCCTGCTGGAAAAAGGCGGGACGGTGGGCAAGATATTCCCTATCTTCTCGTCGTTTTCCGGCGCCACTGTGGTGGGAAATGTCTTGAAAGTCACGCCGGCTGCAACGCTAGCTGTAGTTCCAGTGGAACTGGACGGACGCACCTGGATGGTGGAAGTCAACATCGAGCAGGAAAGGACGGAGCATATAATTCAGCCGCAAAAATGGCAGGTTTTCACAGTATATTACAGCGAGATACCGCTATAACCATAGACAGTATTAAACATTTTCAGGAGGGTCATCATGTCTTTTTCCCGTGAAACAGCCCTGCGGAAGCCAGTGGCCTGGCTGATCTCCGCAGCGGTGGTGATAGCCGCAGCGCTGCTGCTGGCCGGCTGCACAATGTCGTCAACAGCGGCAGTGACACCGCTGCCGGTAACCCCTGCCCCGGCGAGCACGACTGCAAGCCCGGTGGCTCCGCTCTATGACGAGTCTACAGTGGAGTCACTGTACGACAGGGCCATCCCGGCCGTAGTGCAGATAGAGACCACCACCAGCTCACCGCTGCAGGTGGTTCCCAATCCCTTCGGACTGCAGGTGCCCAAGCAGCGGGGCCAGGGCTCCGGCTTCTTCGTGGATAACCAGGGCCACATACTTACAAACGAGCATGTTATAGACCAGGCGACGAATGTGACCGTGATGTTGAGCGACGGCACACAGCTGAATGCCAGGGTCGTGGGCAGCGACCGCTACAACGACCTGGCGCTGCTGCAGGTCGATGCTTCCAAAGTGACCAGTGCGGCCATCCTGACGCTGGGTGATTCCAGCAGGGTGAGGCCGGGACAGATGGCCATCGCCCTCGGCTCCCCCTACGGACTTCAGGGCTCGGTGACGGTTGGCATCATCAGTGGGGTAGGCCGCTCCATACCCGGCTCAACCGAGCGCAACATGACGAACATAATCCAGACCGATGCCGCCATCAACCCGGGCAACTCGGGAGGTCCGCTGATGAACTCCAGCGGCGAGGTGATAGGCATCAACACGGCCATCGAGGCGGCGGCTAACAGCGTTGGCTTTGCCGTGCCCATCGACACGGCCAAACAGCTGCTGCCCGAGCTTATCAAAGGCGGCAGCGTGAAAACAGCCTGGCTGGGCATCCAGGGCATAGCCATGGACCAGGAGCTGGCAAGCGAGTTAAAGCTGCCTGCCGACAAGGGCGTCTATATAGTAGCCGTCATGCCTGACAGCCCTGCTCAGAAAGCCGGGCTGACCGCAGGCGGCAGGGACAGCCAGAACAATCCCAAGCCCGGCGGAGACATCATAACCGCGGTGGACAACTTGCCGGTCAGCAAGGTAGCGGATATGCTGACCTATTTCAACGGAAAGCGGCCTGGCGACAGCGTGACGCTGTCGGTCATACGCAACGGGCAGACGGTTTCCGTGCCGGCGCAGCTGGCCGAGTGGCCCGAACAGCTTCCAACGTCACTGTCACAGGGCCAGGGCAACGGACAGGGGCAGAGTCCCAAAGAGTATGACTTCGGCCCCTTCCACTTCTACTTCAAATAAACTGGTTTTGCCCCCCAACTTCCGGCCCCTTCTCTCCCCCCGGGGAGAAGGGGCTGATTTTATTCAACCCCGGCTGATGAATTTTTGCATCCAGATAACATTGAAGTCCCGGCCGAACTTGCTGCCCACGCGGACGAAGCGGCCGCACTCTTTGAAGCCCTGCTTGCGGTGGAACTTGAGGCTCTGCTCGTTCAATGACGATATATTGGCCAGCAGCGTTTCAACACCCAGCCCGGCAGCATCGGCAGCCAGCACCTTGAGCAGCCGAGTTCCCAGCCCCATGCGCTGGTGCTCCGGAAGGATGAAATAGGTCAGCTCAGACGAGCGGTTGAAGGCATCGCTACGCTGGTGATGACGCAGCAGGCCAAAGCCGGCAAGCTTTCCTCCTCTCTCTATGACGTAGAAAATGCCCTCGCGACATATGCCTTTGAGGAAGTCAAAGAGCTGGTAGTCCGCTTTCCTCTCCGGGTAGGCTGCAAATCCGTTTTGCACAAAATGGTTGAAGATATCCACGACCTGCTCACGGTCCCCGTCCATGGCCTTTCTGATCACATATTCCTGCATAAATCCCCTCCGCCGCGACCTCATAGCATGCCGGGAGGCGGCTCCCCTCTCGGCCCTGCAGACCTGTCCTCCCTGGCAAACAGGGAAAAGATGAAACCACCGGCGCACATTGCCACGCCGGCCAGGAAAGCATACTGGAAGCCGGTCAACAGGAGATCGGTCGGCAGGCCCGTGCCGGACGGGCTTGTATTCATGGAGCTGACAGGGAGAACGGATGAAAAGACCGTCTGGTATATGGCAACACCCAGCACCATGCCCAGGTTCTGAAAGGCGCGTGAAGCGGCGGAGGCGGCGCCCTGGTTGTCTGCCGGAACAGAGCCCAGCGTTACGCTGTTATTGGTAGGCACAAAGGAACCCATGGAAAGCCCTATCAAGGCAAGATAGACCAGTGTGGGAATGGTGGAATCGACCTGCAACGTAAAGGAGAAAAACAGCAGCGCTGCAGCTCCTCCCGCCGCTCCGGCACAAGCCAGCACCCGCGGCCCTGTCCTATCAGAGAGACGTCCCATCAGCGGACTGACGATTATGAAGATGATAGAGCTGATGAGGAAGGCTGCGCCGATCAGGCTGGTTTGGAGCTGCCTGACCAGGGACAGGTAGAAGGGCAGCAGGAAATTGCCGCCAGCGAAGGTGCCCCAGATGAGCATGCAGGCCAGGGAGCCGAAGGTAAAGCTTGGATGTTTGAAGAGCCGGGGATGAATTAACGGATCCTTGAATTTTCTCTCCCACAGCACGAAGCCGGCCAGCAGGAGCGCGGCCAGGATGAAAGCACATAGAATGCCCCAGTGCGCCCAGCCGATCTTCTGGCCCCGGTTAAGTGCGAAAACCAGGGACACCAATCCCAGGAATATCATCACAGCCCCGGCCGTATCGAAGGGCAGCTTCTCGCCGCCCGGCTCCCTCTTTTCGTGAGGCAGGACCTTTAACGCCACTATAATGGCTGCGATGCCCACAGGCACGTTGATCCAGAATATCCAGTTCCAGTTCAGGTACTGCGTGATGACGCCGCCCAGCGGCGCGCCGACGACCACTCCCAGGCCGGCCATGGTCGAGGTAATCCCGAAGGCCCAGCCCCTGGACGAGGCAGGTATATAGCGGGTTATCATGGCCATTCCCACGGCATAGAGCATGGAGGCGCCGATGCCCTGGATGGTGCGTGCGCCTACCAGCAGGTAGATGCCGGGGGCAAAGCCGCTGAGAAAAGAGCCCAGCGTGAAGGTGGCGAAGCCCAGTATAAAGATGAGTTTAAAACCTGTGCGGTCACCGATCTTGCCAAAGATGGGCAGCGTGCTGGTTATAATGAGCAGGTAGCAAATAGTTACCAGCGCCACATCGCTAGTATCGACGTTGAAGTAGTGTGCGATGGTGGGCAGGGCAACGTTGACGATATAAGTATCCAGCGCGGCCATGAAGGCCGAGAATGCAACGCTGATCACTATCCAGCGTTGCCGGTGCCTGTCCTCAACTGCCTGTCTGCTCATCATACAATTCTGCGGCCGGCAGCCCCGGCACGCCGGGGCCGCCGGATATTGAAGATCTATTTGGGTTGTGGAGGTGCGGGGTTGACCACACCCTTGCAGAGCTTCTCGGGCACTGTCTTGATAAGCTCTTCCAGGGACCACAGGCCGTCGTCCTTATTGATGGTGGCTATGATCATGGGCTCCTGATAGAAGCCGATCTGGCTGCCGTTGATAAAGAAAGTACGGCCGTTTATGAAGCCGGATTCCTCGCTGGCCAGATAGACGACGATTGGCGGAATGTGTTCGGGCTTGGAGGCAAACATCTGGTTGAAAAATTTTTCAAACTCGTCATCACTGGTGACCCCCATAGTCGATGCCTTCTTCCTCATGGCCTCTTTAAGCTCGGGCGTTACGGTCATCCTGGTGGCGGCATTGGGCCGGATGGCGTTGCAGGTTACGCCGTACTTGCCCAGGTCCAGCGCCACCGTGCGGGTGAAGCCCACGATGCCTTCCTTGGCTGCGCTGTAATTAGCCTGCCCCATGTTGCCCAGGCCTGAGATGGAGGAGGTATTGATGATGCGGCCCCAACGCTGCTGTCGCATATAGACGCTGGCCGGCCTGGTGCAGTGGAACGTGCCGTAAAGGTGCACCTTCATGACCATGTCCCATTCCTCTTCAGTCATATTGAACAGCATGCGGTCACGCAGGATGCCTGCGTTGTTCACCAGTATGTCTATCCTGCCGAAGCTGTCTATGGCGGTCTTGATTATGTTCTCGCCGCCCTCCGGCGTGGCCACCGAGTCATAGTTGGGGACGGCCTCTCCGCCCATATTGGCGATCTCGCCGCAGACCTCGGCTGCCGGCGTCTGCGACGACCCTGAGCCGTCGGCGGCGCCGCCCATGTCATTGACAACCAGCCTGGCGCCTTCGGCTGCCAGGGCCAGGGCCTCAGCCCGCCCGATGCCGCGACCGGCGCCGGTTACCACTGCTACTTTGCCCTTTAATCTGTCGCCCATGCTTTTATACGCTCCTTATAATTATTTATTACACACAAAATTTGCCATATTTTACATCACCCGCCGCTCCTCTGCATGGCATAGCTGCTGCGGAGCTTGTTGATACTGTCCGGGGCTGGTAGAATAGCGTTATCACAGGCCATCGTATACATCCGAGTATCATTTAAGTGTAACGGGGCGGCGGGTGGAACTATGGAACTTAACGAGCTGCAGTACGAGCAAAAGGGAAAGGTCGGATGCATTACACTTTACCGGCCGGAGAAAAGGAATGCCATAAGCCTGCACATGCTGGGTGAACTGCGTGACCTTTTCCAGAAATTGGACCTGGAGGAAGAGGTCAGGGTGGTAATTGTTAAAGGGGAGGGCAAGGGTTTTTCATCCGGCTACGATATAGATGACGTCGCTCCCCGTGAAGATATGACTCCCCGCCGTGAAGTGGCCAGGGACTTCGAGGTGCTGGGAATATACGAGGTTATCCGCAAATGCAACATGGCTACCATAGCCCAGCTGCACGGCTTCTGCCTGAACGGCGCCACGGACCTGTGCCACCACCTGGACTTTACCATCACCGCTGACGACTGCGTAATAGGCTATCCGACCATGCGCTGCTGGGGCGCCAGCGTGGCCAACCTCTGGCTTTATCATATGGGCCCCCAGTGGACGCGGTACATGATGATGACGGGCGATACCATTGACGGCGCAATGGCTGAAAAGATTGGTTTTGCCATTAAAGCTGTGCCGGAGGACCGGCTGGATAAAACGGTAAAGCATTTTGCCGAGAGGCTGGCCAACGTGGACAAGGACGTGCTGGCAGCCCACAAGAGGGCGGTCAACGCAGGGCTGGAGCTGATGGGCTGCCGCAATATGTTGGAGTTTGCCATTGAGAACGACTGCATTACCAACCGTCAGGATACTGTGCAGAAGATTTTTGACCGTACTACCGGCCTGGGCATCGAAGCCCTGATAAAAGAAGTAAACCGGGGCTTCAGGCCACAAAAGGCGCCGTTCGAGCCACTGGAAGATTAATCCGGATGACCCGGCTTGCCCCTGACCAGGTCGGTTATCTCCGTCTTTGAAAGCACCCTGAAATGGCCCTCCGGCAGGTCGTCCAACTTCAGATGCCCGATCCTCACCCGCTTCAGCTGTTTGACAGTGTAGCCAAGCTGGGCGAACATGCGCCGCACCTGCCGGTGCCGGCCCTCGTGTATAACTATGCTGTAGTTAAAGGGCGGCCGATAGCTGATCTCCTTCACCTGCGCCGGTGAGGTCATGCCGTCCTCCAGTAGCATGCCGTGCTCCAGCTGCTCCTTTTCATCCGGCTTGATTGCACCTTCAATGTATACCAGGTACTCCTTGTTCAGCTCAAACCTGGGGTGGGTGAGCCGGTATGTGAGGTTACCATCATTGGTCAGCAGCAGGAGGCCGGTCGTATCCTGGTCGAGGCGGCCCACCGGGTAAAGCCCCAGACCCCGGTACACCGCCGGCAGGATATCCATAACGGTCTTCCTGTGGCGGTCGTCGCTGGTGGTTGTCAGCAGGCCGGCCGGCTTGTTGAGCATGAGCACCACCCTGGAGCGCTGGCTGAATGATACCGGCTTGCCGTCAAAGGTGACCTCATCCGCTTCAGGATAAACGGGCATGGTGTAGCTGGAAGCGGTCTGGCCGTTGACAGCCACGCGGCCGAGCTTGATGGCGGCTACTACCTGGCGCCTGGCGCCCAGCCCGGCCTCCACCAGGTATTTAAGCAGGGGGAGGGAGTCCATGACGGACTAAATTGTATCACTATCATCAGGCCAAAGATTGACAGCCAAGCCCGGCAGCAACATGATATATGAATATATTACTATATACTCATGAAGTAATATTTTGAGTGAATTGAAGGAGAAAATAAATAACGGACAGGAGGGATCAGAGATGGCAGATGATGGAGTGACGATTGTTGTTTTCAGCGGGGACATGGACAAGGTGATGGCGGCTCTCAACATTGCCATAGGCGCTGCAGCTTCGGGCAAGGAGGCCAATATGTTCTTCACCTTCTGGGGCTTGAAGGCCATTCAGAAGGGCAATCTTACCGGCAAGAGCTTTTTCGCCAGGATGATGTCAGTTATGAACCGGGGAGGCATCAGCCGCATCGGGCCATCGAGGTTTAATTTCTGGGGCATGGGACGATGGATGTTCAACCAGATGATGAAAGCCCACAAGATAACGCCCATGGCCGAGCTGCTCAAGATTGCGATTGACGTGGGAGTGAAGTTCTATCCATGCCAGATGAGCATGGAAGTACTGGAAATAACCAAAAATGATTTTATTGACGAGGTTCAGCCGGCCTGCGGAGTGGCTACCATGCTTGAAATGGCCAATCGCTCCAAGGCTACCTTCTTCGTCTAGGGAGAAAAATATGCCGGCAGATGTTGAAGTAAAAATGGCATTCAACATTGAGGAATCGAGGCGCGTGCTGGCCGATATACCAGCCCGGGCACGGCCTGGATTGCTTCAGTAAAATTAGCGACGTGTAAGCTATAGTTAATCCATTACTGATTCGTGAATAATGGCTGAAATGTCCTTGACCTGGAGCTTGTCCTCAAGGTTTTCAGCCTTGACTGCGTCTTGGAACATAACCATGCAGCCCGGGCAGGCTACCGCAAGTGTGCCGGCACCGGTCCGGCCGGCTTCCCGCACCCTGATCCTGGCGGGGCTGTCCTGGCCCCCTGCCAGGTAGTCGGTCATGAAGTTGCCGCTGCCGCCGCCGCAGCAGAAGGCATCCGCTTTGTTTCTGCTCATCTCGGTAAGCTCAATACCCCGGACGCTCTGGAGTACTTTGCGCGGTGGGTCATAAATCTTGTTATGCCTGCCGAGGTAGCAGGGGTCATGGTAGGTAACCGTAGCCTTTTTACCGTTCGGTTTTAACAATTTATCCCTGATCAGGCTTTCCAATACCTGAGTGTAATGATAGACTTCAAATTTATGGCCCATGCCCTGGTATTTATTTTTCATGATGTTGTAACCATGAGGGCAGAGGGTGATAACTTTTCGAACGTCCAGTTCTTTGAACCTGGCAATGTTTTTGCCTGCCAGGGCATTGAAGAGGTCCAGCTCTCCCAGAGAATACACTTCATTGCCGCAGCATTCCTCTTCCTCGCCCAGGATACCGAATGACAGCCCTGCCTTCTCCAGCAGGCCGGCCACGTTCCTGGCCATTTTTTGGCCGTTTTCATCATATGAGCCCAGGCAGCCCACATAAAGAAGGAAATCATCACCTTTCTTATATCTTCTGACGCCGTCCGCCCACGCCGCACGATCCTCCCTCAGACATTTCTGCGGATTCCCGTAATTATAGACGGACTCAAGGAAGCGCTTAACCCTGGCGGGAATCTTGCCCTGTTCGACCATGTCGCTTCTGGCCTCAATGATCCAGTCGACTATCTCAGGAGCGAACTTCATGGGGCATTGTTCAGAACAGTTCTTGCATGTTGTGCAGGCATACAGTATCTCGGCAAGGTGCTCCGACCAGGGGATTTCTCCCTTCAGCCAGGCGTAGGTCAGCCACAGGCGGCCGCCGGTGGAATACGAATCAAAACGGAACCTGCTGTAAGAGGGGCAGTTGAGAGCAGAATAATCAGTGGGGAACTTGCAGTAACCGCAGCGGAAACACCGGTGAATCTGGGTCTGATATCTCTTCATCGGGACACCTCCCAGTTGCCCGGATTCATTATGCCATTGGGATCCAGCAGTTTCTTTATTTTCATCATCAGGCCAAGCGTATTGGGATCCATCTTTTGCATGGTCAGTTTCTGCTCATCCAGGTTTGGTTTCCACATTACACCGCCGTTGTCCAGGGCAAACTCGGCTGCCTCGTCCAGCGCCTCTTTGGCCTTTTTCATCGTCTGCGGGTCTGCCCGGTTGAAGGTATAGGAAAAGGAGAACATCATGCAGTGGCCGCCGTCGATCATACGGGCTGCGGATGAGTAAAACAGGTTGTATTTTTCAGCCAGGTCAGCCAGCTTTTTAACATAGACAGGGAATTTCTCGATGGGAGCAATAGGGCCGCTGTACTCGAAGCCGCCCCCCTTGCTCACATCGGCAAAGCGGGTTGTGTCCTTGGACGGCATGGAGAGCATGGGCGCTTTCATCTCCGGCACGAGACTGACAAAGCCTCCCTCACGTTTTTCAAAGTAGTCACGGAGCGCCTTCCAGCACATTTTGCGCTTGAATTCCAGCTCTTCATCGCTGTCACCGGTGATGTAGAAGAGGATGTAAAAGTTGCCCCTGTACCTGAGCGGTATGGGCTGTGCCGTGACGACAAGGTCCTCTATCATCTCGGTACGAGCCAACCTCCGCATGATGTCGGGCACAAGCTCGGCCTTGTCAGTGAGAAAGAGCATGGGGTCGCGGTATTTCTTACATGGATAGAGTTTGATGCCCAGCTTGGTAATTATGCCGGTGGTGCCGAACCAGCCAAAAAACAGGCTGCTGAGGTCGGGCATGGGAGGCCCCTTGGAAAACCAGTGAGGGGAAATGGCACATGAGCCGATTCTACATATTTCACCGGTCGGCAGCACAACTTCCAGGCCGCTTACCATCTCGGAATTGAAACCGTGCTGCTGCGTCAGGCGCCCCTGACCGTGTATGACAGCGTTGGCAACCACCGTTGCAATCGGAGGCGAATCCGGTATACTGTGCCTCAGCTCTGGATGGTGTTTCAGCAGATAGCTTTTTAAAGCGCCGTGAGTTACCCCGCCTTCCACGATGGCATAGCCGCCGCTTTCATTGACCTCAATTATTTTATCCATCTTCTTCATATCCAGCAGTATGCCGCCCTTCTGCGGTATGACCAGGCCGGTCAGCGACAAGCCGCCACCCTTGGGAACTACGGGTATCTTCTCGCGGCTGGCCAGCTTAATGATGGCCTGGACCTCTTCAACGGACGACGGCATGACCACATAGTCGGGCTCATGCGGCGGCATCAACCCGGGGTCGCGCCCGTACATGTACAGTTCTTCCCTGTTCTTTGAAACAAAGTCTTTGTCAACGATACTGGTCAATTCAGTGTAAACATCAATCATCTGACTACACCTCAGTTTCAATTTTCTGCAGTTTCAAAGCTGGTTCCTCGCCTATGGCCATCCGGCAGAGGTCGATAACATGTATGGGCTTTAACCCGCGTTCGGCCACCTTCTCGGCCAGCGCATCCCAGCAGGCGGGGCAATTGAAAAGGACATAGTCGGGATTGGAAGCCTGCATGTCATCCAGGTTTCTCTTCTGGATATCATCCGCCAGCTCCGGCCCTTTGCCCATCCTTATCAGCTCGGCACAGCAAAGGGCGTTTTGTCTGTCGTACTGGCGCCCGACCCTTTCAACGCCTATCAGCTTGAGCAAATCGTCCAGGACATTATCTATGTGGGGCACCAATCTTGTTGAGCAGTTACGCTGATAAGCAACTTTTAGCCCCAGCGGCTTTACCCTGCCTTTCAGAGCCTTGAGGCGTTCGATGAGATATTCATAATAATGTACGGGCTTGAACGGCACCTCGATGCCATAGGCGGGTGCCAGCGAGGTATAAGTGGCATAACATTCATCATGCAGGCAAATCAGCTCTTTAACGCCCTGTTTTTTTATGTTCTCAAGCACGGTGGCAAGCCTTTGCCGGATGAGGGAGGTCCTGGCGTAGTGCAGATAAACTGCATTACAGAAGAACTCCTGCCCGAATAAGACCGAATATTCCAGGTCCTTGAAGAGCTCACCATGGGCCAAGGCATTGAAATGGTGCAGGAAGCAGTAAGAAAGGGCCCTCTCCTGCAACATTCCCACCGTGAACTTACCCACAGGTTCGCACTGGTTTACCCACATGGTTATGATCGGCCGGGGTGAGGGAAGTATGCCTTTTTCCTCCTGCCTGTCCACCAGCATGTAAAAAGGATGGTTGCCGTGCGGGCAATATTCTTCGCAGGCATAGCAGGTTGTGCAAGCCTCAAGCACGAAGGATTCTTGCCCGTTGATGATCTTCTGCCACTCTTTTTTGGCGGCAGCCGCATCCAGCTTGATGTACTGGCATTTGGTGAGACACGAGACGGTTTTGCACCTGGCGCATTTATCCCGGTCGAATTTTAATTGAGGCATATGCAGTTACCCCCTGTCTTAAGATTTCTTTTTGGTGCCTGTCAGCCATGCACCGATATTAATCCACGGTTGGTGAATCCTGCCGTGGGCAAAGCTATCTGTGCATCTATCCTACCAGTGTTGGCTTTTTATGTCCAAAAGGAGGGAATGCCAGCATATTTACGCCAGGACACTGTCTCAAATGAAACTAAAGGCACTTGATTAGTAGTTCAACACTGCTTTAGCTTCAAGAACCTCAGAGACTACCTTGCCGGCCTTCACAAGCTGGGCTTTTTCGACCAGCAGGTCCGGGGTTATTTTACGTGCCTCGATGCAGGGGATGCAAACATAGATCTGGCCTCCGAACTCCAGGAAGCTGTCAACCAGTTTTTTCAATGAATCGAAACCTGCTGCGAAGATGTGATCATAGCACTCTTTTTTAGCCAGCATAACGCCCATCGACTGGAGCACGATCGTAACCTGGACGTCCATAGCCAGTGCGGCATTGCCAACTACAAATGGCAATGAAGCCTTCTCAGGGTCTTCCCCCCCATGGGTCGCGAAGATGACGATTTTCTCAGCCATTGTACCTATTCAACCTCCTTTTTTCGGCTTTATTTGAATTTTAGCTTCAAACCTCAGCTCAGTCCATCGGGCAATAGGCCCTTGCCAGGAAGCGGGAGATATCACTTATCTCAACAGAGGAATCTGCCGCGCGTTTGAGGTTAGCCAGGCAGATGGGACACATGGCCACCACCTGTTGGCCGCACTCGGCCAGCTGGCCTGCGCGTTTGGAGGCAACCTGGCGCGCTTTGCCCGGGAAGAGCGATTCCAGCGGGCCGCCGCAACAGTGTGTCAGCCTGCCGGAAAGCTCCGGCTCAGGCAGCTTCAGCCCCGCATTTGCCAGCAGGCTGCGCGGCTGGTCTATAATGCCATCATAACGTGCATAAACACACGAGTCGTGAATTACCACGTCGCCGTCTAGTTTCGAGGCACACTGCAGGTCACGCTCCGCTAAAACCTCCAGGTAGCTCTTGACCTCCAGGTCATAGCCGCTGATAAATTTGGGATATACCGTTTTAAGCATATCTGTTGTATGCGGGTCGAGTGTTATGACGTGCTTGACGCCGTTGTCTTTAAATATCCTGTACACGCGCCGGGCATGCCGGACGAAAACATCATCAACGCCCTCATCGTAAAGCAGTGCACCGGAATACAGCTCTTTGCCGTAAAGGTAGCCGAATTTTACGCCAGCCGTCATGAGCAGGCGGGCGATATCGTGCAGCATGCCGTCGTATTTCTTCTGCTCTTCCGGCCTTCCTGCCAGTAAAAACCAGGACAGATTGATCACCCTGTTAACGGCCCGGCCCAGTCCAATGAACCTGCTGATCCACGAGCCCTCGAATTTCTCCATCCAGCCGGCCAGCGCCTCTATCGAAGGTATGAGCTGGTACATGAGGCCGGTATAGATCACGGTCTCACCGCCGAAAGGTATCTTGAGGCCGTCAGCCCAGCCTGTTGTTTGTCTCATGGAGAGCGGTATAACGCTTCCCCTTCTATCCAGGTTGTCGGCCAGTATGCCTATAACATCACGTATCGGCAGTGCCATGCTTACCTCTTTGCGACTCTAAATACATCGCGGTTGATATAGCTACGCAGCGCCCGTATGTTGCCTGCAATGGGGACGCCGGCAGGGCAATTGTCCTCGCACATTTTGCAGAGCAGGCAGGAGAAAATTTCCTCGGTATTTTCCATAACCTTATCCCGGGCGCCCATCAGCGCATAGCGGAAAAGCATCCTGGGATGCAGCTCGATGCCCAGAGGGCAGAGAGCGGTGCAGGAGCCGCAGTTAATGCAGGCGGCAGCGTTGAAGTCCGTGCCTGTCTTTATTTTTTCAGCCAAATCGTAATCCGTTTTTATCAACCTGTGACCTCTTTGACTCTGTACTGATAATAATCATCAGCCCGGCCCTTGGGCATCTCAACCAGAAGGCCGTACCGTCGCATGGCCATGACCCACTCCACGACTTCAGCAGAGGGGTAGCCCAGCTCTGCCGCCAGTTCGGGTATGGTTTTAGGCCCTTCCCGCAAGACCGCCAGGATGCGGTCTTTCATGAACATCTCGTCGCGCATGACCTCGGCGCGGTTGCGCAATTGCCTCTTTTCCATCACGCGGCCTGCCTTGCCATGGCGTCTATCATGGAGTCTATTTGCTGGTTGGTATAGCCCTTTACGTCGATGGCCTGGAACGGGCATACAGGCACGCAGGCGCCCTCGCCTTTGCACAGCACCGGGTTGATCTCCGCAATCTCCTTATCGTCCCGGGTGACCTTGTTGACAGCATTGTAGGGGCAGGCTGCCTGGCACAGGCCGCACCAGGTGCAAAGGTTGGGATTGACCCCCGCCACCAGCGGCTCCAGGTCTATATATCCTTTCAGCAGCAGAGCGGCCGCCTTGGACGAAGCGGCCATGGAGCTGGCAACGCTCTCGGCCAGCGTCTTGGGGCCCTGCGCTGCGCCGGCGATGAACAGCCCGTCTATCACCGTCTCCACCGGCTTGAGCTTGGGGTGTATCTCGTTGAAGAAGCCGTCCTTGCCGACCGGCAGCTTCAACACTCTTACCAGTGCTGCGTTGTCTTTTGGAACCATGCCGGTCACGAGCACGACCAGGTCGGCGTCTATTTCGACCTCTTCACCGCCTGTCAACTTATCCTTAACGATTACCTTTAGCCTGTCGCCTTCACGCGTTACCTGTGGAGGCTCAGTCTCCTCGTAGCGTATGAAAATGCAGCCCTTGTCGAGGGCATCATCGTAGAGCGTCTCATATTTGCCGTAGGTGCACATGTCGCGGAATAGGTGGAACTGGTGGATGGAAGGGTCCAGCCCGGAGGTGCATAAAGCCGAATGCACGGCTGCGGTACAGCAGCAGCGTGAGCAGTAGAGATGCGGGTTCTCCTCCTTGGTATGTTCCCTGGATCCCACGCAATAAATATAAGCGATAGATTTCACATCACGGCCATGGTACTGTAATTTGCCTTTGGAGTCGTTGAGCAGCTCTTTGTATTCCGGCAGGGTCAGCACGCCCTCCAGCCCATAGCCAAACTCACCTTTCAGGGGTGAATAGGAATCAAAGCCGGTAGCCACCACGATGGCGCCCACCGTCAGCGAAATGGTCTCTTTCCCCCTGACCAGCAGCTTGACGTTGAACTCGCCTACATTGCCGCCTTTCTCAATTATCTCGGCCTCTGTGTAAATGGTGATGTTGTCCCGCTGGCGGGCTTTTTGTACCAGTGAATCAATTATTTCTGACTCTGTCCTGTTGCCGGGGAACATCTTGCCCCATTTATTGATCATGCCTCCGGGCTGTGCGGCCTTCTCGACAACATGTACAGCGATTCCCATGTCGGAGAGAGAAAGCGCGGCCCGCAGGCCGGCTACCCCTGCTCCAACCACCAGCGCGGCCGGAACGGTATTAACGCGCAGCGGCCTGAGCGACTCCGAAAGGGCGGTGTGTGCTATACCGGCACGCACCAGCTTGATGGCCTTTTGCGTTGCATCGTCCCTGGAATGAGTGTGTGCCCATGAGCACTGCTCGCGTACGTTGACCTGTGTGTACTGGTATGGGTTAAGGCCAGCCCGCTCCGCCATGGCCCTGAATGTGTTCAGGTGCAGCTTGGGAGAGCAGGAGGCGATAACGATGCCGTCCAGCTTCTTTTCACGTATCTCGTTTATCATATCCTGCTGCGCGGCATCCGAGCAGGTGAACATGTTGGTCTTGACGGCGGCCACGGAGGGGTCGTTCTTGACGGCCTCGGCCACCTTCTCCACGTCAACGTAATCGGAGATGTTGCCGCCGCAGTAGCAGATATAAACGCCTAGTTTACGTTCAGCCATGGCCATTCCCCGTTCTCTTTAAGTAGGCAGCTACCTGTGCAGCAGCGGCATCAGAATGTAAAATGGTGTCCGGTATATCACGGGCCGCGGCCGCCGTGCCGGCCACAAATACGCCCTCGATGCTGGTCCTGCCCGGCTCAAGGTCCTCGTCCATCTCCCTGACATAAGAGAACTGGTCAGCCTCCAGAGCGCCGTTTGCGAACATGGCGAGAGGGCCCTGGGTCGGTAGTACGCCGACAGATAGGACAACCAGGTCATGCTCGGCCTGCTTGGTGCCGCCCGTCCCCTCAATGTCCTCGTAGAAGACCGTCAGGTTCTGGTCGGCCGTCTCCTCGATCCTGGCAACCTTGCCCTTGACAAAATATACGCCCATGCCCTTGGCCTGCTCATAGAACTCGTCATATCCCTTGCCGAAGGCGCGGATATCTATGTAATAGATGGTGATATCGGCCAGCGGCAGTGCACCCATGAGCAGCTGGGCCTGCTTGAGCGAGTACATGCAGCACACCCGCGAGCACAGCCGATTGTTGGCCTGCTGATCCCGCGACCCTGTGCACAGTACGAAGGCTATGTTGCTGGGAGCCTTGCCGTCGGAGGGACGCACTACGGCGTTATAAGGCCTGGTCGGCGCCAGTATACGGTCCATCTGCATGGCATCGATTACATTGGGGAAGCGACCGTAGCCCAGGGCGGGCTTGTTGGCCGCATTGAAAATCTCAAAGCCGGTGGAAAGCAGCACAGAGCCCACGCTGAGGTTGCTCTTCTCCAGGCGTTCATCCAGCCTTATGGCATCGGCCGGGCAGGCCTGTTCACACTGTCTGCATTCGGAACAGCCGCCGCAGTCCAGGCAGCGGTTGGCGCTGTAGCGGGCCTCCTCCTCGTTCATGGTCAGCTCATATTCGTCAAAAGAGCGGACCCACTCGGCGGCAGGCCTGTATTTCGACTCGACCGGCTCTCTCTGGCTCAGCATGCCCTCCGCTCTGCTCAATACCTGCTCGCGCTCCACTTCAGGCAGCCTGTCATCGTAGCGGGCGCCATCCAGGGGCCGGCCCTGTAGATAACGGTCAATATAGAAGGCAGCCCTCTTTCCCTGGCCGATGGCCTTGACGATCATGGTCGGCCCGGTAACTGCGTCTCCACCCGCAAATACCGCGGGCGTAGACGTCTCCAGCGTCTCTTTATTCACCTGTATCGTGCCGTTGCGGTTAAGCGCCAGTTCAGAGGAGAATGGCGAGGTATTGGGCAGCAGGCCGACGGCCATGATCACCACGTCAGCATCAAAATATTTTTCATTGGATTGATCAAATGAAGGATTAAAGCGTCCATCCTTATCGAATACGGAGGTGCAGTAGGCAAATGTCACGCCCTCGATACTGGCTTCATTTCCAGAGACAGATTTGGGCCCCCACGAGCAGTTGACGGATACACCCTCGTCGACGGCCTGCTGAACTTCCCACTTGTGTGCGGGCATCTCGTCCGGTGATTCCAGGCAGGCGAGCTGCACTTCAGCGGCGCCCAGCCTCAGGGCACTGCGTGCGCAGTCGATGGCTACGTTGCCGCCTCCCACGACCACGACTCTCTTGCCCTTCATGTCTATAGGACTACCCGAGTTACAGGCCTTGAGAAAGTCCATGCAGTCGTATACTCCCGGCAGATTTTCTCCCGGGATAGACACCTTGCGCCCCCCGCTATTTCCTACAGATATAAACACTGCGTCGAAGCCCTGTTTTTTAAGTGAGTCGATCGAGCTTATGCGTGAGCCGGTGATAATTTTCACGCCCAGTGCGGTTACGTTCTTGATGTCGCGCTCAAGTATGTCCTTGGGCAGGCGGTAGGAAGGGATTCCCCAGCGCATAATTCCACCGGGCTCCTCTTCAGATTCATATATGGTTACTTCATATCCTGAACGCGCCAGGAAGTAAGCCGCGGACAGGCCGGTCGGTCCCGACCCCACGACGGCCACCTTTTTGCCGTTGGATTTCTCGGGCGGGCCGTATTCCGGCTCCGGATGTGAGGCATAGTAGCGGTCAACCATAAAACGCTTGATGCCCCTGATGGAGACCGGGCCTTCCAGTGCGCCGCGAGTGCATTCATCCTCGCAGGGGGCATAGCAGGCCCTGCTCAGGCTGCCGGGAAGCGGAGCATCCAGCAGGTGCATGCGAAAGGCCTCTTCATATTTGCCCGAGCGCACCAGTGAAACATAGCCGTGCGGTTTGACGCCGGCGGGGCAGGTGAAAGAGCAGGGAGATAAGCCTTTCCTGTCGATTATGGCCTTCTTGGGGACGGCCTGAGGAAAGGCTATATGGGCAGCACGGCGGGCCACCATGTCCGAGTTAAACTCGTCGGCTATGGCCACGGTACAGGCCGTCTCGCACTGCGCGCAGCCTGTGCACTTTACCGGGTCGATGAACTTGGGTTTGCGCCTGAGGCTGACGTCAAAGATGCCATCGTCCTTTCTTAAAATATCGTCTATTTCGGAATAGGTAAGCACCTTGACGTTGGGATGGTTGGCCGTAGCGGCCATCTTGGGTGTGGAGATACAGCTTGAGCAGTCCAGGGTAGGGAAGACCTTGCTCAGAAGGATCATTTTCCCGCCTATACTGGACTCTTTCTCAACCAGCAGGACCTTGAATCCCATGTCTCCCAGCGTAAGAGCGGACTCCATGCCCGCTATGCCGCCGCCCACGATCAGGACGTCATAGTCCGTTTTTGACTTTAGCTTTTGCATGTTTAACCTGTTGAACTGATGTTATGCCGCCAACTCACCCAAAGACTTATGAAACTTCTCCATGTGGGAAACGAATGACTCTGAACAGACCGAACAGATGGCCGCCATCTTCAGCCTGCGCGGGTCCAGGCCATGCTGCCTTATCAGCTCCTGTGCTTTATCCACAATCTTGGCCGTGCGGTCGGTGCAGTCTGGCAGGTAGGGGCAGTCGGTGCCGTCGGCGGCTATAAAAACGCCGTCAAAGCCTGCCTCGAGCGCGTGAAGGACCCACTGAGGGTTAATCCCGCTTGAGCACGGCATAGATATGACCTGGATGGAGGTGGGGTAGTCCATGTGAGAGCTGCCGGCCAGGTCGATGCCGGGGTCAGAGATATTATTGGTGGAGAACACCAGTATCCTTGGCCCGGCGGCCTTTGGGTCGTGTGCTGACAAGGTTATTTCCCCTTTTTAACGAAGATGCGCCAGTAACCTGCTTCTTCAAGGGTGCCCAGGCACTCGTGACCGACCTTTTTGGCCCAGAGTGGCAGGTCTTCGGTGGTGCCGATATCGGATGAAAGCACCTCAAGCACGCCGGCCATTGGCACGGAGGCCATGGCGCGTTTGGCCTCCAGCAGTGGGCCCGGGCAGGCTGTGCCTCGGGCATCCACCGTCTTATCTGCTTTGACTTCTTTCAGATTGATCTCAGCCATCAATTTCCTCCGTATGATATTCTCTTGAGTGATAAGCCAGTATTTAAATTCTTGGCTCGTTTAAGCGAAGTGTCAGTTCATCTCTTGCTCTGCAGCTGTTTCCTGGTATTTTCCAGACTCTCCATAATGGCCTTACGCACCAGATCGCAGCACTCGGCGAAAATGGGCGTGGCCAGCTTATAGTAGACCGCCTGGCCGTCACGGCGTGATACCACGATGCTATGGGCCTTCATGATCCTAAGGTGCTGTGAGGTGTTCTGCAGCTCTATGCCTACTTCCGCGGCAATCTCGCCCACGGTTTTTTCGCTGGTTCCCAGGACTTTGAGTATCATCAGCCGCTTGGGATTGGAGAGAACACCCATCATGTCAGCCTGAAGCTGGAAAATCAATTGGTCTGCCGTCATTTGTTTACCTCATAATGCAAAATGGACTCGTGCTATATAAACAGGGTGTTTTTGGAGTTATCGGAATTGTAAATGAACTTGCCGACGCCGCCGAAATCCACGCCCGGCAGAAGCTCATCCTTCTTAATTCCCATGACGTCCATCGACATGGTGCATATAATGAGCTTTACACCCTGGTCGCGTGCCTCCTGGATCAGTTTAGGCAGATTGAATACATTCTTCTTGGACATCTCTTTTTTCATGAGCATGGTGCCGATCCCGCCCATATTCATCTTGGAGAGCGAGAGCTTGCCTGGGCCTTTGGGCATCATCCAGCCGAACATTGTCTCCATAAAGCTCTTTTTTTCAGATACACGAACCGGGCCTTCTTTTCTCATGATGTTGATTCCCCAGAAGGTGAAGAACATGGTTACCGGAATGTCCATGGCGGCAGCTCCATTGGCGATTATAAAAGCTGCCAGCGCTTTATCCAGATCGCCAGAAAAGACAACCATCGTAAGCCCCTCAATTTTCTGCTGCGGCTCCGCAGATGGGCTCATACTTGTAGCTAAAGCGGTCTCAGCCATTGTTTAATACACTCCTTAAGTATTAATGTATTTGCATTACTAACATACTTGCAAACTATTGCAAGTATAGCATTCCCGCAGCGGCCGGTCAAAATTGATTTGAGCTTAAATCTGAATATGAGACTTCGCACCTGTGCTAAAATAGACGCAATATACGCACAAGGTGAGGAAATGAGTGTGAGATGCAAGCCGGGTCAGGTCCTTTTCCTCTTACTTTTCATACTTGTCCTTGTTCTGCCCTCGGCAGCCTGCCAGGGCGGAGACGCAGGATCAACCATAGCATTTGCTTATAACAGCGTGCGTGAATGGTTCATCCTGCAGTGGGCGGGCGACCGCATTGAGAAAATGCGGAAGGGCGACGCCGCGGTAACCATAGTGGATGACAACGGCGTGCCTGTGAGGCAGGCCAGGGTCTATTTCCAGCAGCAGAAACATGATTTTCTTTTCGGCTCCAACCTTACGCCTTTGAGCCGCAGCCCCATAGGGCCGGGTGGTGTGGACAGGGACTGGGCTGACGCCTATATTGCACTGTTTAACTATGGCACATTGCCCTTCTACTGGGACAGCTATGAGCCAGTCAAGGACCAGACGGCTGAGAAGGCCTTGAAAGCCATGGCTGACTGGGCGACAAGTAAAAATATAACCGTAAAGGGCCACGCATTGATCTGGACTGAGGCCGTTCCACCATGGGCTCCACCCTCCGCGGAGCAAATGCAGACAGTACTGGAAAAAAGGGTCAAGGATACGGTCAGCTCCTTCTGCGGCATCGTGGATTACTGGGACGTGGTGAACGAGCCGACCAGCGGAGCGCCGCTGAATAACCCGGTAGGCAACTGGATGAACAAGGAGACGCCCTCCACTGCCTGCTCCGATGCGCTGGAATGGGCCCGCTCTGCCTGCCCCAAGGCAATACTGCTGATCAACGATTACCGCACGGACCAGGATTTTAAGGACCTGCTACAGAACATACTGCGGCAGCGCGGCCGCTTTGACGCCATAGGCATCCAATCCCAAATGCAACGCGGCAACTGGCCCCTTTATCAGGTATGGGATATCTGTGAGCGCTTCAAGGACTTCAATGTACCGATACACTTCAGCGAGGTCTCCATACTGAGCGGCGCCCCAAGAACGGGCATCGGCAACGCAGACCAGTCCGCCGACTGGCCCTCCACCGCCGCCGGCGAGGCCGCACAGGCGGAATATGCCGGGAAGTTCTACACCCTGCTCTTCAGCCATCCCTCGGTGCAGGCCATCACGTGGTGGGACTTCTCCGACGAGGGCGCCTGGCAGGGTGCTCCCTCCGGGTTGCTGCGCAAGGACATGAGCAAGAAGCCGGCCTATGACCGCCTGCTTGCCCTGGTACGTACCAAATGGTGGTCGGTGGGCAATGCATATACGGGAGATGACGGCCGTGCCGTTTTCCGCGGCTTCTTCGGGCAGTACAGGCTGATCGTGGAGAAGGAAGGCAAGCGGGTTGAGGCCGATGTATACCTGGCCCGCGGCCTGGAGAACAAGTTCCAGGTGCAATTGAAGGACTATCAGCAGCCGCCCATGACACCTTTCCTGCAGACAGCCTGGCCTTATATCGCCGCAGCGGCAGTGGTAGTGCTCGCCGGCTTCATTATAAACTGGGTTATCAAGATCAGGCGGCGAATATAAAGCGCCGCCACACAAGGAGAAAATATGCCCAAACAGGAGATCACCAACGCCTGCCATCTGTATCCCATGCCAATCGTGCTGGTGGGAGCTATGCATGAGGGACGTGCCAACTTTATGCCGGCAGCCTTCGCTGGCATATTGAATATCAATCCTCCCATTGTGGCGCTGGGCCTGAACAAAATGCATTTCACCTCCAGGGGCATGGAGGAGAGAGGCGTCTTCAGCATCAACCTGCCCTCGGTGGATATGATGGCGGCCGCGGACTACTGCGGCCTGGTGTCCGGTCACAAGGTGGACAAGTCGGGCGTGTTTAAGGTGTTCTACGGCAAGCTTGACTCGGCTCCTATGATCGAGGAATGCCCGCTGAACATGGAATGCAAGCTTATGCAGAAAGTGAGCCTGGGAGTGGATACCGCCTACATCGGTGAGATCGTCGCCACCTATTGCGAAGAGAAGTATATGCACGGCAAGATGCCGGACATGGCCAAGCTGAACCCGCTGATCTTCTCCATGGGAGATAACAGCTACTGGAGCATCGGCAGCAAGATCGGCAAGGCCTGGAGCATCGGCAAGGGCTATAAATAGGGCAGGTTGTTAACCCGCCTGAAGCATTAGTATAATATTGGTTCTGCGGGCCTGTAGCTCAATTGGGAGAGCGCCCCGATATGATCGGGGAGGTCAGGCCAAAAAAATAGTGGGGGGTGTCAGTGGGCCTGTAGCTCAATTGGGAGAGCGCCTGATTTGCATTCAGGAGGTCAGGGGTTCGAATCCCCTCAGGTCCACCAGTTAATGTTCTTCCTTTATATTCTGCAAAGTGAGCTTACGGGTAACTATTATGTGGGCTCGACTGGAGACATATCCAAAAGGTTAGCTCAACACAACGCAGGCGTAAGCCAGTCTACAAGAAAATATCGTCCATGGAGACTCGTTTACAGTGAAGCCTTTGAGACTGTGACTGAGGCAAGACAACGGGAAAGGCTGGTCAGATCCTGGAAAAATCCGGCTTACATGAAAACGACCCTGGGAATAGAAGATCAATGAAAGCGCCCCGATGCAATCGGGGAGGTCAGGGGTTCGAATCCCCTCAGGTCCACCATTCTTGACAGCTCCCGAACCGTTAGCTCTGGATGCTATTAGTGCGAACGGCGCATTGAGTTCCATGTTAACTATCTTCCCTTTCTCGATATTCAGTTTCTTAATCACCGTCTCGCAGAGTAGTCGCCTCTCATCTTCGTTAGCTTTATCAAAGAGGTAGTCGAGCTCCACGGCCATCTGCAGGGCTACCTCAAAATCAGCTTTGATCAGGGTCTGACGCTGACTGATCGCTTCTACCGAGTTCTTTAGCTTGGCTCTCTCCGAATCAATGCGATTCCGGTGCTCCTTGAAGTCGCTCATGGAGATCTGATCCTCTATCATTAGCTGCTGTAAGTTCTTCTCCATCTTATCCAGCTTTGACAGCCTGACCTCTGTCTTCTTGAGCTCACCGTTGGTGTCATTCTCATTGTTAAACCAATTCTCCAGATCCCGCTTCAACTGTTTGGCAGCGTCACTCGAGATCGTGATCTGCTTGAACATATCAGGCAGCTGCTCCTCCACCTGCTTTGTGTTATAGAAGACATCCCTGCCGTTCTTTTTGTTTCGACTGCGGTAGTAGCTTTTCCCTTTCTGCAGGTGCGTCTCAGCCCAGCAGGAGCTATTTGCGTCATTGGAGAACAGCAGGCCTCTTAGAAGATATTTATGGCGATAGATACGCTGTCTGAATTTATCGTGCTCCTGCAGAACCTCCTGCACCTTGTAAAAGATGTACTCGTCAACCAAAGGAGGGTGCTTGCCCTTGACCGGTGTATCCCCTAATTTGAGCCAGGTTTCACCAAGGTAGAAGCGGTTGTGGAAGATCTTGCTCCACACCGTTTTGGGTATCATGGTTCCGCGCCTGCTGCGGGCGCCTATTGAATAGGCATGTTCAGTCCAGTCCTGCAGGGTCCACTTGCCCGTGGCCATCTCCCTGAAGGCATCTGTCACAATCGGCCCGCTGACCGGGTCGACTTCTATCCAGGACGTGACCTTATCCGAGACATTCTT
>Ga0209609_10000195_pt1 | contig 37140 bp, 36 predicted proteins | sample LakKivw325mmetaG_FD_184136 | JGI IMG/M metagenome (GOLD analysis project Ga0209609, IMG submission 184136) | Anoxic lake water microbial communities from Lake Kivu, Rwanda to study Microbial Dark Matter (Phase II) - Lake Kivu water 325m metaG... | ecosystem: Environmental > Aquatic > Freshwater... | reverse complement strand
AAATTATACCAGACATCCTATAAAGTGTCAAGAGAAAAATTTTCTGGAGTTTCCTGAGTTTTTCATGGTCATATAAGTTTCTATATGATTCTGAGGACAAAAATTTTCTAAGTATTTGAAATGCTTAGACTCAATTTTTTAAATTCAAAAAAGGGAAATTCAAGATGCCTCCATTTCCAACATATCGATATTAAAACACAATAACATTTTTTGTTTCAAAAACTCAGGAAACTCCAGGAATACATTACGTGAGCCAAATTTCATGGAATATAGTAATTATAGCACGGAGAATATATCATAAGGACTTCGCTGGCAAGGAAACAAAATCAAAAGGATTTTCGGAGGTTGGTGTTTGCCCTGAATGAAGACCTGAAAAAAAAGAAAAATGCTTATTGATTTAGCTCATAAAATAATTTGGTTTCTTATTTATGAGTTCTGGATACGTAATGGTCTCGGCAGATACGCACGCTTTTATGAGTCGATCAAAAAGTTCTCTTTCCCAATAGCGCCGATTGAATCGGTAACAGATTTCGGATAGGTAAGCATCTAAATGCTTTTCGGAGACTCCACGGTGAGCCCCTCGGATAACTGCTTTGGCATTGGAGATAACTCGATGTACCCACGGCAGAAGTTTGCCCGCAGCCTTAGGATCCCGAAGCACAACTTTGCAATGTTTGAGATCTTGTTCCTTAGCCACTTTCCCATAAGATCTCCATCCATCACTCCGGATCGCTTCCAAAAGCTGGCGACCTTCTTGGGTTGTCGATCCGCAGCCAAGTCTCTCCAGAAAGTCTTCAACGCTTTTGGCAGAGACATCGTCCACCCCTCTCATGTGCGCAAAGCCAGGCCGCCTCTTACGTTTTCTGTCTCGATAAAGAGATACAGCACACAAAACCGTCCTCTTTCGTTCACTTCCTCGCCCTTTCACCTTCCCACTGGGCCCGAAAAAAGAATCATCCATCTCTATAAGACCAACCAAGCTGTATTGGGCATCTCGATCAGCCATCGCCTTCCGAACCTTGTGCGCCATGAGCCATGCAGTTTTATAATCCCTGATATCCAGAACTCGCTGCATCTCTGCAATCGATACACCAACTTTGTTCATAGCTATATGATAGATCAACCAGTACCACTTGACCAGGGGCGTACGGGTCTTGTGGAAAATGGTTCCGGCTGTCAAGCTGACCTTAAAACGACACAGCTTGCAGTCGAATATATTCCTCGTTCGAATGAACCAAGCTTCGCCGTGTCCGCATCGGGGACATTTAAAGCCATTAGGCCATTTCATTTCTCGCAGGTGCTGAATACACGCCTCCTCGGTGCTAAATGTCTGCTGAAACTCGAGCAAGCTCCGTTCCTTATATTTGGATGCCATCCGGCGTACCTCGAAGATTGCATGGTACACCGGGATTATGAGCTAAGTCAATAAGCATTTTATGAAAAATTATTGATTCTATTTCGTCTTTTCCATATAATAGCATAAATTGCGAATTTCGTATATTCTAAACATTTTGGCAAATTGGGAGATCATTAGTGGCCAATAGAATATTACCCGAATTCCAAGACTTTTTAATTTCCCGGTCTCTTGCCCCCGCAAGAAATGCGCCTTTTTATGCTCACTGGGTGAGTAATTTTTTGGCGTTTTCAAACAGAAATCAAGACCTCGGCCCTGATCTGAGGGCACAAAAGTTCTTACAAAAGAAGATTGCGGACTGGCAGGTCAGGCAGGTGGCCGATGCGGTTATTCTCTATGTCGAAAAATACCTCAAGAGATCATTACAACAGCTCACCCCGCAAGCAGAAGATTCCACGACAAAATCCACCGAACCACAAGTGTCTATTCAATGGAAACAGGCACTGGAGGAATCGAAAAACGCTATTCGCCTCCGACACTTTTCTTTAAGTACAGAGAAAACCTATCTTGGATGGATCGCACGTTTTAAAACTTTTTTAAAGGATCGTGATCCACACCTTCTTGAAGTCAATGATATGAAAAAGTATCTGACCCATCTTGCTCTTCATGGCAGGGTCTCTGCTTCGACCCAGAATAAGGACTTTCAAAACAAGTAGCGTATGTCAAAGATATCCATGATCAGGACCTCAAGATGGGTTATGGGGAAGTCTCACTTCCTGATGCCCTTGAAAAGAAATACCCCAGCGCTCCAAAAGAATGGGGCTGGCAGTGGGTGTTTCCATCTGATAAGTTGTCTGTTGATCCTCGAACCGGGAACCTCTAATAATTCTAATCGGAATGACACCTTTTGGGGGAACGGTTATTTAAAGAAAGGGTACATACACACGATGACTCTGCATGTTATAATGATTTTATCTATCTTTTTTCTCTTAACGGCATGTGGGCCGAGGCATCGGGTTGTGATTGATCGAAGCGTGTCTCCCACCGAAAGACCGGAAATCAGGAAAGAAGCAAAGCTCCCTCCTGAAATAAAGGTTGAGAAGAGAGAGACGCGTGAAGTCCAGTATGGGATGGCCTCGTGGTATGGAGGGGAATTCCACGGGAGGTCCACTTCGAGCGGAGAGGTCTATGATATGTTTCAGCTCACCTGCGCCCATAACACCCTGGCCCTTGGGACCATGGTGATCGTGACCAACCTCGAAAATGGAAGGTCCCTCGAATTGAAAGTGAACGACCGGGGCCCCTTTACAAAGGACCGGATTATCGACCTCTCCTATGGGGCGGCTAAAATTCTCGGAATCTATGAAAAAGGGACTGCCTTTGTCAAAGTCGAAACCGTCGGTCCCTGGATCGAGGAGGTTCCCCGGTTCACCCTCCAGATCGGTTCTTTTACGGATGAAAGCAGAGCGCAAAATTTAGCTGAGCAGTTAAGGAGAGATTTTGAAAATGTCCATGTGACCATCGTGGAGACCTCCACACAAAAATACCATCGGGTGAGGATAGGGCAGTTCGAAACAAGAGAAACGGCCCTTGGCCTGGCTGAGAGACTCTCTCAGATGGGATTTAAGGTCCTGGTGACCAGCCGGTGATCCCATTGCGGATTGCGGATTGCGGAATAACGGAGTAAAGCTCCTCGCCCACAGGGCGGGGCTTTCGGGTTAAGGTAGTGTCATTAATATTGTCGGCTTTCATCCCCGCCTACAAGGCGGGGCATTCAGGCGACTTTCCCGTAAAGGGGAGATTTTAGATGAAGGTCAAAACCCTGCTTTTTATTTTCCCCCTTCTTTTCCTTGTGCTCCTGGTGGTCAATATCGTCTTCGTAGGCTCAAGGCCCGAACAGAATATCAATCAGCTGGTTCAGAGTTCGATCGGGGACGCCTCTTTTCTCAATCCCGTTTTGGCTCAGGACTCAGCTTCCAGCGATATTAACAGCCTTGTCTTCAATGGCCTCATCAAGTATGACCGAAACCTTCGGGGTTTCGTTGGGGAGCTCGCGGAATCCTGGGAGATCCGACCCGGACCCGAGCCCGAGATCACCTTCCATTTACGAAAAGGGGTGCTCTGGCATGATGGAAGGCCGTTCACGGCAGAGGATGTGAAGTTTACCTATGATAAGGTGATGGATGAGAAGACCAATACGGTCCGCCGAAGTGACTATGAACTGGTAAAAAAGGCAGAGGTCTTAGACCCCCATACCTTCCGGGTAACCTATCAACAACCCTTTTCCCCGGGCCTGGGAACCTGGGGGATGGGGATCCTTCCGAAACACCTCCTGGAGAAAGAGGACATCAACACCACCTCCTTCAATCGCAAGCCCATCGGGACCGGTCCTTTCCGGTTTGTCGAATGGGTGACCGACGAGAAGATTGTCGTTGAAGCAAACCCCGATTATTTTGAGGGAAGGCCCCACTTGGACCGGATCATCTACCGGATTATTCCTGAAACTTCTCTGAGTGAAATGGAACTTCTCACGAAGGGGATCGACTATTATGGTGTTCTTCCCCACCAATATCGCCGGATGAACGAGATCGCTTTCCTGAAGACCTATTCCCAGTCAGCCTTTGCTTACACCTACATCGGTTATAATCTCAAGAACCCGCTTTTTCAGGATAGACGGGTACGGCAGGCTTTCACTAATGCAATTAACCGGGAGGAGATCGTCCAGTATGTCCTTTACGGCTTTGGAACGGTGATCAGCGGTCCTTTTCCCAGCCATCTCTGGTATTACAATCCAGATGTGAAGCCGTTTCTCTATGATCCCCGGAAGGCCCGCCAGCTTCTTTCTGAGGCAGGATGGGAGGATACCGACGGAGACGGTATCCTGGATAAAGAGGGGAAGCCTTTCCGCTTCAAGCTGATTACCAATAGCGGAAATGATATCCGGCGGGATGTCGGTGTCCTGGTTCAACGTCAGCTTCGTGAACTCGGAATCGATGTGACCTTTGAGACCTATGAATGGAGCATCTTTCTTAAGAATTTCATCAATGCAAAACATTTTGATGCCTGCATTCTCGGCTGGAGCCTCTCCCCGGATCCGGATGACTATATGATCTGGCACTCCAGCCAGATTGAGAAAGGATTTAATTTTATCTCCTACATCAACCCCGAGGCGGACCGCCTCTGGGAGGAAGGGAGAAGAGAATATGATCTCGAGAAACGGAGAAAGATTTACTGGCGAATCCATGAACTCCTGGCTGAGGATCAACCCTATACCTTTCTCTTTTCCCCCCTCGGGATCTCTGCCCTTCAGAGAAAATTCGTGCTAATGGAGGAAGACCCTTCAGGCCGGAAGGTCTATCGACCGATTAAAATGGAAAAAGCAGGTCTCACGTACGATCTCATCAAGTGGTATGTCCCGAGGGGGACGGTTCTGGAGAAATAGGAGATGGCATACTTCATCCTTAAGCGACTCCTCCAGTTATTCATCACGCTGATCGGTATCAGTATCCTTTCCTGGGTGATCATCACCCAGGCCCCGGGAAGCCCCATTGCCCTGACCATGGACCCCAAAGTCTCCCCCAAAATCATCGAGCAGATGGAAAAGAATTACGATCTGGATAAACCCATCTACCGGCAGTATTTCCTGTGGATCAAAAAACTTTTTACCGGCAGGCTCTACTCCTTTAAAGACGGAAGGCCTGTCCTGGAGAAGATCGAAGAACGGATCTGGAACACCCTCCTCCTCAATCTGGTCGCAACCCTTATCATCTTTTCCCTGGCCATTCCTCTGGGTGTCTTTTCAGCGAGACGTCAGTACAGCTTTCTGGACAACCTGGGAACCTTTGGGGCCTATCTGGGGCTTTCCATCCCGGGTTTCTGGCTTGCCTACCTCATCATCCTCGCCACGGTGGAATTGTTCGGCTATCCGGTTCTCGGAATGCGATCCTTTGTTACAGAGGGGTTGAGCATGCCGGAGATTGTCTTGGACCGGATCTGGCATCTCATGCTCCCCGCCCTCATCATGGCGATCCATGGGATGGCCGGGCTCTCCAGGTATACCCGCTCCAGCATGCTTGAGGTGATCCGCCAGGACTATGTTCGGACCGCCAAGGCGAAGGGAGTCCCTGAGGAGACGGTTTACTATAAGCATGCCCTGAGAAATGCACTCCTTCCCATCATCACCCTGTTCGGATTTCTCATCCCGGGGCTGATCGGGGGGTCGATCATCATGGAATCCGTTTTCGCCTGGCCCGGGATCGGGCGTCTGGCCTATCAATCGGTTCTTGCGAGGGATTACCCTGTGGTCATGACGATCCTGACCATCACGGCGGTGCTCACCCTCATTGGGAATTTTTTTGCAGATATCCTTTATGGCATTGCCGATCCAAGGATAAGGTATCAATGAAAAAACAGAAATTCGAAGCACGAAATACGAAATTCTTTTGAACTTCGACATTCGAATCTGGAATTTATGAATTGACAGATGGAATCACCGATCAAAACCTTCTGGAAATATTTTAAAAGAAACCGACTGGCGGTCGGCGGTCTGATCATGATCCTGATGGTCTTCCTGATCGCAGGAACGGCCTCCTTCATCTCCCCTTATGACCCGGGAAAAACCGATGTCTCACTCAAATTGAAACCGCCTTCTTTTAAATATTACCTCGGGACGGATCAACTGGGAAGAGATGTCTTCAGCCGGATGCTTCATGGGTCCAGGATCTCTCTGTCCGTGGGTTTTGTGGCAGTGGCGATCTCCATCTTCATCGGAATATTGGTGGGGGCGATGGCGGGATACTATGGCCAATGGGTGGATTCGGTTCTGATGCGGTTTGTGGATATCATGTTCTGTTTCCCCACCTTCTTCCTGATCCTCACGGTCGTCGCCCTTCTGGGTCCGAGTATCTTCAATATTATGGTCGTCATCGGAATAACCTCCTGGATGGGGACCTCCCGCTTTGTGCGTGCAGAATTCCTCTCGTTAAGGGAAAGGGACTTTGTTCAGGCGGCAAAAGCCCTTGGCGTCAACGATCAGAGGATCATTTTCCGGCACATCCTGCCCAATGCCCTGGCTCCGGTCTTCGTGACCGCAACCCTGGATGTGGCCACTGCGATCCTGGTTGAGGCAGGATTGAGTTTCCTGGGATTCGGAGTCCAACCCCCTGCCCCGAGCTGGGGAAATATTCTTACGGAAGGAAGGACGTATATCTTCGATGCCTGGTGGTTGACCGTCTTTCCGGGACTGGCCATTCTCATCACCGTTCTCTCCTTCAATCTTCTCGGGGAAGGCATGAGGGATGCCCTCGATCCGAGGCTGAGAGGGAGGAGATGATCAATAATCGATGACCAATGGTCAATGGTCATTGGTCATTGATCATTGGTAAAGAAATTGTTCATTGATTATTGCTAATTGACCATTGGTCATTGCAGAATGGTTATGATGAAGAGCCCCCTTTTGGAAGTCCGGTCCCTTTCCACTCATTTCATCACCGAAGACGGAGTGGTCAGGGCTGTAGAGAATGTGAGTTTCGAAATCAATCGGGGTGAAGTCCTCAGCCTGGTGGGCGAGTCGGGATGCGGAAAGAGTGTGACCGGCCTCTCTCTCTTAAGGCTTATTCCCGTCCCCCCCGGCCGGATTGTCAGCGGCGAGATTTTTTTTGATGGAAAGGAGCTTTTAAAGTTAGAAGAGAAGGAGATGGAGGGAGTGAGGGGAAATGAGATCTCCATGATCTTCCAGGAGCCCATGACCTCCCTCAATCCTGTTTTTACGATTGGAAACCAGATCATCGAGGCCATTCAACTCCACCAGAAGCTCAACAAGGTGGCAGCAAGAAAGAGAGCCATTGAAATGCTGGATCGGGTGAAGATCCCTTCCCCTGAGGTGAGAATCGATTCCTATCCTCATCAGCTCAGTGGGGGGATGAGACAGAGGGCAATGATCGCCATGGCCCTCTCCTGTCAGCCGAAGCTCCTCATCGCAGATGAACCGACCACGGCGCTGGATGTGACCATTCAAGCCGAGGTCCTGCGACTTTTAAAGGAGATTCAGAGAGAGATGGGAATGTCGGTGATGCTCATCACCCACGACCTCGGGGTGGTTTCTGAGATCGCCGACCGGGTGGTGGTGATGTATGCAGGGAGGATTGTGGAGTCCGGACCCATCGATTCGATCTTTGGAGGGATGCGACATCCCTATACCAGAGGTCTTTTAGAATCAATTCCCCATCTGGAGGAAAGGAGGAAGAGGCTCAATGCCATCCCCGGCCAGGTTCCAAATCCAATGGACCTGCCTTCGGGATGTAAGTTCCACCCGAGATGTCATCTGAGGATCGATGAGTGCCAGAGGGAGGAGCCCCCTCTCTTTCCTGTCAATGGGGATCATTTTAGCCGCTGCATCAGGTGGAGGGAGTGCTGTTAAAAATGAAAATCCCAAGCACCAAATCGCAAATTCCAAATAAGCTCCAATATTCAAAATGCAAATATCCAAACAATAAAGTTTTGGATTACGTAGAAAATAAAATGGATAAAAATTTATCACTTCATTGGGGAAGGGGTAACTTTATTTCGTTTATATTAAAAAGGATGACATCATCTCCATGGTTCGAAATAGTTACCTGATTCAGGTTCAAGATCTCAAAAAATATTTTTACAGGGAGCGGCTTTTCTCCTCAGATAAGAAGCCGATTCGAGCAGTGGATGGCATCTCCTTCTCCATCCGGGAAGGAGAGACCCTTGGACTGGTGGGAGAGAGCGGCTGCGGGAAGACCACTGCTGGGAAGGCGATCTTGAGATTGATTGAGCCCACTTCCGGCCAGGTCCTTTTCAAAGGACAAAATCTCCTCGGCCTTGACCGGGGAAGCCTTAGAAGGTTAAGGCCCCTGATGCAGTTTATCTTTCAGGATCCCTATGAATCGCTCAATCCAAGGATGAAGGTGGGAGAGATCGTGGGGGAGGGCCTGGAGGTCCATCGTATTGCGCAGGGGAGAGAAAAGGAGAGAAGGGTCTCGGAGATCCTTGAAAAGGTAGGTCTTCACTCCCTGGATGCCATACGCTACCCCCATGAGTTCAGCGGCGGACAGCGCCAGAGGGTTGGAATTGCAAGGGCCATTTCCCTTCACCCGGAACTGATCGTTGCCGATGAACCTGTCTCCGCGCTCGACGTCTCCATCCAGGCTCAGATTCTCAACCTTCTGATGGATTTAAGGGATCAACTGGGTCTCACCTACCTCTTCATCTCCCATGACCTCCGGATCATCAAGCATATCAGTGATCGGATCGCGGTCATGTATTTAGGAAAGATTGCGGAGATGGCCGATGGAGAGGATCTTTTCCGGCGGCCTCTTCATCCCTACACTCAACTCCTGCTTCGGGCCATCCCTAAGCTGGATCACTCGAAGAGGGGGGAAGGGGCTTCGATGAGAGAGGCAACCCATCCCTTTTCTAAGGATCGGGGATGCCTCTTTCTTTTAAGATGTCCCCACTCGAGAGAGAGATGCCAGATGGAAGAGCCCTTCCTGGTCAACCAGGGAGGGGATCATTGGGTGGCCTGTCATTTCATCCCCTGACCTTACCCTATTGTTTCATGTTCAAATGACCTTCGGCTGAGCTCAAAGGCGGAGTCCGGAAAACACCCTTGCAAGGTTGATTTTTTTTTGAAAAATATATTAATATAAGATGATTTGAATTTAAATTCTCGCTATTTCCGAGAATCCCGTGCGATCGTGGGGGAGAATTCCGATGGACCATGAAAAACTCCTCTATTTTAAAGGACTCCTTGAGGGTCAGCTTCATACCCTGCTGGAAGAGGCCGTAAAGACCTGCAGTGATATGCGCCAGGACCGAAACGGGGTTTTCCCTGATCCGACCGATCGGGCCTCTTTAGAATCGGACCGGAACTTCCTCCTGAGGATCAGGGATCGGGAAAGAAAGTTGATCATGAAGGTGAAAGAGGCCTTGGACCGGATTGATAACGGAACCTTCGGTATTTGCGAATCCTGCGGAAAAGCGATTTCTGAAAAGAGATTGATGGCGAGACCCGTGACCACCCTTTGCATCGGTTGCAAAACAGAACTGGAGAGTCAGGAGCAGAAAGAGAGGCAAAGGGGAGCCCGATCCAAGGGGAAGTTCCCTGCCTGAGCCTCGCCGTCCTTTTTGGATCACCATCGATCATGCCCGAACTGAGAAAAGATCCTATCCACGGAGGATGGGTGATTATCTCCACCGAGAGGAGCCGTAGGCCTTCTGATTTTACACCGGAGGAGCGGAAAACCGCCGGTGGTTTCTGTCCCCTCTGTGAAGGCAACGAGGATCGGACTCCTCCTGAGGTCCTTGCCTTTCGTGAGAATGGAATGGCGGGCAATTCACCGGGCTGGTCGCTCCGTGTCGTCCCCAATAAATTTCCTGCCCTCCGGATTGAAGGAGAATTGAACCGGGAAGGGGAAGGGATCTATGACAGGATGAATGGGATTGGGGCTCATGAGGTGGTGATTGAGACGCCCTCTCATTCGGAGACCCTGACGACTATGTCGATCAAGGCTGTGGAGAATGTCCTCTGGTCCTATCGGGACCGAATCATCGATCTCAGGCGGGATCACCGGCTTCGCTATGTCATGGTCTTCAAAAATTTTGGGATCTCTGCGGGAGCCTCTCTCGAGCATTCTCACTCCCAGATCATTGCCCTCCCTATCGTTCCGACCAAGGTGCGCGAGGAGATCGAAGGAGCGAAGAATTATTTCAGTTATAAGGATCGCTGTGTCTTCTGCGATATCCTTCGCCAGGAGCTTCAGGAGAGAAAACGGGTGATCCACGAAAATGAAGGGTTCGTCTCCCTTGCTCCCTTTGCCTCTCGTTTTCCCTTTGAAACATGGATCGTTCCGAAAGCCCATCAGTCCAGTTTCGAGCTTACGGAATCCTCATTCTTCAGTTTGGCCGCAGAGGCGCTCTCCGACACCCTCCGGCGGATGAAAGAGATCCTGGATGACCCCCCCTATAATTACATCCTTCACACCTCCTCTTCTCCGGAAAAGGATCGAGATCATTACCATTGGCATTTTGAGATCATGCCCAAATTGACCAAGGTGGCCGGGTTCGAATGGGGAACAGGATTTTATATTAATCCGACCCCTCCTGAAGAGGCCGCAGAGTATCTCAGGGAGGCAAAATAACTTTTATGTCCACCCTTCCCGAAACCTCCGATCTTCTGAAATCCGTGACCAGACTTTTTGTCTCCTCCCTTCCCCTGGGTGAAAAATTGGGAGGGATCATCGAATCCATTTCGAAAAGTCTTGGTTCGGACCAATGCCTCCTCCTGACACCCGAAGAGATCGTCCCCCATGGATTTCTCAACCGGGTGGCTCAGGGCAAGAAACCCTTATGGGCCAATGAGACCTCTGGCCGGGAGAGAGGAGAAGTCCTGCCGGAAGAGAGAGGACTTCTCCAAGAAAGCTTTGGCCTCATCCCCCTCTGGGACGAGGCCACTTTTCGGGGAATCCTCCATATCGGTTTTTCAAGGAACCATCCTTTTTCTCCGCAGGAGATTGATCTCTTGCTCCTGGTCGCCAGGGTGCTCCAAACCCTCCTTGGAAATGAGCAGATCCGCCGGGAAGAAGAGAAGGCCCGAGAGGAGTTGCAGGGGCTTCAGGAGATTGGAAAAGCGATCACCTCCACCCTCAAGTTAGAAGACCTTTTTGAAACCATCCTCACGACCGGTTTAAAGATCTTTCGTGCGAGGGGAGGGGTCGTGAGGATCGAAGATAAAAAGAAAGGGGAGTTGAAGACCCAGTACAGCATCGGGGACTATCACCAGGCCCCGCTTGACAGGAGGATCGCGAAGAGGGTCTTTTTCACAAAAACGCCTCTCTCCCTCAATCGCTCCGGAGAGGGAAACTCTTTCCTCTCCATCCTCTGTGCCCCTTTTCTCCTGAAGGGAAGGAGTTTCGGAACCCTTACCTTTTATGATAAGGAGACCCATCCCTCCAGATTTGATGAGAGGGATCTGCATCTCCTGTTGATGGTTTCCCATCAGCTCTCCTATGCTGTTGAGAATGCAATGGCCCAATATGAAATTTCCACACTTGCCCGGGAACAGGAGAAGAGGGTAAAACAGCTTTCAACCCTCTGGGAGCTCAATAAAGCCCTACTCACCACCGTCCATCTGGAACGTATCCTCCAGATGACTTTGACCGCCATCACGATCGGCGACGGATTGGGTTTCAATCGTGCCATGCTCTTTCTGGTCAATGAGAAGACCCGGCGCTTGGAAGGGGCGACGGCAGTGGGTCCGAACAGTGCGGAGGAGGCAGGGAGAATCTGGTCCGCCCTTTCCCAGAGAAAAGGAAATCCCTCGGAATTGATCACCCAGCTTCAACCCCCTCTGGATAAGGATTCCGTTTTAAACTCCCTGGTGAAGGGGATCGGGATTCCTCTGGAACAGGAACAATGCCTCCTTTCCCGTACGGTTCTTGAGGGAAGGCCCTTCAACGTCCGTGTCCCTCAGGCCGAGGAGGGATGGCTTCAGGCCCGATGCGAGAGGGGTTGCCATCTGGGTTCAGAAGTCGGATGTTATGTGAGCGAACATCTCAGCCGCGATCCCAGAGTATACAGCTTTGCCAGCGTTCCTCTCTGGGGGAAAGGAAAGGTCATCGGGGTGATCCTGGTGGATAACCTTTATAACCAGAATCCCATCACCGATGAGGATATCCACTATCTCGCCATGTTCTGCAATCAGGCCGGGTTGGCGATTGAGAATGCAATGCTTTACCGAAATTTAGAAGAAGTCCATCAGAAACTTAAAGAGACACAGACCTTTCTGCTCCATCAGGAAAAGATGGCAGCCCTGGGTGAGCTTTCCACCTCCGTTGCCCATGAAATCAGAAACCCTCTGGTTTCCATCGGGGGGTTTGCCCGGCGCCTCGATCGCATCACCTCTCCGGAAGCCGCAGAGAAGCGATACACTCAGACGATCATGAAAGAGGTCAGAAGGCTCGAAAAAATTTTGGAACATATCCTTACCTATACCCATGAAGAATCGGTGGCTTTAAAGGAATTGGACCTCCGGGGGATTTTAGAAGAAAGCCTCTCCATGGCATCAGAGGGATGGGCCAACGGCGGCCTACGGCTGGTCAAGGAGTTTTCCGAGAAGCTTCCCATGGTGAGAGGAAATCATGACCAGCTGAAACAGGCCTTCTTCAATCTCATCCATAATGCCTGTGAGTCCATGAACGGGAAGGGATCGCTTTCGGTCCGGATTCACCCCGTTTCAAAGAATGGTTCTTCCTTTGTGAGGGTGGAGGTGGAGGATACGGGAGCGGGAATCGATCCTGAAAATCTCCATAATATCTTCAACCCTTTCTATTCGACGAAGGAAAACCGTTTGGGATTGGGCCTCCCCATCATTCACAAGATCGTGACGTCCCATCAAGGCCAGATTGAAGTGGATAACCAGCCCGGAAGGGGGGCGACCTTCATTATCACCCTTCCGGCACAGGAGGAAAAGGGGAATGAAAAAGATTTTGGTGGTCGATGACGAGGAGAGCATTCGTTTCCTCTATAAGGAGGAATTGGAGGACGAAGGGTTTGTGGTGGAGATCGCTAAAGACGGAGAAGAGGCCCTTGCCCAGCTTCCCCTCTTCAAACCGGACCTCATCACCCTCGACATCAAGATGCCCGGAATGGATGGGATTGAGGCCCTCAAACAGATCCGGGGCATTGAAAGACAGGTCCCCATCGTGATGTGTTCCGCTTACGGGGAGTACAAACAGGACCTGACCACCTGGGCCTCGGATGCCTATGTGGTCAAGTGCGCTGATCTGACCGAATTAAAAAATACGATTCGAAGGCTTTTGGGGCTCTTATGAAAGTGAAAAAGGCCGTTATTCCGGCAGCCGGTTTCGGAACCCGATTCCTTCCTGCCACAAAGGTGGTGCCGAAGGAGTTACTTCCCATTGTGGATAAGCCCACGATCCAGTATATCATGGAGGAGGTGGCCCGCTCGGGAATCGAAGAGGTCATCCTCATCACCGGGAGGGAAAAGGGATCGATCGAGGATCACTTCGACACCTCCACCGAGCTGGAGAACTACCTCAGGAAGAAAGGCAGAAACGATCTCCTGCGGATGGTCCGGAAGATCGCTGAGATGGTGACCCTTGTGGCGGTCAGGCAGAAAGAGCCCCTGGGATTGGGGGATGCCATTCTCTGTGCTAAAAAGATCGTGGGAAAAGAGCCTTTTGCTGTCCTGCTGGGCGATGATCTCATCGATGCCGAAACTCCCTGCATCCGCCAGATGATTGACCTCTACCAAAAACTGGATGGTGCCCTGCTGGCAATCCAGAGGGTTCCCAGATCGGAGACCCACCTCTACGGGATTATCAGGGGGAAGAAGGTGGAGGACCGAATCTACCGGGTGGAGAAGATGGTTGAGAAACCGAAGCCGGGCAAGGCCCCCTCGAACCTGGCGATCATCGGAAGGTATATCCTCCCCCCTCAAATTTTTGATATCCTCGAGAAGGTCAGGCCGGATGGAAGAGGTGAAGTTCAACTGACCGAGGGTCTGAAAGTACTGAGTCAGGGTCTGCCTGTCTTTGGGTATGAATTCATTGGGGATCGGTACGATGCCGGAGATAAGTTGGGTTACCTTCAGGCCAACCTCTTCTTCGGTTTAAAACATCCCGAGTTGGGTCCCAAACTGAAACGTTTTTTAAAAAAGTTGTAATTTCCTATACGGACTTCTTGTTTTAAATGTGGGGCAGTAGCTCAGCTGGGAGAGCGCCAGAATCGCACTCTGGAGGTCGCCGGTTCGATCCCGGTCTGCTCCACCAGGAAATTAGGAAGAGAGGCGATGAGAGTTCGGAGACCGGGGAAGGTGAGGGACCGAATCTGGTTTTTGGGCCGGGAGGAGTCAGGAGTCTATCTTCTGGAAGGGGACGACAGTTCCATGATCATCAGCGGGGGAATGAGTTACATTGTTCCGGATGTCCTTGAGCAGTTTGAAAAATTCGGGATTAATGAGAAGAGGATTCAGAAGATTCTGATTCTCCATTCCCATTTCGATCATGTGGGAATCATTCCCTTCTTCAAACGCCATTATCCGGAGGTCGTGGTTTACGGTTCCGAAAGGGCGTGGGAGATCCTCCGGATGGAGAAAGCCATCCTCACGATCAACGACTTCAGCCGAAAGGTTTCGAGGAGGGTGGGGAGGGAAGAGGTTTATTCAAAGTTCGATATCGAATGGAGGGAGGATGTCGCTGGAAAGGCGGTACGAGAAGGGGACCGAATCGACCTCGGTGGCTTAAAGGTTTCGATTCTTGAAACTCCGGGTCATTCCTCCTGTTGTATTGCAGGCTATGTCCCCGAGTTGAGGACCCTCTTTCCAACCGATGGAGGAGGGATTCCGTTCGATCACACGATCATCACTTCCGGAAATTCGAATTACACAAAATATCAGGAGAGCCTTGAGAAGTTAAAGCCCCTTGAAGTGGAATATTACTGTGCGGATCATTACGGATATGTGATGGGTGAGGAGGCGAAAGAATTCATCCCGAAGACGATTGAGATGGCCAAGGAAAAAAGGGCACAGATGGAGGAGGCCTATCGATCAACCCTGAACATTGATGAGGCCGCAAAGAGACTGATCGGCTCTTTTTATAATGAGAATCCCTCTTATTTTCTTTCTCCCGAAATCTTTTTTGATGTCTATCGGCAGATGGTCCGTCACCTTGCCGGTGTCATGGAAGGAAAGACTCAGGCGGATTGATCCATTGAAACTTCAAGGTTATCCAATCTGAATTCGCCGGAGAGCAGCTGAGTGAGTTTCCAGTAATCCTCCTTCAATATCTCCACAAATTTTAATCCGTATCGATAACCTATTAAGTCGGAGTCTTCAGGTTGATCCTTCCATACAATTTCAGCCGATACATTAAAGTTTGAAAGCTCATATTCTCTGGGGAATAAGACGGCGATATTGAGCATGGTACCGATCGGCAGGTCTCTGATGGAATGCAGTAGAAGCCCTGTCTCGCTTACATTGATAACCAGCCCTCCATGGGCTTTCGGAAAATCTACCATTCGATATTCGAGAGGCAGATCCATCATCATTCTGGGAGATCTTCTTCTATCCAAATTACCGTTTAATTTCATCTTCTTCCCCTTTATAGAATGAATTTGAAAAAATGAAGTGACATGACACATCTCTCGCAAATCAATTAAATCATTCTGCATTTTTAATGCCGAAGGGGAAGAAAAATATAAGCTATTATTATTACGGTATTTTTTAATTCCGCCTTCGGATCGGGCGTTTTAAAGGAGCAAATTTTTGTTAACTCCTCCGCATTTTTTGTCAGCCTTTGCCTGTGCATTCCCTTGACACTTATCTTTGAGTGGCCTACGATTCTGATGACCTTATCATGGTGATGGATGAAACCTTCGATATCCGGACCCGCTCAACGTAACCTTCTCTTCATCTCCTTTTCACAGCTGGGGGCGGCTTTCTCCTTCAGCTTCGTCAATATCTTTCTGCCCTTTTACATTTACAGGATTAGTCCTTATTCCATTCAGGAGACCCTTCTCTGGATCGGACTGATTCTCGGTTCCACCGGTTTAGTCACCGCCTTCACCTCTCCCTTCTGGGGCTCCCTCACACACCATTACAGTCCCAAGATGCTCTACCTCAGGGGCTTCATCGTCCACTCGATCCTGATATTCGCCATGGGGCTCACCACCAACCTCCACCTTTTACTCATCCTCAGAATAGCCCAGGGATTGGTGGGAGGCATCTCCACCATCGGGTTTATCATTATCTCGTCTTCCTCTTTGAAAGAAAGATTGTCCTTTGACATGGGGGTCTACCAGTCTTCCATGACCTTGGGTCAATTAGTGGGTCCTCCTCTGGGATCTCTTGCTGCAGGGACCCTGGGCTTTAAAGGTGCTTTCTTTGCCGCTTCGATAATGCTATTCACCTCTTTCCTCTTTTGCTACCTCTATGTAACGGATGTGCCTCAACTGCCGAAAGAAAAGAAGGCCGTAACTCGTACCCCGATCGAGAAAAGAGTCCTCGTCGGATGGATGGTCTGTTTTATGGCTCAGGTCCAGCTCATGTTCTTGCCGAGCATCCTTCCGAATGTCCTGAAACAGTTTGGACTGGAGCAGACCGTAGCCTTGAAGCTGGCCGGAACCGTGGTGATGCTTTATACGGCGACGGCACTGATCGGCACCTATGTCTGGAGCTGGCTATCGAGGAGAGCGGGGGTTCCGAGGATGGTCATGATCCTCTTTGCTCTGGGGATCCTTTTTCAGTCACTCCTCGTCTTTTGCAGGGGATTGGTTGACTTTACCGCTATCCGCATGATTCAAACGGGATTCATTGCGGCGACCATTCCTCTGGTCATGTCCATATTTGCGAGCGAGCCAAGAGGGGGAGTGATCGGTTTTCTCAATTCAGCAAGGTTTGCAGGGATGGCCCTGGGTCCCTTTATTGCCACCTCCGTGCTGGCCTTTTCCAGCCTTCCGGTCCTTTTTCTTATGATCAGCGGCCTGAGCCTTTTCGTTCTCTTTGGCTTCCGGCTCTTTTTTAAATAGGCCTTGATCAGGCGGCGGGGGTTCGGAGTTCAGAGAAAGGTGATCAGGACGATTTCCGGTTGGGTGTCAATACGCATGGGAGGACCCCAGGTGCCGGCCCCGCTTGAGGTATAAACCAGGAGGTCACCAAACCATTTCAGTCCATAGTCGTATCCCCCGTAGACCCAGGAGGTGATGAAACGGAAGAGAAAGACCTGTCCATGGTGAGTATGGCCCGAGAGCTGGAGGGTGATCCCCTGATCCTCAGCCACCCGCAGATGGAGAGGGGCATGTTTCAGCAGGATGCTTGGCTTGTGGCGGTTAATCCCCATCTTCTTCAGGATGGTCCTGAAATCCTCTTCCCTTCTCGTCTCCCTGTAATCGACCCCGATGATCTGCAAACCGTCCAGCTCAACCCTTTCATTATTCAAGACACGGATTCCTGCTCGGCGAATGGCCCGGAGAAAAGGAGTATTGTCGTAAAACTCTTCGTGATTCCCGGTGATGAAATAGATCCCGTAAGGAGCAGAGAGGTGAGAGAAAGGCTCAATGGCCTGATCCAGATCCGCGGCCATCCTGTCATAGAGGTCCCCACCGATGAAAATGATGTCCGGCTGCAAGCGGCGAATCCTTTGGACAATCTTTCGGGAGAAATCGTGGTTTCTGATCTGGCCCAGATGGGTGTCACTTACCCAGAGGGCTGTTTTTCCCTTCCATTGATCGGGGAGGCCTGGGAGCGAAAGGTTCATTCGGGTGATGCGAATCACTCCCGAATTGATGAATCCATAGAGACTTGCGATCAGAGCGATGCCCATCAGAGTCGTGATCAGAATTTTCCGGTTCAAAGATAAGCGGGATAAATGGGCCAGGCCGTAGAGGACCCAGCAGAGGATCGATCCGAGAAAGAGGAGGTAGAAGATCCCGAGCCAGGAGGCAGCACCGATGTAGAGATACCTCAGCAGGGGGTCGAAAGAACGGAAGGTGAGGAAGAAGGTTCCCGCGGGGCTGATGGATAGTAGAAACATCACTATACGAAGGACCGGGAGGACCGATGAATGGGTCAGATCAAAAAAGTGTTTTAAGGTTCGGTAGAGTAACCAATGGCCAAAAAAGAGGATCGACTGAATGATGCTGACAAAGAGGACGAACCGCATAAGGGTTCAAAAATTATAATGGATAAATCTCCGATTCGCCATGGGACCTTTCATCTTTGAAAAGATGGCGGAAGTGGTCAGGGGATTGTATCATACCCTGCTGGAATTATAGAAAGGAGTTCTTGATGTCCAGAGAGATCAAACTTCCCAGGCCAAATGAAAAAGGGTTGGTCTCCGTCGAAGAGACGCTTCACCAGAGGAGATCCATCAGGGATTATCAGAAGGGCTCCCTGAGCCTTGGAGAGGTTTCACAGCTTCTTTGGTCAGGGGCGGGCAGGAATCTCTACCGGAGGACCACCCCTTCTGCCGGGGCCACTTATCCGCTGGAGGTCTATCTGGTTGCGGGAGAAGTCGAAGGCATTGAACCCGGGCTCTATCACTATTCCTCCTCAAGGCACAGCCTTGAAAGGATGAAAGAGGAGGATATTCGAAAAAGATTGTGCCGGGCCGCTCTGGAACAGAGGATGATTGAGAGGGCACCCGTCAGTCTCATCATCGCTGCCGACTCTAAAAGGACAACCGGGCATTACGGTCAGAGGGGCATGCGCTATGTCCATATGGAAGCGGGCCATGCGGGGCAGAATATTTCCCTTCAAGCGGTGGCCTTAAACTTAGGGACAGTAATGATCGGAGCTTTTGACGATCAGCAGGTGAAGGAGATTTTGGGGATCAAGGAGGATCCTCTCTATGTCATTCCAGCAGGAAGGATATGAGGGGGTCCGACCAAACAGACTCAGACTTCGGATACATGAAATGGGTGGGAAGAAGGGGTTCTCAGGAAGGGTTGCCTTTGAGACCGATCTGTTCCGCCACTTCCTGCATCCCTCTGATCGTATCCTCAATCAGTTCGTCCAGCCCGATCTGGAGCATCTGTGCCCCTTTTTCGATGAGGGAGCGGTCCACTCCGGCAGCAAATCTTTTATCCTTCCATTTGTTCTTTACGGATTTGACCCCGACATCGAGAACACTTTTTGAGGGACGGACGAGGGCGGTCGTCACGACGAGCCCCGTAAGTTCATCTATCGTATAAAGGTACTTTTCCAGATCGGTCCGGGGGGTGACCTCCGAGCAGATCCCCCATCCATGGGAGACCGCCGCCCGGATATATTCCTCAGGCCATCCCTGTTCCCTGAGGATCTCTCCGGTTTTGGAGCAGTGCTGGTCGGGAAACTTTTCGTAGTCAAGGTCGTGGATGAGACCGATGATCCCCCATTTCTCCTCATCCTCACCCCTTTTCTTCGCAAGATAGCGCATCACCCCTTCGACTGCGTAGGCATGCTTTCGTAAACTGTCGCTTCCATTATATTGGTGAAGAAGTTCCAGGGCCTCCTGCCGGGTCGGTATCTTTTCTCCCATTTTTATTCCTCCTCTGCATCCTTCTTTATCATGCCGATACGGTTCGGGTCAAGTGGTTTGAGGGACTTGCCAATAGGACCAATGCCTTGTATCATGAATAAAAGAGGTAGAAGAGTGTTCGGGGCCCCTTTTTCCCATATTTAGAACCGGAGGTGTCCGATGAAAAGATATACCCTTTTGGCAATAACCATCCTGATGGTATTGGCCTTCAGCCCGTCTCTTGGTGCGGATCAGGAGGCAAAAGAGATCCTTCAGGCCGTGGTAAAGGTGAAAGCGACCATTCCAAAAGAGGCGCATTCAGCGAGGACCCTTGGTACGGAGAGAGAAGGAAGCGGAGTGGTCATCGATCAGAAGGGTCATATTCTTACGGTGGGCTATCTGATCATTGAGGCTGAGCGCATTGAGGTCATCGGGCCTGAAGACAAACCCATAAGCGCCACCTTTGTGGGTTACGATCATGCCACTGGGTTTGGTCTCTTGAGGACGGAGAAACCTCTCTCCGTCAAGCCCATGAAGTTCGGCCAATCATCAAAGGTGAAAGAGGGAGAGCCTGTTTTGGTCGCGGGTTACGGAGGGGAAGAAGCGGTTCAGGCAGTCCGGATCATCAGCAAAAAAGAGTTTGCGGGTTACTGGGAATATCTTCTTGAGGAGGCGTTCTATACGGCTCCGGCCTATGCCAATTTTGGTGGTGCCGCACTGATTGATCGAGAGGGTCAACTCGTTGGGATCGGGTCTCTCTTCAGTCAGGTCACCATTCTCGGGTTCGGGTCCATACCCTGCAATATCTTCGTCCCCATTGATCTCCTCCCGCCGATCCTCAATGACCTGATCACAAAAGGACGATCTCAAAAGCCACCCAGACCCTGGCTGGGAATCAACGTGGAAGAAGCCCACGGCCGTGTCTTCGTCACCCGGGTCACCTCAGAGGGCCCTGCGGAAAAGGCAGGTCTGAAATCAGGAGACCTTGTATTGGCTGTGAAAGGGGAGGAGGTGAAAGGATTGGCCGATCTTTACCGGAGGATCTGGGCCCTTGGACAGGCAGGAGTGGATGTTCCCCTGACCCTGCTTCAGGGGATGGAGATCCGGGAACTCGCCATCCGTTCCTCCGACCGTTATCAATTTCTCAGGCTCGCCCCGAAGAAGATCTTATAAGGGGGCACCTGCGTTTCCCTTCCGCCCCCTCTTCCCTATAAGGCAAGCAGGGCGAGAAAGGAATGGAGGCTTGCACTGATCAAAAGGGTGACTCCGGTTTTCCGGTGAGTTCCGAAAGGTACCCTGATCCATCGAAGTCCTGTGCTTATCTGAAACAGGATCAACAGGAAGTTGAGAATGCCGAGGAGCAGGATGATGCGTATTCCTCCTATATTCACTTGCGGACTCCTTCTTGAGGTTTATGAAATATTCGTGATTTAAGGCTCATTTATTCTTTCACAGAAATCCTGACGGTTGCCGGTCCCGCGCTTCCATGAATATTGCAATGCGCTTCAGCAGTGACCTCCAGGTCTTCAAGGGCTGTAGTCTTGACCTCTTTGGTGAAAACCTCCGCCTCAGGCCTTTGACCTGAAGAATAATCCCACCTGGTGATTTCCTTTCCGTTGGCCATCACCCGCAACCATTTGGTATAGTGAATGAAGCTGTTCCCCCTGTGCGTGACGGTTACCCGAATCGTCACCTCCGAGCCCTTTTGAACGGTCCCGGGAGCCTCAATGGAAGTGGATGCCTTACTGGCAAAGGCAGGCCGGGTATAAAGAGAAAGACCTCCTAAAACCATCAGATAGCAGAATCTCCTCCTGTTCATATAAATGCCTCCCTGTTCATTTTTTCCCATTTTAACCCATCCTCTTTTAGATGCAAATAGGGAAGGGGCCATTGAAATTCCGTTGACATGGGTTGAGGATTCATTTACTCTGGATAACCAGCATTGTTCCTGGTGCTCCTGATTTCAATAAACCCTGGGTCGGGAAGAGGGAGGGATGAAGGAATGAGGGCCAGGGCGAAAGGCATAAAGATGCATTGTGAACTTTCCGGAGAAAAATGGAAGATATAAAATTGTAGGAACAAAAGGAGGAAAGAGATGGAGCGGAGAGGAAAAGCGCTGGTTACAGGGGCAAGCAGTGGAATAGGCAGGGAGACGGTCCTCCGGCTGGTAAAGGAGGGTTTTGAGGTGATCGCAGCCGCGAGAAGAAAGGAACGCCTTGATGAGCTTGCGGAGCGGAATCCCAATATCCACCCGAGACCGGTTGACCTTTCGGATTCAGGGGGATTGGAGAATTTCTGCAATGAACTTTTGCACTCTTCTGATCCGGTGACTGTCCTGGTCAACAGTGCGGGTTTCAGCCTCCGGGGAGTGATTGAGGATGTTTCGCTTTCAGCCGTAAGGAGCCTCTTTGAGGTCAATCTTTTCGCCCTCATCCGGATCACTCAGGCCTGTCTGCCGGGGATGCGCCGTCTGAGAAAAGGGACGATCGTCAATCTCAGCTCGATCGTGGGAAAGTTTCCATTTCCCACAAGCGGTCCTTATTCTGCCACCAAGCATGCCGTGGAGGCGATCAGCGATGCCCTCCGTCACGAGGTCCGGCCCTTCGGGATTCGGGTGGTGACGGTTCGTCCGGGAGTGATCGGTACGGAGTTTAATGAGAAGGCCAATCAGCTGACCGGGGACCTCCTTGCCAGAACAGATCCCGATTACAAACCGGTTTATCAGACCTATGGGGCAGGGATGGGAAAATTGTTCTCCAATGTATCCATCCCCGGGCCCGAATTGATCGCCGATCTCATTGTCAAGGCGGTCCTTACCGATTCTCCTAAAGCCGTCTATGCGGCAGGTCCTTTTGTGAAAGAACTTTTAGGGGAGCGGTTTCGACTCGATGATGAGGGTTTCTTTGAGTTTATGGGCGAAAAAACAGGCCTGAAAGCCTTGAAGGTATAATCCCCCTTTTCAATATGAGAGGAAGGACGAGCAGGGGAAATTTAAAGGGCTATATACTGACAAGATCTCTGATCTCCTGGCTTTCGAGGAGGGTGGAGGAGGGCCCCTCTTTGACCAGGCGCCCGTTTTTAATGACATACCCTCGGTGGGAGAAGGAGAGCGCGAGGGAGACTTCCTGTTCCACGATCAGGAGGGTGAGCCCTTTTTGGTTCATCTCCTTAAAGGTCTGAAAGATCCCTTCCGTAAAGATGGGGGCAAGACCCAGGGAAGGTTCATCGAGCATCAGTAATTTTGGTTTACCCATCAATGCCCTTCCGATGGCTAACATCTGCTGTTCCCCTCCGCTCAGTGTACCCGCCCTCTGGTTTCTTCTCTCTTTGAGTTTCGGAAAAAGTCCGTAAACCCATTCCAGATGCTCATGGATCTTCGCATTCGATTCTTTCTTTTTATAGGTCCCCATCATCATGTTATCGAGGACAGAGAGGGTTGGAAAGATGTGGCGCCCCTGGGGGACGTGAAGCAACCCTCTCCCGACGATCTGGTAGGGTTGAAAATTGGTGATATCCTCCCCTTCAAAGAAGATTCTCCCCTCTGTGGTTTCGAGGATTCCCGAGAGGGTGAGAAGCAGGGTCGTCTTCCCCGCCCTGTTTGGACCGATGAGGCTCACGACCTCTTCCGGTTTGATCTCGAGAGAAATTTCTTTGAGGGCAGGAAGGGGACCGTAATGGACAGTCAGTTTCCTGATCTTAAGCATCTCCCTTTTTGCCTTTCAGATAGGCCTCGATCACCCGGAGATCCCCCTTCACCTGATCCGGAGTTCCCTGGGCAATGAGTTCACCATTGCCGAGCACGGCGATCTCGTCTGCGATCTCCATCACCATCCCCATATGATGTTCGATCAATAAGATGGTCATCCCTTTGCTTCTGAGTTGTTTCAGCCTTTCAGCCAGTTCTTTTGTCTCTCCGTAGGTGAGGCCAGCCGCAGGTTCATCAAGAAGCAGGAGCCGGGGTTTGGTGGCAAGGGCCCGTCCTATCTCAAGGATCCTCTGTTCACTGTAGGAGATCTGGGAGGCAAACCATTTCCATCTTCCGAAGAGGCCGAGAAATTCCAGGATCTCTTTTGCCTTTTTCATGGCCTCCTCTTCTTCTTTTTTCACCCGGGGGAGCCAGAGGCCACAGGAGATGACCCCTCCCTTTAATTGAGTGTGCATGGCCGTCATCACATTCTCCACCACGGTCATATTGCCCCAGACCTGAAGGGTTTGGAAGGTCCTCCCGATGCCCAAAAGGGAGATCTCATGGGGTTGCAGTGAAGTGATCTCCTTATCCTCCAGGTAGATCCTTCCTGAATCAGGCCTCTCCATTCCTGTAATGAGATGGAAGAGGGTGCTCTTTCCCGCACCATTGGGTCCCATCAGTCCTTTGATCGTCCCTTTCCGCACCCCGAGGGAGATACGATCAAGTGCCCTGACCCCATCATAGGTCTTTGTGATCTCTTCAATTGCGAGAAAAGCCATCAGACATCCACCCTTTCCCTTCTCTTCTTTCTTCCCCAATAGCTGATCAGGTAGATCAATCTCACCCTCAGACGGGTCCCGATCCCATCGGGAAAGAAGACCAGGAGAAGGATGAGAATCACTCCGTAAAGGGGGAGGCTATATTCCTGATATTTTGCAAGGGCATCGATGAGGCAGGTGAGAATGACCGCCCCGGCGATCGGACCATAAAGATTGCCCATCCCACCGAGGATGACCATCATCACGATGAGGACGGAGAGGTTTAAGCTGAAGGTTTCGGGATTGGCAATGGACATCACGCAGGCGAAGAGAGACCCTGCCAATCCGGCAAAGAAAGCACCGATGACAAAAACCCTCACTTTGATCTGAGAGACGTGGATCCCGACCGAAGAAGCCGCATCTTCACTGGTGGCCACCGCCAAAAAGGCCCGCCCCATCTTTGAGCGGATCAGATTTTTGGAGAAGAGGACCAATCCCGCAAGAACGATCCAGATGAGGTAATACTGCTTGAGATAGGTGTCAAAGACGAATCCGGCGAAAGAGAACCACGGAATGCCAGAGATGCCGATCACCCCGCCTGTCAGGCCGGCCGATTCCCTCACGATCACCAGAAAGATTTCACCAAATCCAAGGGTCGCCAGAGCCAGGAAAAAACCTTTCAGTTTGAGGAGGGGCTTTCCAATCAGATAGGCGAAGAGAGAGGCGGCTATGCCTGAAGCCCAAAAGGCAGCGAGGGGAGGGAGGCCATGTTGAGTGGTGAGAATCGCTGTGGTATAGGTTCCGATTCCGAAGAAGGCAGCATGCCCCAGAGAGATCTGACCTGCATAGCCGAGGAAAAGGCTTAACCCGAGAGCGAGAATGGCGTGGATCCCCGCAAGGATCATGAGATGATGGACATGAAGATCTGACCAGATCAAAGGAAGCAGAAGAATGACCAGGAAATAAAAAAGGTCCCTTTTTCTGAGCCGGTACTCCTTCCGGTAATGGAGCTGTGGGTCGGGAAGAATCAGGGAGAGGAGCCACAGGGCTACGGAATAAAGGATCTCTCTTTTTCTAAATTCTTTATGGACCGGATCTACCATCGCCTGCTATCGATAAAAGGTGAACCCAGGATCCCTTTCGGCCTGAAATAGAGGATCAGGAGTAAAATGACAAACGCCACTCCATCCTTATAACCGGAAGGGATGAAAGCCACGCTCAGGGATTCCACCACTCCGAGGACGAACCCACCGAGGATGGCCCCCCCATACTTTCCCCATCCTCCAAGGACGGCCGAGATAAACCCCTTCAATCCCATCAGGATTCCGGAATGATAACTGACATAGAAGATAGGTGTAATGAATATTCCCGCTATGGAACCGATTCCTGCACTTACCCCGAAAGCCAGAAAGGTCATGAGATTTCTCGAAATACCGCAAAGATCCGCACCGAGAGGATCGGTTGAACTGGCTTCCATTGCCTTTCCGAGATGGGTCCGGTGCGAAAGAAGATAGAGGGAAATGAGGACCAGAAAAGTGATTCCAAGGACATAGAGGCTCTGGGGCGAAACATAGAACTTCCCTATTTCAAGAGGAGTCTTTCCCATGAAAGGAGGCAGGGCCTTTGGCAGGGTACCGAACAGCAGAGCACTTGAACTGCTCAAAAAGAGGGAGGCTCCCAGGGTCGCGATGAGGAGAATGGGAAGAGAGGCCTTTCTGAGCGGATAGATGACGAGAAGATGGAGAAGAAATCCGATCAGGACAACAACCAGAAGGGCGAACAGGGCGGAGAGGGGATAGGGGAGGCGGCCCCCTTTGAGAAAGAAGAAGGTGAGCATTCCTCCCAACATGACAAACTCACCCTGGGCGAAGTTGATGATCTGTGAGGCTCTTGCAATGGTGACAAAGCCTAATGCGACAAGGGCGTAAATGGCTCCGAAGGTGATTCCGGAAATAAGGAATTGAGGGATGGTAGCCCAGAGGTCCATGAGATTTAATAGGAACGCAATATACCAATAACCAAATTACAATAACCAAATAAATTCCAAATTCCAATAACCAAAAAACAGTATGTTTGGGAAATTGGTTATTGTTTGGTGTTTGGGATTTGGTGTTTGGTTATTGTCATATTATCTAATACGTTTGTATCAGTCTGGAGTCCAATAATAAAATTAAAGGGGTGTATCCATTAAGGCCATCCACCCCTTCAATTTACCCCTATTTCCTTCTCTCTTCAACCTTTATTCAAGACCGGGAAACTTTACCCGTTTGAATTTTCCCCCCTCAATCCGGACGAAGACCAGATCCTTCTTGCTCAGGCCATCGTGCTCCGCCGGAGTGAATCGATAGAGTCCGTGGGTGCCCTTAAACCCTTTGGTATTCTCGAGGGCGTCTCTCAGGCCTGTCCGGGTAACCTTTCCTTTGCACCGTTTTATGGCATCCTCGATAAGCCCCATGATATCGTAACCGTAGCCCGCAATCTGGTCAGAAGGAGTGGCATAGCGGTCTCTCCACCGTTTGTCAAAATCAATATTGATGGGTTTCACAGGATCGTCCTCATCGAGCTCGCCAAAGACCACAGGCTTCGCCGCTGGAAACTCAACCCCTTCCATCGCCTCTCCGCCCAGGGCGATGATGAAGCCAAAGCCAAAGGCATGGGTTCCGAGGATGGGCGTTTTTACACCCAGTGCCCGTAAGTTCTTGCAGACAATGGGGCCCGGAGGACCGGACGTGCAGGCATAAAAGGCGTCGATCTTCTCCTTCTCCATAATGGGTTTGAGCTTGGTGAGCTGAGGGGTCATATCGATATCCGTGGGTTTGTGGGTTTCCTTGGAGAGGATGATCTTCATCCCCTTTTTCTCCCCGAAGCGTTTATAGTATTCAGCCAGGCTCTGGGCCAAGGGGTGAGCCGCATAAAAGACCAGGACCTTTTTGTATTTTCGGGCCAGGGAGAGATCCACCAATTTCTGGGAGACAATAATATCATTCTGGGCAATGTTAAAGGCCCATTTCTGTTTTAATCCTCTGACCATCGGATTAGAGGGACAGACGATGATGTTCGTGATCTTCTCTCTCTCGGCAATGGTCCGGGTCGTAGCCTGAAGATTATCTTCAAATGGGCCGACCACCAGAAGCACCTCCTTGTCACGGGTAAACTTGGTCATATTGGATGCGGCCCTGCCCACATCAAAGCCATTATCTTCGAAAAGCAGTTCGATAGACCGTCCATTAATCCCTCCCATTTTATTCATTCTATCGACCTCGAGGGTCATGGCATTTTTCAATGTCTTGGTGATCTCCGCCCAGGGACCGGTGAGTTCAAAATTGACGCCGATCTTATAGGGAGACTTCTCCGCCGTATGGGCAAGGGATGTCCACAGAGTGAAAACGAAGATTAGGAGAAAGCTCAGGACTATCTTTTTCATCATTTTTCCTCCTGTTTTACAGGTATTTCTGGATCAGGATCTCGGCAATCTGGACCGCATTGAGGGCAGCCCCCTTGCGGATATTGTCCGAGACGATCCACATATTGATCCCGTTGGGAATGGATTCGTCCTCACGAATCCTCCCCACAAAGGTTTCATCTTTTCCTGCGGCATGAAGGGCAAGGGGATATTCGGCCTTTTGGGGATTATCCACAACCACTACCCCCGGGGCCTTTGAGAGAATCTCCCGTACCTTCTTGGCAGTAATCTTCTTCTCCGTTTCAATATTGACGGATTCGGAATGGCTGTAGAAGACAGGGACCCTCACCGTCGTGGCCGTCACCCGGATGGAGTCATCCTCCATGATCTTCTTCGTCTCATTGACCATCTTCATCTCCTCCTTGGTGTAGCCATTCTCAAGAAAGATGTCGATGTGGGGAAGACAGTTGAAGGCAATCTGATGGGGGTAGACCTCCTTCTTGATCTCCTGCTGGTTATAGATCGCAAGGACCTGGCTTTCGAGTTCCCGGATCGCCCTCTTTCCGGTTCCGGAGACAGCCTGATAGGTGGAGACGACCACTCTTTTGATACGGGCGGCATCATGAATGGGCTTGAGGGCCACGACCATCTGTATGGTGGAACAGTTGGGATTGGCAATGATATTCTTTTTGTAATAACCGGAGACCGCATGGGCATTGACCTCCGGAACAACCAGGGGGACCTCAGGGTCCATCCGGAAGGCACTGGTATTATCGATGACCACGCACCCCGCCTTTCCGGCAATGGGGGCAAACTTCTGGCTGACCGACCCTCCGGGAGAGAAGAGCCCGACATCCATTCCGGCAAAGGAGTTTTCATTCATGACCTCAACGGTGTACTCCTTTCCCTTGAATTCCATCTTCGTGCCCGCCCCTCTTGGAGAGGCAAGGAGTTTGAGCTGATCAACCGGAAAGTTTCTCTGTTCGAGGATGGCAACCATCTCGTTTCCCACAGCGCCGGTAGCCCCTGCCACCACCACATTATATTTCTTTTTTTTCATGGGCCCCTCCTGCTTTTATAAAAACAGGGATGCCCGTTTCAACACCCCTGTTGCTGGAAATCTCATCGTAGCGGTGTATTATAAATAGTGGAAAAGAAGGATATTGTCAAGAGAGGGAATTTTATTTTTTCCCTTTCCTTTTTCGAAGATGGGGGATGAGGCCTCCGTCTCTGATCAACTCCTGCATGAAGATGGGGATGGATTTCGTAAAAAACTTTTTCCTCTTCGCCAGGTCAAAGATCTCTCCTGTGGAGAGATCGATCCGGACCCTGTCTCCTTCCTCAATGGCCTCTGAAGCCTCTGGAGATTCAAGCAGGGGGAGGCCGATATTGAGCCCGTTTCTGTAAAAGATTCTCGCAAAACTTCTTGCGATAACACAGGAGACCCCGGCAGCCTTAAGGGCGAGGGGTGCATGTTCCCGGGAGGAGCCGCACCCGAAATTCTTTCCGGCCAATAGAATATCACCCTTTCTCAGTCTCCGGATAAAATCCGGGCGTTCATCCTCCATCGCATGCCTGGCCAGTTCCTTCGGGTCTGATTGATTGAGGTAACGGGCAGGAATGATGGCATCCGTATCCACATCTGAACCGAATTTCCAGATTCGACCTTCAAGCATCATGGTTTTATTCACCCTCACCCTCTCCCATTAGAGGCTACGTCGCAATTCCGTTCATGGTTCGAGAGCCTCACCACGAACGGAATACGGCATGTTAAAAATCAATCATTTAGCCGTTCGTCCTGAGTATGTCGAAGGGCGAATGGCTAATTACGACACAGTCTCTCAAGGGAGAGGGCATTTATTTCTTTACCACTTCTTCGGGATGGCAGATTCTACCTTTTATTGCACTGGCGGCAGCCACGGCTGGATTGGAGAGATAAACCTCGCTTTGGGCGTCGCCCATTCTTCCCCGAAAATTGCGGTTCGTCGTAGACAGTGCCCTTTCCCCTCCAGCCAGAATGCCCATATACCCGCCCAGGCAGGGACCGCAGGTGGGCGGACTGATCACAGCGCCTGCTGATAGAAACAGTTCTACGAGCCCTTCTTTTAAGGCCTGACGATATATCTCCGGAGTGCCCGGGATGACAATCAGCCGTAAATAGGGTGCAATTTTCCTCCCCTTGAGAATCCGGGCTGCCACGCGAAGATCCTCGAGATGACCGTTGGTGCAGGAGCCGATGATGACCTGATCAATCTCGGTCTTTTCGATCTCTCTCACATCCCTCACATTTGACGGAAGGTGGGGAAGGGCGACCTGGGGAAAAATTTTTGAACCATCATATTCTCGCACCTCTCCGTAGTGTCCTCCCCGATCGCTCCGATAAATTCGATAGGGTCTCTTAGCCCTGGGTCTGATGAACCGGAGGGTCATTTCATCCGGTTCCATGATTCCATTCTTGGCTCCGGCTTCAATGGCCATATTGGCCATCGTAAAGCGGCTTGCCATAGAAAGTTTTTGGATCGCCTCTCCGCAGAACTCCATTGCCCGATAGAGGGATCCATCCACGCCGATATCCCCGATGGTGAAGAGGATCAAGTCCTTTCCTGAAACCCAGGGGTTGAGTTTCCCTTTGTAGACGAGCCGGAGGGTCTCCGGAACCTTAAGCCATAGCCTTCCGGTGGCCATGGCTGCTCCGAGGTCCGTGCTGCCCACACCGGTTGAAAAAGCGCCGAGGGCTCCATAGGTACAGGTATGGCTGTCAGCACCTACGACTAAGTCTCCTGGAAGAACCAAACCCTTTTCGGGTAACAGGATATGTTCAATTCCGGCCTGACCGACCTCAAAGAAATTGACCAAATGCTGATCTTTTGCAAATTTCCTTAGAATTTTACACTGTTCTGCCGAAGGGATATCCTTGGCAGGAGCAAAGTGATCCGGGACCAGAACAACCCGGTCTCTTCGAAAGACCCTCTTTGCCCCGATCTCTTTGAATGTCCGGATGGCAAGGGGCGCAGTGATATCGTTCGCAAGGGCGAGGTCGATCCGCACATCGATCAATTCGCCGGCAGAGACCGTCTTCTTATCGGTGTGAGCCGAGAGGATCTTTTCAGTGATGGTCATCGGGATCGTTTTCATCACGATTACATTCCTATAAGTTTCTGTTTCTTGAATTCTATCTTGTTCAGCGCATTGATATAGGCCTTGGCGCTGGCTACGATCACATCGGTATCCGCACCCTGACCGATGACGGTTTGACCTCTCTCCTCCAGTCTGACCGTGACCTCTCCCTGAGCTTCTGTTCCGCTGGTGATGGCATGGATGGCAAATTGCAAGAGCTTTGACCGGGTGCGGGTGATCTTCTTGATCGTTTTAAAGGTGGCATCCACCGGGCCATCCCCAAAGCCTGCTTCCTGAATGACTTTTCCATCCACCTCCATCTGGACCGTGGCCGTGGGCACGGTCACATTCCCTGAAATGACATTGAGGTAGATCAGTTTGAAACGACGGGGCATTCGAAGAATCTCTTCGACCACAATTGATTCAATATCCTCATCAAAGATTTCCCGCTTTTTGTCGGCGAGCTGTTTGAACCGGATAAAAGCCCGTTCCAGATCCCCCTCGGAGAGCCGGTATCCCAATTCTCTCAGTCTCTCCCTGAAGGCATGGCGCCCGGAGAGTTTTCCCAGGACGATGGAGCTTTTGGGGATCCCCACGGATTGGGGGGTCATGATTTCATAGGTCAATTTCTCCTTCAGGACGCCATCCTGATGAATCCCTGATTGATGGGCAAAGGCATTGGTCCCCACAATGGCCTTGTTGGGCTGGATGGGCATTCCGGTGATCTTCGAGATCAGACGACTGGTCGCAAAGATCTGTTTGGGATTGGTCCGGGTATAAAACCGAAGAAGGTCTTTGCGGGTGCGAAGGGCCATGACGATTTCTTCAAGGGAAGCATTTCCAGCCCTTTCACCGATTCCGTTGATGGTGCATTCCACCTGCCTTGCCCCTTTCTGAATGGCCACAATCGAGTTGGCCACAGCCAGGCCGAGATCATTGTGGCAGTGAACGCTCAGAGTCACCCCCTCCATTCCCCGGACCTTTTCCCGGAGGGCCTGAATAAGGTTTCCGAACTCCGAGGGAATGGCATAACCCACCGTGTCCGGGATATTGATGGTGGTCGCCCCTTCTTCGATCACCTTCGACAGGATTTGGCATAGAAAATCGACATCACTGCGGGTGGCATCCTCAGCGGAAAATTCCACATTCTCACAGAAGCCCTTGGCATAACGGACAGCCCGGGCCGCCTCTTTTAAGACCTGCTCTCGGGTCATGCGTAATTTATATTTGAGATGAATATCCGAGGTCGCAATGAAGGTATGGATCCGGGGGTATTTCGCAAATCTCACCGCCTCCCATGCCCTCTTGATATCCTGAGGAGCAGTCCGGGCCAGGGCCGCCACCTGAGATCGCCTTATCTTTTTGGCGATCTCCCTGACCGCCTCAAAATCTCCCTCAGAGGAGATGGGAAACCCTGCCTCGATGATATCCACCTTCAGTTTTTCCAGTTGTTCAGCAATCCTGACCTTTTCAGCCACATTCATGGTGGCACCGGGAGATTGTTCTCCATCGCGAAGTGTGGTATCAAAGATTTTAACCTGTTCGTTCATCCTTCCTCCTTCTCCTTTTTCACTTTTAACTGTGACCGATAAACTGGGGAGGTATAACTCATCTCTTAAAAAATTTCCATCACCCTTTGATAAAACCTTTCTTCTTCCCTTATCTTCGATTCGATGCGAAGGGCTCGAAGGGGAATGGAGCCAAGGGGAAACCTCATTAATTTTACCATATCCTTCTCCGTGGTCACAACCCAGTCCACTTCCCTCGCCTCTTTCCGGATCGAATTGATATCCCGAGAGGTATAGAGATGATGGTCCGGAAAGATCCGCTCCCTCATCACCTCCATACCACACTGTTTGATCAGAGCCGAGAAGTGGTCAGGGTGGGCGATTCCCGAGAGGGCAAGGACCCTTTTCCCCCTCATCGGGTGAAGGCCTTCTTTTTCCCCTCCGGGACCAATGAGGCCCGTGGGTTCGTAGTGGCTGTGAAATATCCCTGTGGAGGGTTGGATTTCCCGCAGCCCGGCTTCCAAAGGAGAAGAGCCTTCAGGATCTTTCACCTTGGTCAGGACAAAGAGATGGGCCCTCCGCAAATGGGAGAGGGGTTCCCTCAGGATGCCCCTTGGAAGGAGATGACCATCACCGAAGCCGATTTGGGAATCGATGAGAACGATATTCAGGTCCCGATGGAGGGGAAGATGCTGAAACCCATCGTCGAGAAGAAAGCCACGCACCTGAAATTGTTGAAGGGCCATCTGACCATTTTTGAATCGGTCCTTTCCCATGAGAATCGGGACGCCTTTGAGCACCTGTGCCATCAGGAAGGGTTCATCGCCTGATTCCTCCGGTGAGAGAAAGATATCTTTGCCATTGCTCACCAGTGATCCGGAGGTCCTCTTTCCCCTATAACCCCTGCTGAGAACGGCAACGGGAATTCCTCTTTCCATCAGGCCTTTGGCCAGAGCCATCACCAGGGGGGTCTTTCCGGTTCCACCCACGGTGATATTTCCTACGCTGATCACCGGACAGGGAAGTCGTCTCTGACGGAGCAGACCGGTGGAATAGAGAAATGTTCTGGTCCGTACCCCCCATCCATAAGGAAAGGAAAGGAGATAGAGGGGGAAGAGGAGCATCCTTTCCGCAAGGGATTTATCTTTCCGGTAAAGAAGACGGTCGATTCGCCAATTCATGGTTAATTCGGATTTCGGATTCCGGATTTCGGAATGAATCGTTCTCTGCAATGAGCCATCAATAGGAATTCTGAATTAAAGATTCCGTATTACGCAATCCGCATTCTGCCCTCAAAGGAGAAAGGGCCGGATTTCCTCCATCACCTTCTCCGTTGCGCCCCGGTGGCTCTGAATGAATTGATATCCCTTCTCCCCTCTCTCCTTACATTCTGCCTCATCGGCGAGGAGGCGAGTCAGCTGGAAGGCCAGCTCCTCCTCATCCTTCACCAGGATCGCTCCTCCTTTCTCTACGAGTTGACGGGAGATTTCAAGGAAGTTGAACATATGGGGACCGAAGAGAACACATTTCTTAAAGAAGAGAGGTTCGAGAGGGTTATGCCCGCCAACGGGGACAAGGCTGCCGCCGATAAAAACGAGAGTCCCGAAGCGATAAAAGCCCATCAATTCTCCCAGGGTATCAAGCATGATTACTTCGGGAACCGGGTTTCCTTCTTCCACAGGAAGAGAGGTCCTTCTCCTCCATGAAATGTTTTCACTTCTTAAAACCCTCTCCACCTCTTCTATTCGATCAAGATGGCGGGGCGCCAAGAGGAGATGGAGCATGGGATGGGTCTTCTTCAATTCTTTAAAAAGGCGGATGAGGATTTCCTCTTCTCCGGGGTGGGTCGATCCCGCAATGAGAAGGGTCTCGTTACCCTTTAGCCCGAGGGATTTGATCTCTGAGCCTTCCTCCTCCCTTATAGAAGGAGGGGCCTGGTCAAACTTCATGTTCCCCGCAACGAGGACCCTGTCCGGGTCTGCGCCGATCCGGATGATTCTTCCCCGGTCCTCTTCGGTCTGCATGAGGAAGAGGGAGATCGATCGGAGAGGGTCTTTGAAAAAGAACCTGAGGGGAGAATATCTCCGAAATGACTTTTCTGAAATCCTTCCGTTGAAAAGAAGGATGGGTATTTTTTCCCCTCCGCAGAGGCGGAGAAGATTCGGCCAGAGTTCTGTCTCTGCGATGAGGAGAAGATGGGGCGAAAGGTTTCGGATGGCCCTCCGGAGGATGAGGGGATGATCCATGGGAAAGAAGAGAACCCGGTCAACTTCAGTGAGATGTTTTTCGGCAGTCTCCCTTCCCGCAGCGGTCATCGTGGTCAGGATCATTCTGGAATGAGGGAACTCCTTTTTTATTCTTTTTACAAGTGGAACGGAGCAGAGGACCTCACCCACCGAGGCGGCATGGATCCAGATCGGCTTTTTAAGGCAGAGGCCTGAATAGAATGCCAGCCGTTCTCTGAGTTGTTTTCGAAATTTTTTTTGAAAGAGGCTCCGGAGAAGAAGGGGGGGGATATAGAGTAGTAGGAAACAGGTCAGAATCAAATTGTAAAGGTGATGGACCATAGGACAAAAATCTCAAGTGAACTAAAATTTATCAAAACCGACTTTAGTCACTTGTAACTTTAGACACTTATTTATTCAAATTGAAGTAGTGGTCTGCTTTTTCCGTCAACTCATTGAGACGATTCTCCAGAAGGACCCTTTTTTCCTCGAGATGAGCGCGATCTCCGTTTCGATCCACCTCAATCGGTTCTCCCCAGATGAATACTCCTCTTGAGAAGGGATAGGGGAGAAGAAACTGATCCCAGGTATTGAAGATCTTTTTTTTCGAGGCGCTGAAGGCCAATGGAACCATGGCTCTTCCTGTGAGCTTGGCCAACTCGATGACACCGATTTGTACCTTGTGACGAGGGCCCCTCGGTCCGTCAGGGACGATGGCGATATCGGATTCATGGGCCTTGAGCAGTTGTTTAAAACCGGAGAAACCTTTTCGAGTGGTTGAGCCCAGGATGGCATGGAAACCAAAGCGTTTGAGGGCTTTTCCCACCACCTGGCCATCCCGATGGGGGGAGACGAGGAAACTTAAACTTTTTCCCTTATAGATGATGGGCATCATCAACAGCCTTCCGTGCCAGAAGGCTCCGATGGCAGGGATCCCTTTCTCCCAGAACCGTCTCGGAATCTCTGGATGGATTTCTTCAAATTTAATGGTCCTGGATAAAATCTGAATCGCCCAGTAGGCGCACCATGCTCCCAGCCAGGCCACTAACTTCTTTTTGAGGGTTTTATGCAGCATGTGACCCGTACGGATTTTGCCTGCCGGGGGACAGGAGTTCAGTAGACCTTTTTAACCTTGGCCGCTGTCCAGATCCTTGCACCGTCGTCTTTGAATTGGAGGTCATGGAGACGCCGATATTCTCCGCTTAAGGCCATTAATTCTCCATGAGTCCCTTCTTCCACAATCTTTCCGTCCGAGAGGACAATGATGCGGTGTGCATTTCGAATCGTGGAGAGACGATGGGCAATGACAAAGACCGTCCGGCCTTTCATCAGCTCTTCGAGGGCCTTTTGAACCTCTGTTTCGGATTCGGAATCGAGAGAGGAGGTCGCCTCATCCAAGACCAGAATGGGAGCATTTTTAAGAAGGGCCCTGGCGATGGAGATGCGTTGACGTTCCCCCCCTGAAAGTTTAACACCCTGCTCTCCGATGACGGTTTCATATCCCCCGGGAAGTCTCTGGATGAATTCGTGGGCATGAGCCGCTTTGGCCGCTTCAATGATATCCTGATCAGAGCGGGTGAGGCTTCCGTAGGCGATGTTGTTCCGTACCGTATCATTAAAGAGGATGGTCTGCTGGGTGACCAACCCGATCTGATCCCTTAAGGATTTCAGGGTGACCTTTCGAATATCATGGCCATCGATATAAATCCGGCCTTCTTGCACATCGTAGAACCGGGGAAGGAGATTGACGAGAGAGGTCTTTCCCGCTCCGCTCATTCCTACGATGGCAATCACCTCGCCCACCCGGACGGAAAGGGAGACCCCTTTGAGTACAGGCTCTTCATCGTATTTGAAGTGGACCTGACAGTACTCGATGCCTTTGGAAACGGGTGGCAGGGGCACTGCTCCAGCTTCGTCCTTTACCTCCACCGAGGTATCGAGGAGTTCAAAGACCCTGGCCGCTGCGGCAAGACCTTCCTGGACCTCCAGGTTGACCTTACTTAAATCCCTGACCGGAGCATAAAGCATCAGGAGGGCGGTCATAAAGGAGAAGAAGGTCCCCGGGGTCAATTCTCCCCGAATGACGGCGTAACCCCCGACCCATATGATCAAAGCCACCCCGAGGCCCCCCAGCAGTTCCATCAGGGGATGAGAAAGGGCCCGGATCTTCACCCGCTTCAGGAATATCCTGAAGAACCGGTTGTTCTCATCTGCGAAGCGACGCATTTCATACTCTTCCATATTAAAGGCCTTGACAATCCGATTTCCGATGATGGTTTCATGAAGGAAGGTGGTCAGGGACCCCATGCGCTGGAGTCCTTTCCGGCTGAATTTGCGAAGCCTCTTTCCAAATTCTTTGATCGGGATGATGGCCAGGGGGAAGACGATGAAGGCAATGATCGCCAGTTTCCAGTTTCGGTAGAAGATGACGCCGGTGAGTCCCAGGATGGTAAAGGCATCTTTGATCAGGCCCGTGACGGCATTGGAAACAGAAGACTGGATGAGATTGACATCATAGGTGATACGGGAGATGAGGGTCCCGGTGGGGGTTTTAGTAAAGAAGGAAAGGGAGAGCCTCTGAAGATGGTTGTAAAGCTTCTCCCTTAAATCCGCAATGACTTTCAGACCCACATAATTCATCCAATAGGCCTGGCCATAATCGAAGAAACCCTTGAGAAGAAAGAGAAGAATAATGGCGATCGGGAGAAGAAGAAGTGTCCTTTCATCCTTTTTAAGGAAGACATCGTCTAAGGCCGGCTTGACGAGAAAGGCCTGAGCCGCGGTGAGAAGAGAGACAAAGAGCATACAGATCATGGCGAAGACCAATTTGATCCGGTAAGGTCTGGTCAGATGGAGAAGACGGTGGTAAAGCGTCATAGCGATGTTCCAATAACCAGTGCCCAAGCACCAATAACCAAGCAATTTCCAATAACCAGGTCCGAATCGTTAAAGAATTTTTGGTGATTGGGTCATTGGAGTTCAATTAAAGTTTGGGATTTGGTTATTGTAATTTTGTCCTTCACCTTTATATCTCTATCACATTTTCTTC
>Ga0209609_10000193_pt1 | contig 37585 bp, 31 predicted proteins | sample LakKivw325mmetaG_FD_184136 | JGI IMG/M metagenome (GOLD analysis project Ga0209609, IMG submission 184136) | Anoxic lake water microbial communities from Lake Kivu, Rwanda to study Microbial Dark Matter (Phase II) - Lake Kivu water 325m metaG... | ecosystem: Environmental > Aquatic > Freshwater... | reverse complement strand
GAAAGAACGATCAGCGGCTATAGAGTCTATCGGAATGGTACTCCCATAACCACTACTTCCAATCTGACCTATCAGGACACAGGCCTTACCAACGGTGTTACTTATTCCTATTATGTAACAACCGTATATGTCAATCCATCTGGTGAATCCGCAGCATCAAATACTGTACAGGCTACTCCTACAGAGATTGTTCCAGTTACAGCTATAATAGGAACCGGAACTCTTATGACTGGTCATAATTATGTAAGTCCAATCAATACTTCTTACAGAAGCGTTCATCATCAGTCTATATATACCGCAACTGAGTTAAACACGGCAGGCATTGTGGGACCTTGCTATATCACTCATTTCGGGTTTAATGTAAATACTGCTCCAACACAATCCTTGCCTAATTATTTGATCCGTATGAAACATACTTCTGATGCTAATATGGCTAATTTCCAATCAGCTGATAATTTGATCACTGTATATTTCAATACATCCTATACTCCTGTGGCAGGTGGATTTGACTTGCTTACACTATCCACTCCCTTTCTTTGGAATGGCACAGAAAATTTAGTTGTTGACACTGCATTTGACCTGGTAGGATCAGTAGATCAATCTGGAACTTTGCAATACACATCCATGACATATGGTTTTCGCGCTTATGTAAGTGATGTCATAAACACTGCTAATGAATTCACATCGAATTTTGGTACTACCAATAGACGTCCGAATATTAAGCTAACAGCAATACCTATCAGCCTATCTGCTCCCGAAGTCACAATCGAAACCGTGACCAATGGTGTCAGGCTGTCCTGGCCAGCAGTGAATGGCGCATCAGCTTACAAGATCTATGGTTCCAATGATCCTGACAGCGGTTTTACACTTATCACCAGTGTTACAGGAATCCAATATACAGATACGGCAGCACAGACTTTCAAATTCTATAGAGTAACCGCTACTGATGAAAGAACTTATAATTCATTTAGACAACCTTGATTATTCTGAGTATTATTAGTAGCGTTCATGCTGAAACGCTTTGTTAATTAACGCAATATACGGATGGGATATGTATACTACTTATCCCTTCTGTATTTATGGTCTAAAAAATACTTGCCAAGAAATAGCGTTTAAAAATTGTTAATATCAGGTTTTGACAAGAGGGATAAATATGAAGTACATATTGGCTGATGGGACCAGCTTTGATATTGAAAAGATTGAGGATGTCTCTGAGATAAAAGACGCAGGTTATGATTCTAAGACTATCACAGAGAGTGTCTTGTCCTTTACGGTCAGACTTAAAGGCAGTAAGTATATCAGAGTAAGTCACAACTATCATTTCAATGACTGGTTTGATGTTTTCAAGGAATTGAAAACTATCCGGAACGATATAATTAAAAAATGGGAGAAGGTCAGAAGTAAGAAGTCCTAATCTGTCTTACTATCCAATTTGAATAAACTTGATTGCTGTCTGCAGCAAGAATGGAGCTCTACATGAAAAAATACGGTTTTAATCTGCCGGTTGAGCCACGCAAGACTTTTGTCACGCATCTCGAAGAGCAATGGTATCTTCCTCTTTTGGCGGAGAAACTAAATCTGCCCGTACAATCTGTCAAGCGAAGCAACTTCGGCCAATATAACATGGCTGTCAATTATCTGACCTCGGTCCTGGATGAAGCCAAAGCCGTAAATAAAGTTGCAGTCTATAACATCGACCATATGGCTCAGATCGTTTTCAATGGCAAAGATGCTGCTGCACTTTTGCATAGAACCGTTGGTGCCAACATCCTGGATATGAAGATCGGGCAGTGCAAATACACACTCTTGCTCAATGACAAAGGCGGTGTCCAGGATGACATGATCATCATGAAAGTAAAGGATGACGAATTCGTCGCTGTGATCAACGCAGGACATGATATCACAGACACTCCGGAACCCGGCCAGAGCCACAAATACATTGCCGACATAGATAGAATCATGTTTCATAAAAAAGATGGGGAAGAGGTCAATGCCTTTGACGTCTCAGACAAGTTTGTCAAGATCGATGTGCAGGGACCTTATTCTTATAAACTACTGAAAAAACTCTATGGTGAAGCTTGTCTGAAAAACCGCTACCAGCCCGAAAAGAACATGAATTTCTTCACCTTTAATGTCTTTGAGTTTGAAGGGCACACCTATCTGCTTAGCCGCACAGGTTATACCAACCGGTGGGGCTGGGAAACCTATATTCCTGTTGAAGTTGCTGAGGAGCAGTTCAAGCGCATTGTAACCGAAGCTCTTAATTTGGGTGGAAAACTGGTCGGCTTGGGTGGTCGTGATGAAAACCGCATTTCTGCAGGCCCAGTTGGTCTTCCGCTCATGGGCCAGGAATATGATCCGCAGCACACGCCGGTTAACGCGCCCCTGTTTGATGCCGCCATTGACATGACTAAACCTGAATTCATAGGCAAGGCTGTTCTGGACGCTGAAATCAAAGCAGGTGCCACCAAGAAAATGGTTTTGTTCATTACTGAAGGCATCGTGACAGGAAGAGGCATTTACAAAGATGGTGTCCGTATCGGTTCCGTGACTTCCAGCATCAATTCACCCAATGTCTCTGAAGAAAAGCGCCTTGCCATTGGTTCATCTCGCAAGAATGTTCTTGGACCGGAAGGAGTAGCTGCCATCGGTCTCGGTTGGCTTTACAAGACACCATTTGAACTTGATGCCGAAGGCAAAGAGATCACATCAGTCAATGACCAACCTGTCCGGATCCATGTTGAATTTTTCCGTGAAGATGAAAACAAAAAGCCGACCGGAACACCGGTTTTAGGTTATATCACAGCAGAAGGCGTATCGCCTGCCACAGCATCCAAACCTCTAAAGAATATCGAGAACCTCTGATCTTAGATTAAGATAAATAGTCAATTTGTCCCAAGGCATGCATTTCCCATTGTGCATGCCTTTGTTTTATTCAGACAAGTAAAACTATATGCATGCAGGATAAAGCCGTTTTTCGACTATTTCTTATGTTGGAAGTGTGTTCGGTCTGTGTTATAGATAAAGGCTGGAAAAAGGTTTATCAGAATAGGGATAATCAGATAACGCTGTTGAGAAAGAACTTTTTCACAACTGCCGGGTCTTCATATTTACCGAACAAAGCCATCAGTTTGAGACGCGCTTTAATACCCTGCATGTCACCTGCCAAAATTGCGCCGATGCTTTGCAGATGCTTGCCGCCACCGATGTAACCATACTCAGGCAAGACCCTGCCGGTGTAGGTTCTGGATGTAATAACGATTAAAACACCTTTTTCTATGGCAGTTTTGATATCTTTTTCAAGATAATCAGGCAGATTGCCGCGTCCCATGGCTTCAATGACAATGGCCTTGGCGCCTTTCTCTAGCGAGCAATGGATGTATCTTCCATCCATACCGGCTGTGGCTTTGATCAGATCGATGTTGGTTTCCAGTTTGTCGGTCCAGACGGATTCACGGTTCAAAGTTACTCTGTGATACACAACCTGATCAGCATCCACAATGCCCAAGGGTCCGTAACCCATTGATGCAAAGGAATCCAGCTTGCCTGTGTCAGACTTTACCACATCGCGCGCTGTGTGGATCTCATCATTCATAACAACCAGGACACCTTTGTCCACGGAATCGTGATGACAGGCAACCCTGACAGCACCTATAATATTACGCGGACCGTCCAGTCCAAGATCGCTGCCGCTGCGCATAGCTGCGGTGAAGATTACAGGATTACGGGTGGTCAGAACCAGGTCGCACAGATAGGCTGTTTCTTCCATGGTATCTGTGCCATGCGTAACAACAACTCCGTCATAATCGATCGCTTTCAGGTCTATCAGTTTTGCCAATTCAAACATCTTAGTAGGAGTCATATATGGACTGGGAATATTGGAAAACTCATATACCTCGACATTAGCGATGGAATTAAGTTGAGGGAATGATTTCAGAAAACCGGCAAACTCATCTGTAGGAACGACTCCCAGGCTGTCAGACATCTTCATTCCGATGGTGCCGCCGGTTAGGATGATCAGGCAGTTTTTCTTCATAAAATGATTCCTTCTACATAAGATATTGGATCGGTTGCACCCGCTTCCCGAAATGCTTTGAGACGCAGATGACAACTGTCGCATACCCCACAGGCCTGATAGTTGTTTTTATAACAGCTCCAGGAATACTCGAAAGGGGCATTCAATTCCAGTCCCAGCTTGACTATCTCTTTTTTCTTCAGATGAATGACAGGGGTAACAAGCTTAATGTTGAAATCATTTTTTGCACCGGTATCGATGGTTTTCTGCATGCTCATGTAAAAGATATCCCGGCAGTCAGGATATCCGCTGCTGTCCTCTTCCACGGCACCGATGTAGATGCGGTAAGCTCTGATCACTTCCGCCCAGGACACTGCTGCTGCGATGAAATTGGCGTTGCGGAAAGGAACATAGGTCTGAGGAATCTGTAATGATCCATTGTGGTCCTTGACTTCAATTGTTTGGTCAGTCAAGGCAGAACCGCCTATATTTCCCAACCAGGGCATATCAATGACCAAGGATTTTTCAGGATGATAATGTGCACAGAGATTGTTGAAGCATTCCAGTTCTTTGTCTTTTGTGCGCTGTCCGTAATTGACATGCAGAAAGCAGACCTTGTCATTGTCCCTGACTGCAATGGCTGCCGTGACCAGACTGTCCATCCCTCCGCTGAGTAAAACTATGGCACGTTTGAAATCCGTAACTATCTCCTCTTATTTGAAAGCTTCCATGCCTGTAAATTCGCGGTATGGATAAAAGCTGACCAGGACTTTCCTGTCGCTTTCAGTTTCCTGATTTACAACTATTCTGGTCAGTAATTCTCCCATGCCGGGACCCAGCATGAAGCCTTGGCCGCACATCCCGACAGCATTTATGAAGTTTGTAACTTCTTTCATTCTGCCCACGATGGGGAAGCCGTCTGGTGTCATTGGATACTGCCCGCGCCAGGTTCTGCGCACTTTCAGATGGCGCAGCCGTGGATAAACTTCCAGCATTCTTTTCGCACACATTGGCAGAAATTCTGAAGTGCTGCGGTTGTTCACACCCCAGATGGAAGGTTCGGGCGTTATACAGAAAACTACCTGCCCTTCATGATTCTGATAAAAATAGAAATTGGCAGAGCCGGGACGCTTGCGCATGTCAACCACCATGGGACCGAAAAACCTTGCCACAGGTTCTGTTATGCCCGCTTCGTGATTATCAGGATTTACAGGAACATCCATTCCTGCCAAACTGGAAATTTCCTTAGCGTGGTTTCCTGATGCGTTAATCAACTGCCCGCAGACATATCTGTCTTTATTGGTTACCACTTCAGTGACTTTACCGTCTGTTAATTTAACTTCAGTTACTTTTTCGCAGAAATGGAAATCAGCACCCAGGCGCTTAGACCTGAAATAGAAAGCCATTGCTGCCAATAGGGGAGAACAGCTTCCGTCTTCAGGCGAGTAGGTGGAACCCCTCAAATTCTGCATGGTGATGCCGGGAACCAGTTCATTGTATTCTTCTGCAGACACCCATTTGATGTTCAGGCCAAAGCTGAGTTGGATCTGCATCAGGTCTTTCAGGGTCTTTTCATCCTTTTCTGTGTAAGCGGGATAGCTGTAGCCGTTGGAAAGCCAACCCAGATCATCTCCGTAGGTTTCTTTCCATGACCTGAAGATCTCGATGCTGCGCTGACTTATGGATATCTTACCATAATCAGAATGTGTGGCTCTGACGCCTCCGATGGCTTTTTTATTATTCTGCTGGCTGGGTGCATGCTCCGCATCCAAAACCAGCACTCTGAGTTTTTGCTCTGCCAGATACATAGCAGTGGGAAGACCGACTGATCCAGCGCCGATAATGATTACATCGTATGTTTTCATTTTCATTGCCTGCCTTTACTTCGCACCGGGAAACTTATCGAGGGTGACTTCCACGAAGACAGGACGCTTGGTATTGGGAACCACATCTGTCACAGGAATTCCTTCCTCACGCAGAAGATTCTTGATGAGAACTTCGCAGGTCTTGGCACCGCAGGGTCCCATTCCCGCTCTGGTAATGGCTTTTAATTGATTCAAATCGGTTATCCCATCTCTGATCAAGCTTCTTACTTCTTTAACCGAAACCCTTTCGCAGAGACAGATCATTGCCTCGTCAGAAAGCTTATCCGGAATTATTGGTTGAGGCAGAGGCCTGCTTACTGCTTCATCTTGAATTATGAATGAGGCTACCCGACGGGTAATTTCTGCCGGCACTTTCACTTTTACCAATTGGGTCTTCCTGGCTTTGTTGGAAAGGATTTCTGTCACTTCAAAGTTGCCGAGTTTTACTCCATCAATATCCACCACTTCGATTTTGTCGCCTGCCTGAACAGGATAATTGCCTACTTCGTATGGCATGGTCACTGTCGGAAATTCTTTATCTTTTCTGAAATCGACCAGAGTAATGGCTAGGCCCGGGCAGATCAGCACGCATTTGTTACAACCGATGCAACTGCCCTTGTAGAGCGGAACGCCCATCAGGGTGTCGTCTTCAATGACAATGGAATTGGTGGGGCAGACCGTTGTGCAGGGATTACAGGGGATTTCCTGCAGACAGTGGATTACGGGAAATACGCCTTCCGCCCTTGAAAGATCCTGATAGGGAAAGATCTTGCCGGGATGGGACTTCAGGACTTCCGCTTTTTTATACCACTCGTCCGGAATTGCTTCCACCTGGGCACCCATGTCTTTGGCAATGATCAGTCCCGCAATTTTGCCATTGAACATGGCGGAACTGGCTTCCGCAATTTCCAGAGCGTCGCCTGCAGCATATACAGGAAGCCCTGCCTGCTCTGCCTCCAGAGTGAATTCGTTGAGAGAATCAAGTCCCACTGCGATCAAAATGGTATCGCAGGCAAAGGATTTTTCCGTGTCGGGAATTGGCTTGAAGTTACTGTCTATCTGCGCAATGGTGATGGATTCGACCGTTTCTTCGCCATTGGCAGAAAGGATCGTATGTGATGTATAAATCGGGACGCCCAGTCTTTTCAGTTTGTCAGCATGAACTTTGTAACCGCCGCATTGTGGCATAGCTTCTGCCAGGCCAACAACCTCGATTCCCGCTTGCAGAGCGTGGTAACCTGCGATCAGACCAACGTTGCCGCCTCCGATGATGAAAAGCCGATCCGTGGGTCTGACCAGGTCCCTGTTGACAAGTGTCTGGAAAGCGCCGGCGCCATAAATTCTTGCTAAATGATTGCCTGAAAAACGCAGGAATTTTTCTCTCGCTCCTGCCGCATTCAGGATTCTCTGCGGTTTGATCAGTTTATAGACGCCGTCTTTCAGAACTCCGACCTTTTTATCGGAAAAGACAAACAGCGCAGTGCTGTTGACCCAAAGTGTTACGGAAGGCAGCTTTGAGACTTCTTCCGCCAGCAGTTTTCCGATATCATTGCCCCGGGTGCCGGCATTGGAATCCTCTTCCGAGCCGAAGAACTTATGCGTCTGCAGGACAAGTTTGCCGCCCAATTCTGTTTTATCGTCTATGAGAAGAGTTTTGATATTGTGCTTTCCAAGCTGAATGGCTGCAGACAGCCCTGAAGGGCCGCCGCCGATTATCAAAACCTCAGTCTCGATCTCTTCTATGGTTTCAAACTGCAATGGCTCATTATCCTCAGGAAGCTTGGGAAGCCCGTCTGCGCTATGTACGATCATGTTTTCCTGCACCGCCGTCATGCAGGATTTTACAGGAACACCGTTGGCGATGACAGTGCACTTGGCGCACTGGCCATTGGCGCAGAAAATTCCCTGGGCGGAACCGTCTTTATGGTGATGTCCGAAGACGGAAACCCCGTTGGCGATAAGGGCTGAGGATATCATCTCACCTTTTTTTGCCTGCAGAGGTTTTTTATTCCAGTAAAAGGTTATCTCTTCAATTTCCGGAACTGGCAGAATGGGGTGCTCCTTTATCCTGTGTTGCTCCATCTGCATTGAACTCCTTTGATTTTGCTATTTTTTTAGGCACAAAACTTATTGACAAGCCGCCTGTCAAGTAAAAGCTGGAAGCATGAATGAGATCAGAGCACTGACAGACCATGCATAAGGCCAAAGCAGACAACCTGTTGCGTAAAACCATGCGGCTTTCCACGCTGGAAGGCGTGTTTGCCCAAATCTACGGAACCTTTGCCATGATCGGAAGCAGCTTCATCGTGAAGCTGCTGATCCTGCTGCAGGCCGCTCCCATCCACTTTTCCCTGCTCTCTTCCATCGGTCAGGTCTCGCAGATCTTTCAGCCCTTGGGAGTAGCTGTTTCGCGCAGTTTTTCCACCCGCAAGAAGCCCTGCGTGATCGTAACTGCGATTGGCAGGTTTCTGACTTTCTTTTTGGGGTTGGGACTGATTTTCACCAATTCGCAAAACGGTATCTGGTTCACCTTGTTATTGTTGTTTTGCAGTGCCGCGTTGCTCTCCATCGGCGGCAACATCTGGATCGCCTGGCTGTCTGACCTCGTGCCTTTGTCCTACAGGGGCAGGTTCTTTTCCAGGCGCAGTCAGTATCTGCTTTTTGCAGGACTGATCGCTGGTTACATCGGAAGCTTTGCCGTTGACCTGTTTGACCTGAACAGAAAAGGCATTCACCAGTCCTTTATCAGGCTGACAGGTCTGGCAGACTGGTTCCGTCCCGAATACCAGGAAAAGTTTATCATCGCTGTGTTTGTATTTGCAACAATAATTGGCTTAGTGGGCTTGTCTATCCTGGCTCGCCAGCCTGAGCGCAAAGTTATTGTTAAAAAGGAATCCCTGCTTTCCATATATAAGAAGCCCCTGCTCGATGCCAATTTCCGCAAACTAATGTTGTTCGTGATGTGGTGGATGCTGGCAGTGGGAGTGGGTTCCGCCTTCTGGAGCCCTTTCATGCTCAAGAAACTTCAAATGTCCCTGTTTGAAGTGCAGCTTTACGGCTCCTTGCACATGGTTTCATCTTTGTTGGCGCTCAGGTTCTGGGGACGCTTCATCGACGCCAACGGCAATAAAACAGCGATGAAGATCTGCATTATTCTGGGCGGTCTGAATCCTATGTTCTGGCTCTTCATGACTGCGCAGAACCATCTGATCATCTGGTTTGAAGCCCTGCTCTCAGGATTCATGTGGGCGGGCACCGGCATCATCATGACCAATTTTGTGCTGTCCCTTGCACCCAAAGGTCAGACACAGGTCTATAGCGGCCTGAATGGCGCTTTGGGCGGGATCTGTAAGATGCTGACAACCATGTTGTCAGGTTTGTTTTATCCTTCTGATATGCAAATTCTACATTTGCATCTGGAATCGGAGCAAGTCCTGTTCGGGCTCACTGGCCTGCTGCGCTGGTCAACCATAATCCCGCTTATGTTCATAGCCGAAGCCAAATCAAAATCCCTGCGTGACCTGGGAATCCTCTTTAGAGCCAATGTGATCAGCCGGATCAGACAGATCTGGCATTGATCAGATAAGATTATTCCAGCGCTCGTATCCTTCCAGCGGCGGCAGCAGACCGAATTCTATCGCATCTTTCAAAGTCCTGCAAGGCAGGTTCTGATCCATGATCTGCTGTCTGGTGATGGTTTTGAGGTCAACCTGATCCGGTAGCGCTTTCTGCATGGCAAACATCATTTTGATGTAGAGATTGTTCCAGCTCAGCATCGGCCTGTGCTGATACTCCCTGTGATTGTTGTAGGCCAGATGATAGTCATGGAAATTAAGTCTGAAACCGGCAGAAGGATTTATCATCTTCAAGTTTTTCATGATCGCCGTGTGACGGGAAGTGTTTGCCTCATTCTTGGGTTTGACATAAGTCCTTGCCAATGAGATCCCGAGCTTGGGATGATAGTAGTAAACTGCATCTTCCGTTGTTCCGGAATAGCCCCTGATACCTTTTCTGTAATGCACTTTCATGTTTTTTCCTCCAGTCATTTTTCGTTAATAAATCATAATTGCAAGTCTAAATCCTGTCATATTCCTGTCAAGGTCCAGTCGGGTTTAATCCGACAGGATTCCGACTGGATCCCGACTAAATTATGACTTGGATGTAACTTAGATGAATGCAACAAAAGAGATTTATGTTTTAGTAGAAAAAGTGCCGAAAAGAGGCGTTAACTACGCTCAGTTGCGGGGATAGGAGAGAGGTCTAACGGTTATTGCTGCCAGGAAGTGACTATGTTATTCTCCAGATAGACAAAGGGACCGAGATTGCCATAGATCCACTGCTCAGTATTGCGGTTGTAGGTGAAGTCCTTGTCTATCTTGTTGGGCTGACCCCAGGAAAGCAGAAGCTGGACTCTGGTCATGCCTGCCCAGATCTGTTTTTCAGCGATCTTGATGCAGACTTCCTTGCTCCACTCTGGATGGGCTTTATAGATCTCGAAAGCCCTGTTTTCCATGGGAGTCATGGGTTGGAAAACATCGCGAACCTGGTGCTTGAATCGGTCGGCATAGGCAACCACTACGGTGTCAAGATCGGTCTTTACAAGTTGTCCGGTCGCCCAGGATTTATAGTTGATCCCGGTGAGGACATAAGCTGGCTGGGAATCAAGTTTATGCAGGGTCTCATTGATCAGATTGACCAGTTTATCGTTGCGGAGATTGTCATCTCTGTATTTTTTCAGGTCATACTCATAACTTTCCAGGATGGAAACGGGAATGGGTTTGCCATCCGCAAAGGAAGCATCGATCTTGGACACGATGGTTTCAATATTGCGGGTCTCGGATAGATCTCCAAATTTATCAAAAGCATATAGGACCAGAAAACCGGCGACCACTACCAAAATCACATAAATTAATGCTTTTACTGCTTTTTGAGGAGTGATCTCTTCAATATCTTCCTCTTCCAGTAATTTTTCGCGGTCAATGTCTTCAACTTTCAGCTTTTTATTATTTTCCACATGATCCTCTTAATTATTAATCAAAACCCGAACGTGACTTTTAGGAGAGTTGTTTTTGTGTCAATCAAAAAATAAACGACATTCCTGCTTGACCTCAGATGCATAATTGCAAAATTGCGTTTATGAATAAAATAATTCATGTGGATATGGATGCTTATTACGCCGCTGTAGAGATCAGGGAAAATCCTTCGCTGAAAGGAAAACCTTTGATCGTAGGCGGCCATCCCCAAAGCCGGGGCGTGGTCAGCACCTGTTCCTATGAGGCACGCAAGTTTGGCATCCACTCCGGAATGTCCAGTTTCCAGGCCTGGCAGCTCTGCAAAAGCGCCATCTTTGTGTTTCCCAACTTTGCTCTTTATAAAGAGATCTCCCACCAGATCAGAGAGATATTTTACAAATACACGGACCAGGTGGAAACCATGTCTCTGGACGAAGCTTATCTGGATGTCACGAAGAATAAGGTCAATGAACCGCTGGCAGTTAATATAGCAAAAGCGATCAAGAAAGAGATTCTGCAGAAAACCAGACTAACCTGTTCGGCAGGCGTTTCTTACAATAAGTTTCTTGCCAAGATCGGCTCTGAGCTGAAAAAACCGGACGGCCTGGTCGTCATACCCCCAGAGAAGGCGCAGGAAGTGCTGTTTAATCTTCCCATAGAGAAGTTTTACGGGATTGGAAAAGTGACAGCAGCACGCATGAAAAACATGGGTATCAATAACGGCAAAGACCTTTATGGGCTCGAGCTCAAAGATATGATCAAACGGTTCGGAAAGATAGGAGTTTTCTATTATTATGTGGTGCGCGGCATAGATGAAAGAGAAGTGATCCCCTATTCCGAACCCAAGTCCATAAGCTGTGAAACCACTTTTGACGAGGATCTGGACAGTTTTCAGGAACTGACGGAAGTGCTGGCGCAACTGGCTGACAAATTGTCCTTCCGGATGCAGGCAAAAGACATTCACGGCCAGACCCTTACACTCAAGATCAAGTATGACAATTTCGAGACAGCCTGCAAATCAATGTCCTTGAACCAGATGACCAATGACCGCGACATCATATATCATTATTCGGAACAGCTTCTGATCCGCCACTGGGACGGCAAGAGAAAGATCCGGCTGCTGGGAATCGGTCTCAATAAACTTGATACTGAATATCAGAATGATCAGTTGGAATTGTATTTGGAGAAGGATAGCGCAAATGAGCTTGACAAAAAATAGGGGTGTTTTTGTAGTGCACAAAGATTGCTTAAACGCAACGGATATTGAGACAAAAAGCGGGGGCGTAGTTCAGTTGGTTAGAACGTCTGCCTGTCACGCAGAAGGCCGCGAGTTCGAGTCTCGTCGCTCCCGCCATAATACTATCGCTGTCGCAGGACAGCGTTTTTTATTTATGCAATGCTTTGGATATGCTCGATGATGATCTTATTCTTCTTCTATACAATAATCCTGGAAGCCGTTTACTTCCTGCTGTCGCCAATTCTGTTTGCCATTTTCAGATTCAGGCCCGGCAGTGAAAGACTGGCCATAGACTATCCCAAACAGCGTTTTAGAATAATGGTGCACGCTGCATCGGTGGGCGAGATCAACGGCATCAGGCAACTGCTGATAGAGCTTCTAAACCAATATCCTGAACTGTCAATACTGCTGACCACAAATACGAAAACCGGCAGAAAAACAGCTCAGAACTTACATCCCAGACTGCACGTAATGTTATCTCCGCTGGATGTCTATCATCTCAGAAAAAAACAGTTATCTTTGACTAATCCGGAGATTATCATTATCGTGGAAACTGAGATCTGGCCTACTTTGCTGTTTGCGTCCAGCCTGAAAAAGATCCCTGTCATCTTCATCAACGCCAGAATGTCAGATAAAACACTAACCCAGTATTCAAAGTTTAAGGATGCCCTAAACTATGTCGGGAAAAACGTTAAAGCAATCTGCACCCAGACTGAGGCAGATCTGCAGAGATTCAGTCAGATCTTTGATGCGGAGATTGTAAAAGCCGGAAATCTGAAATTCAGCGTGGTGCAGCCGGAATTCGACAAAGCTGCTCTCAGAAAAGACTGGGGATATGATTCTGAGGATAAAATCATAGTAATGGGCAGTTCCAGACCTGGAGAAGAAACTTTGCTGCTGAAGTGTTATGATCTGCTGAAACCGGAATTTCCTAAATTGAAGCTGATCATCGCACCCAGGCATCTGGACAGAAAAGCTGAACTGGAAAGCATCTTTCATGGCAGAAAAGTCTCATACTTCAGCAAAAATGAACCTGTACAGGACATCCATATCATCGACGAAATGGGACACCTGCTGCCTGCTTATGCTATGTGTGATATAGCTATCATCGGTGGCAGTTTTTATCCTTTTGGAGGGCACAATCCTCTGGAGGCCGCATATTATTCCAAACCCATAATCATGGGTCCGCATTTTGAGTCCTGCAAGGGTTCTGTGAACAAGCTGCAAAATTCAGAAGCGATTGTAATCAGTTCTGTCGGGAAACTTTATCAGAATCTTCGTGCCATTCTCACAGAACCAGATAGTTACGAAGCAATGGGAGTCAGGGCAAAACAAGTCTTGGAAGAAAACAAAAACTCACTGCAAAAACACCTTGAGATCATTGAGAAATATTGGGAGCAAAAATGAAAGAAGCGCTGTTCTATGAAAAACTGGATGGCGGCAAAGTCAGATGCAATCTGTGTCCCAACCTTTGCATAATTGCAGACAGTGATTTCGGAAGCTGCCGTAGCCGGAAAAATGTCTCCGGAGTTCTGATCGCTGTTAATTATGGCAGGACTGTCTCTCTCAACCTTGATCCCATCGAAAAGAAACCGCTCTATCATTATTATCCCGGCTCACAAATCCTTTCCCTGGGAGCCAATTCCTGTAACCTTCACTGCCGTTTCTGCCAGAATTATCAGATAAGTCAGGAAGATTGTCCCACCCAGGTTCTGCTGCCGGATGAATTGCTTGACATCATGCTCAGAAAGAATTTGAAACAGGTTGCTTTCACTTACACGGAACCCATTACCTGGTATGAGTACATTCTGGATTGTGGTAAGCTGCTGACGGAAAAAGGGATCAGACTGGTGCTGGTGACCAATGGATATGTTAATCTGGAACCTCTGAATGAACTTCTGCCATATATAGATGCCATGAACATAGATCTTAAAAGCAGCCGCGATGATTTCTATAAAAAGATCTGCGGAGGCAGGCTTCAACCTGTCCTTGATACGATCAGAACTGCATCAGGCAAATGCCATGTGGAACTGACAAATCTGGTCATCCCGGAATTGAATGACTCAGAACAGGATATCTCTGCGCTGATCGATCTGGTGGCAGAGATCAATCCTGACATCCCCCTTCACTTTTCCAGATATTACCCGCAGTACAAATGTGAGCAACCTGCAACGCCGGTTGAGACACTGCTCAGAGCTTACAACAAAGCAAAGGAGAAACTCAATTACGTTTATGCAGGCAATATAGCTGCAGGGGAACATTCTGATACACATTGCCCAAATTGCGGAAAACATCTGATCAGCAGAGGTTTTACCGGCATCGTAATAAAAGATCTCACTTCCGGTAAGTGCTCAAACTGCGGGACAACTATTTACGGTCGTTTTGATGCTTAGGACGAGATTGAGGAACATCACAGTTGCGGATGTCTTCCTTATTATAACCATCTTGTTTGGCGCTGCAGGCAGCTATTATTATCTAAATAACGGAAGATCAAACTCATCTGCGTATATTTATTACAGGAATTCACTGATCGGAATCTATTCTCTGGCCCAGGAGCAGACAATTCAGATTAATGCGGAATGTTCTGCAGAAATCATGAACGGCAAAATCAGAATAGCAAGTTCCGACTGTCCTGATAAGAGATGCGTCAAACAAGGCTGGAGTAACAAAATGCCCATAATCTGTCTGCCCAATCAGATAGTCATAGAGATCCGCAATCAGAAAGAGCAGCAAATGCATATTTTGCATTGATAGGCATAAATCAACATAAAACCATAGATATACTGGACAAATTTACAGGCCAATTTATTATGGAAAGCAAGGATAACTAACGTACTATGCAAGAAGATAAGCAGTCTCTGATCAGGATGTTATTGAGTGCAGAAGGGTTCAGCGTCATTGCTGGCCCGTGCACTATTGAAAGCAGAGACAGTCTGGATGAGATAGCATCCGCGCTGAAGGATCTGGGAATAAAATTCCTGAGGGGCGGTGCATATAAAATGAGGACTTCACCGCACAGTTTCAGAGGCTTGGGAGATATTGCCCTATCATATCTAAAAGAAATAGGGGAGAGGTATGATCTGATCACGGTGTCCGAATGCACAGATGTCAGAAAAGTCGATTTGATGGCTGACTACATCGACGTCTTTCTGATTGGAACCCGCAACATGAATAATTATCCTCTGTTGGAAGATATTGGTAAAACTCAGAAACCAGTGATCCTGAAACGGGGCATGAGCGCCACCTATGAAGAATGGCTGCAATCTGCAGAATATTTGTCAACTAATGGAAACGACAAACTAATCCTCTGCGAAAGAGGGATCAGAACATTTGAAACTCATACCCGTAACACCTTTGACATCTCAGCCATTCCGGCTGTGAAAGCATTATCCGGTTATCCCATAGTTGTAGATCCATCCCACAGTACCGGTACAAGAAATTATGTCAAAGCGATATCCTGGGCAGCAGTTGCTGCCGGAGCCAATGGTTTGATGATCGAAACCCATCTGAATCCAGATCAGAGTGTTTGTGACTCTGAACAGGCTGTCTCCATCAAAGATCTTTCAGAAATCATCAAACCTATCGAAGAAATGCGCAGGTTACTCCTCCCATGAAATTCATTATCGAGACATACGGCTGCCAGATGAATGTGGCAGACAGCGAACTGGTTACATCAATCCTTCTGGAAGCGGGACACACTGCTGTATGTAACATTGATGAAGCCGATCTTATTCTGTTTAACACCTGCTCGGTCAGGCAACATGCTGAAGACCGTGTTTTGGGCAGAATTTCCAATGAAAGAAACAGGAAGAAATCCAATCCCCGACTAAAAATTGGCGTTATCGGCTGCATGGCGCAAAGAATTGGGACTGAACTGATGCAACAAGATCTGGGCATCGATTTTGTAGCAGGTGTGGATCAATATGATAAATTAGTACAAATCATCGATGAACATGACCAAAATGACTATTTGGACTTTGATGAAAACCAGATCTATGACTACATCCAGCCTCAGCATCAAACCGGTGTCTGCGGTTTTGTGACGATCATGCGTGGCTGCAATAATTACTGTTCTTATTGCATAGTTCCTTATGTCAGGGGCCGTGAACGCAGCCGTCCGTATGAAAGCATACTTAAAGAAATTAATAATGCCGTTCATAAAGGCATTAAAGATATAACATTACTTGGTCAAAATGTCAATTCATACATGTATCAGGACATGAATTTTGCCAAACTTATGAAAAGATTGAATAACGAAACCGGCATATCGAGACTGAGATTCGTGACATCCCACCCCAAGGACTTGTCTGATGATTTGATCGAAGTCATGGCAACCGCTCCTAAAGTATGCGAACATATACACTTACCGATGCAAAGCGGAGACAATGAGATCTTGGATAAAATGAGCCGTAAATATACCATTGAGCACTATCTGAGACTGATCCAGAAACTCAGATCAGCGATTCCGGATATTGCCATAACCACAGACGTCATTGCTGGTTTTCCAGGTGAAACGGATTCTCAATTTAAAAACACTATAAAGGCAATGCGCGAAATTGCCTTTGATTATGCTTTCTGCTTTAAGTATTCCAACCGGGATGGAACTCTGGCTGCCGGCTTTCAAGATCAGATAGAAGAACAGGTGAAACTTCAAAGACTGCAGCAACTCATTGACATTCAGAGAAAATCAACCAAGCAGAAATTTGAGTCACAAATTGGCAAATTATTAGAAGTTTTGGTGGAGGGTAAAAGTAAGCAAGGCGGAAAGCAGCTTTCAGGAAAAACCCGTGATTTTAAGATCTGTGTTTTCGATGGAGAAGAAAACCGGATAGGACAATTAGTAAAAGTAAATGTTATAAGAGCGACAGCAGGTACTCTGATTGGTGAGCAGGCATAAGATGGCCAAGATAAACAAGGTTTGCAATAAGTTATGTTATGTAAACTTCAATAAATGTGCTTATCTTTCTGATCTGCTGTCTGTTGTCTCCCCCTCTGATTCAATAGAAATTTATTACAACAAAGGATTGATTTATGATTAGCATGACAGGTTACGGGAAAGCATCTTTGCTTAAAGATGAATATGAAATCGAAATTGAGATCAAATCCGTAAATGCGAAATTCCTGGATTTGAAATGTTATATTCCCCGGGATGTGAATTACCTGGAGCTTCCTCTCCGAACAACCATAAACCAGTATTTTAAAAGAGGAACCATAGAAATGAGGCTTCGCTTTGCGGATCGGACAAAACCGGAAGTCACTGTCAACAAAGATAAGCTAAAAGTGCTGAAACAAGCCATGCAGACAATTGTAAAAACATTACAAGCGGAAAAGATGCCAATTGAATATATTCTGCGTGAATATGACATAGTAGAATTCAAAAGCCATTTGTTTGAAATGATCGAGTTTAATAAAGATGTTGTAACTGTCTTAAAAAAGGCCATCCAGAATCAACAAAAGATGGCGAAAAAAGAAGGGATCAGCATCAGAAAGAACATTCTTGATTCAGTGAGCAGAATTAGTGATGCCTTGCATAAAATTGACGAATCAATTCCCGCTTTCAGAAAAGAACTGTTTGAAAACATGAAAACGAGAATTGAAGAAGTAATGCCCCAATCCACAAAAACTAATTTGGAGCAGCGCCTGATGCAGGAACTTGCCATTTACCTGGACCGCTATGACATTCAGGAAGAACTTAACCGCTTGCGTGAACACATAGACACACTACAAAAACAAATCAAAGAGCGGGAAGATTCCGATCTGGGAAAAACCCTTAATTTTATATTCCAGGAAATGCAGAGAGAAGCCAATACACTTGGTTCCAAATACTCCAATCATCACTCTTTCGGAGACATTTTGGTGATCAAGGAAGAAATTGAAAAATGCCGGGAGATCGTTCAGAATGTCATGTGAACCCTTGCTCGAATGGTACTCTTTGCCTTTTGCAGAAAGGCCGTTGACCTCTTTTTTACTGATCCTGTTTCTGATATTATTGGCATATGTCTTATGGCAGGTAGCAATAGTGAATTGGGGCTATCCGGTTTTCTACATCGGAGGTATGCTGTTGACCATAGGCAGCCTTCTCCCCTATTTCATTTCGACCCGATACAAACTTTTTGAAGACAGAATAGTAATGCAGTACCTGTTTGTCAAAGTGGAGAGAAAACTATCGGATTTCGGATGTTTCTATGCTGACAAACGCGGCATTATGCTCAGCACTTTCAAAACTCCCCGCCGTCTGGATGTCTTCAGAGGTCAGTCTTTGCGCTTTTCGGCTCAGCAAACTGAAAAGGAAGAACTTATCAGAATATTAAAAGAAAAGATCGGAAAAATGTACTGATGAAAAGAAAAAAGATCAATTCCGCTAATCTGGAAGACAACATCAGACAGCATTTTACTGCTCATCCAACCGTTCCATTCACGGTTCGCGATGTTCTGGATGCGCTCATTCTCACCCACAAAGCCTATCCTGGGGTAAAGGAAATTGTTATTAGACTGGCTGATTCGGGCTTTCTAAAAAAGGAAAACAAGAAATATTTATTAAATGCCACACCCGTAGAGGCAACCCTAAAACAAATATCCTCCCCCAACCTGATCGAAGGCATTTTTGATGCAACACCCCTGGCCAGAAATTACTCTTATGCTTTTGTCAGAACCGAGCAGGGAGATTTTTTCGTATCGTCGGAAGATACACTCAATGCCTTCCACGGAGATACTGTAGCCATCGAACCTTTTTTTCGCAAAGGGAAAAGCGATTACTGCTACGTTCGAAAAGTGATAAAACGCGCTTCTGAAAATCTCGCTGGTGATATTCAGCAGAGCCGGGACAGATACTATTTCATCTGCAGCAATCCCAAGATCCATCAATGGTTTGATGTCAGCGATCTTGGGAATGCGTCTCCCAATCAGAAAGTCATGCTCCAGGTAACAAACTGGGGCAATAGGACCTTAAGCAAACCCCCTGTCGGAAAGGTAGTAGAAGTCTTGGGAGAATCTGGAAACCCTGAGACAGAATTGCTTGCCGTGATCAGGCAGAACAATCTGCCACTGGAATTCCCTGACTATTTGACCGAAGAAATTGAAGCTTTGCCTGAAGAGCTGGATCCCAATGAGATCAGAAAACGCAAGGATTTTCGTAACCTGATAACCTTTACCATCGACCCTGCTTCCGCTAAAGACTACGATGATGCCATCTCTTTGGAAGATACAGAAACAGGTTGGCGTTTATATGTTCATATCGCGGATGTGGCTCATTACATAAAACCAGACAGCAAGCTTTTCAGCGAGTGTCTTAACCGAGGTAACAGCTATTATTTTCCTCGTAAGGTTATTCCCATGCTGCCAGAAAAACTGTCTAACCGCATCTGTAGTCTGAGGCAGAACGAGGACAAACTGACCATGACAGTTGTCACAGAGTTTGATAAAAAAGGTAATGTTAAGCGTCAATCCCTCTATGAAAGCGTCATCAATTCAAATGCCAGGCTGGCTTACGAACAGGTGGATGACCTCTTTGACGGCAAACCGGTTGAGCTGCCTGAAGCTGTTGTTAAAGCCATCTTTTCAGCCAGAGAGCTATCCAGGTTGCTGACCGCCAAACGTCTTAAGGCAGGATACCTGTTCTTTGACCTGCCGGAAACTGAGTATCTTTATGATGCAGAAGGCTTTGTCCATCAGATGAGTCAGTCGGTGGAGACAGAATCTCATAAACTTATTGAAAACTTCATGCTTGTGGCCAATCAGTATGTGGCGGAAAAACTTACGCAGCTTGCTCCGGTCGTCATGTATCGCGTGCACGAGCTTCCCGACATGGAGAAACTGGAAAGACTGAGTATCCTGCTGAGTTATTATGGCCTCAGCATCAGCTTCCGCGAAAGCATGAACCGCAGTCTGCAGGAACTGCTCTTATCTTTTCCGGATGAAACTTTTCATAAAGTGTTTGACAGGTTGATCCTCCGGAGCCTCAAAAAAGCCAAATACACTGTTGAACATCTCCCTCATTTCGGTCTGGCGATAGAAACCTACACGCATTTCACTTCTCCGATCAGGCGCTTATGCGATCTGGCAGTTCACCATTTATATAAAACTTATGTTCTAAAGTCAGCCCAACACCATTTCACAATCAAACAGGTAATCCAATACTCTGCCATCGCTTCCGAAAAGGAACTGCTGGCTGACGAAGCAGAGCGCGAGATCGAACGCGTGATGAACAGGATATACATGAAAGGGCACCTGGGTGAAATCTATGATGGCATCGTGGTTGGCACAAATTCATCCTCGATCTTCATCCAGCTTGATAAAATACCCATTTCCGGTGTCTTGAAGGTGTCACAACTGCCCAAGGGAAGATGGAATTACACTGATGAAGGCAAGCGCTTTCTGAATGAGCGCACCGGAGATTATTACCAGCTCATGGATTCTGTCCGGGTCAGGGTTATACAAGTTGCTGATGATGTATATTTTGACCTTGTTGACGATAACAACGGCCACAAACATCATGTATCCGGCTTGACACCAAAACCTGTGTTTCAAAAAAGGAAATCAGATTACAGAAAGCAAGGCGGAAAGTCTTATGGCAGGAAGAGGAAGTTAAATGAAAAAACCTATAGGCATCTTTGATTCCGGAGTTGGCGGACTAACAGTTTATAAAGCGATCCGGACCCATTTTCCGGAAGAGGACCTGATCTATTTTGGCGATACAGCCAGAGTGCCTTACGGTCCAAAATCCCCCAATACCATCATAGAGTATTCTTTGCAGAATGCACGATTTCTTCTGCAGAATCAGATCAAAGTTCTGATCGTTGCCTGCAACACTTCTTCCTCAGTTGCTTTGCCTCAATTGAGAACGATCACGAAAATTCCAATTCTGGACGTGATCGAACCCGGTGCCAGACAAGCTGTCCTGAAAACGAGAAATGGCAGGATCGGTGTTATAGGAACGGAGGGAACGGTGCGTAGCGATGCATATAAAACTGCGATTCAGAACCTCAAACCTGACGCTAAAGTCTTTTCCAGGGCCTGCCCTCTCTTTGTCCCGTTGGCTGAAGAAGGCTGGCATGACAACAAAGTAGCGCATGACATTGCCCTGGAATATCTTACTGAAATGCTTGTTAATCAGATCGACACTCTGGTTTTGGGCTGTACTCATTATCCCTTGCTGAAAAATGTGATCCAGAATGTCATGGGAAAAGAAGTTGCCCTGGTGGACAGCGCTGAAGCCATAGCAACCCATCTGAGCAGTATGCTTCCTTCCGAACAGGATGGCATTTCCGGTAAGGATGAATTCTATGTCAGTGATAATGAGAAGAAATTTTCCGAACTGGCAAGCAGAATTCTGGGCAGCAGTATGTCCTATCTTAAGCGGGTCCGCTTGTATGAAAGCTGGTTTGTAGATGCTTGAAAACATTAATGCAATACTTTTGATATGTATTGCTTATAAATTGTCTATCAATAATATATGATCATTGATGTATGCTTTATCTGTCTCTGCCAGACTTGTTCTTAGACCACCCTTAGACCTCGCAGCAACAATGCTCATTAAATGCTCGCCAGATAAAGCCAAAACTGGCTGTATCTGGCGAGGAATGCTTGATGGGTTATGGAGCAGGATATAAGAGCGGAGCAATTGTTACTAAATAAGATTTCTAATATTATATAATAAAGAGAAAAAGAGGATTTAAGAATGGAACCTTTGATCATTACCGCCGCCATCACCGGAGCGGAAACACTGAGAAAAGATCAGCCCAACCTACCAACCACTCCAATCCAGCAGGCGGAAGCCGCCAAAGAATGTTTCAATGCCGGAGCCAGAGTCGTTCATCTGCACGTCAGAGATGATGAAGAAAGGCCTACACAAAGCTTGGAACGTTTTCGAGAAGCCATGGAACGTATCCGTGATGCAGTTCCGGAAATGATCATTCAGATCAGCACCGGTGGCGCTGTCGGCGAGGATTTTGACAAACGCATAGCACCTTTGAAACTCAAACCAGATATGGGGACCCTCAATGCCGGAACCTTGAATTTCGGAGATGACATTTTTATCAATCATCCCAAAGATATTGTTAGACTGGCTGAAGCTTTCAAAGAATACGACGTAGCCCCTGAAATTGAAGTTTATGAATCAGGAATGATCGATGTGGTCGCCAAACTTGTCTCCAAAGGACATATCACACGCCCCCCCCTGCACGTGCAGTTTGTTTTAGGCGTACCGGGCGGCATGAACGGCTCTCCCGCTAATGTCCTATACATGAAAGAGCATCTGGCAAAAATGATCCCAACCGCAACTTGGGCTGTAGCAGGAATCGGCAGATGGCATATTCCATCCTCTCTGACTGCAATGGTCAACGATGGCCACATAAGAGTTGGTTTTGAAGACAACATTTACTACCATAAAAATGTGATCGCTGCTTCCAATGCGCAATTAGTGACGCGAATGTCACGCATCGCAGGCGAGATTGGAAGGCCGATTGCCACTCCAGAACAGGCACGTCAAATTCTTGGATTGAATCGGTAGAGGTGGTGAAAAAGATGAAGTTATCAGAGAATGCCTTGATCGTATTACAAAAAAGATACTTCAAAAAAGACGGTAAAGGAAAAACGATTGAAGACTGGAATGGAATGCTGACTCGCATTGCCAAGAACATCAGCGCCGGTGACAAAGAGAAGTTCAAACGCTATTATGAACTTCTGGACAGCGGAAAATTCCTACCCAACTCCCCCACACTGATGAATGCAGGGAGCGATCTGCAGCAACTTTCCGCCTGTTTTGTCCTTCCGATTGACGACAGTATGGAAAGCATATTCGAGACTATCAAGAATGCTGCCCTCATCCATAAAAGCGGAGGCGGAACCGGTTTCAGTTTCAGCCGTTTGCGTGAAGCTAATGCCAGAGTGCGTTCCACCAACGGAGTTTCCAGCGGTCCCATTTCATTTCTGAAAGTTTACAATGCTGCCACTGATGCGGTCAAGCAAGGCGGAACCAGACGCGGCGCTAATATGGCGATCCTTAATGTGACACATCCGCAGATCCTTGATTTCATTACCTGCAAGGAAGACACTACGCAACTGACTAACTTCAATCTGAGTGTCGGTCTGACAGAGGATTTCATGAATGCTGTCTATCAGGATCAGGAATATGAACTGATCTCACCTCATTATAAAAAAGTGGTGGATAAGCCAAAAGCCAGAGATGTGTTTGACCTGATCGTCGAGATGGCATACAAGAACGGTGAGCCCGGCATAGTGTTCCTGGACAGAATCAATAAATTCAATCCCACGCCAGAACTGGGGGACATCGAATCCACCAATCCCTGTGGGGAACAACCTCTTCTCCCATATGAAGCGTGCAATCTCGGTTCGATCAACCTTGCAGAGTTTGCCAATTCAGGAAAGATAGACTGGAAAGCGCTGCAGTCAACTGTGTATGACAGTGTGGATTTTCTGGATGACGTGATCGATGCTTCCCGTTTTCCTTTGCCGGAAATTGAAAAGATGGCAAAAGGCAACCGCAAGATCGGTTTGGGAGTAATGGGTTGGGCCGATCTTCTATTCCAGATGAACCTTCCCTATGCCAGCGATGAAGCGATCAGTCTGGCAGAAGACACTATGGAATTCATAGATTTTCATGCCAAGTCTCGTTCTGTCCAGTTGGCAGAAAAGAAAGGTAAATTCCCCAATTTTACCGGCAGCATATATCAGAAAGGAAAGTTGCTGCGTGAAAAGAATAAGCTTAATTGGTTCACATTAACCAAGGAAATTAGGACCAAAGGCATTCGCAACGCCACTGTAACTACGATAGCCCCCACCGGAACAATTTCCATGATTGTTGATACCTCAAGCGGCATAGAACCTCAGTTTTCACTTGTCTTCACAAAAAATGTAATGGACGGGGAGAGCTTGCTATATGTAAACAAATATTTGGAAAAAGCTCTTAAATCCGCTGGTATTTATGATCAGGAATTGCTTCAAAAAATCGCCCAGGAAGGCAGCATTCAACACATCAAAGAAATCCCCGCCAAGATCCGAAAAGTCTTTCAGACCTCTCATGACATCAGCCCGGAATGGCATATAAGGATGCAGGCCGCGTTTCAGAAATACACAGACAATGCTGTCAGTAAAACCATCAATTTCAGCAAGGACGCAACCCGTGAAGACATCCGGATGGCCTTTGAATATGCTTACAAACTCGGATGCAAGGGCGTTACAGTCTATCGGGACGGCAGTCGCGACAACCAGGTGCTGCAGACCACTAGCACTCCCAAGGAAAAAACTGAAACTGAGCGCAAGGTCGCTCCCAGAAACAGACCTGAAATCACACAGGGTATCACGCAAAAGGTGGAAACCGGATGCGGGCATATGTATGTCACCATAAATTCAGACGAACATGGAGCTTGTGAGATCTTCGTCCAGATGGGTAAAGTCGGTGGATGCGCTTCAGCACAATTGGAAGCCATAGCACGACTTGCGTCATTAGCGCTAAGGTCAAACATCAAACTGGAAAACCTGTTCAGACAGCTAAAAGGCATCCGCTGCCAATCTCCAATGTGGAACAAAGGCAAAATGATCTATTCCTGCGGAGATGCGGTGGGACAAGTTTTGGAACAGTACCTGGCGATCAATCCTAATGGCAGACAGATGCTTTCTGACATTACAGTAAGAGCTGCCGAGACTGTTGAATACGGAGCGCAAAGATTGATAGCCAATTGCCCTGACTGCGGCAGTTCCATCGAGCACCTCGAGGGTTGTCTCAAATGTCCATCCTGCGGCTGGTCCAAATGTTAGTAATTGACAAAAAGGCCCTTGAGTATTTTTAGGAAAGAACAAAAACAGAAATTGGAGTGAAAATGCGTTGTTCACATTGCAATGAAAAGCTGGCTATTCATGACCTTTGGTGCATTAAATGTTGTAAGCAAACAGAGCTGATCGCCAAAGACCTGTCTGCCATAAAGAATCTGAATGCTTCCTGGAAAAACTACAAGCCATATGAAGGAGTAAATCTGCCGGTTGGGATCTGGGCCACTTTAACAGGTTTTCTTCCAATGCTGATCTTGATCTGGCTGCTTAATCACACTCTGCCCGCCATCGGTTTATGGCCTTTTCTGGCTTTGCAAACAGTTGTATGGACCCTCTTTCTGCCCGTGCTGTTCGTTCCCTTTCATGCTGTTTGCAAAAGTGATGGATATAAGATTACCGTCAGAGATTTTTTTCAGTCGTTTACAAGTTATTTCCGGTATCTGCTATTCTCATTGATATCGGTATTCTTTTATCTGGCGATCTTTCTGATTTGCCAGGGAGATCCCATCTTGAATCTTGTGTGGCTGGTCCTTGTCCTGTATTGGGTTGCCATTGTTCTGCCCGTTCCGGTCATCATGGAAAGATACAACTTGAATGCTTTTCAAGCTGTTAAACTCTCCTATAAATATCTGGGTGACCTGCGCTGGAACATTTTTCTGATGGCACTAATCCTGGCTTCGGCCAATGTCCTTGCCCTGCTGCTTCTGATCATTGGACTGGCTGTTGTATTGCCTTTTACCTGGTTCGCTGTCAGAGATTATGTGGATAAACTCATCGAGAACGAAGTCATAGAAGTCAAGGCAGTGTAGATGAACCGTAAAGAAATCACTTCTCTGATAATTCTTTTGGCTGTGGTGGCTTTCGGTCTTTACAGATACGTCACCAGAAGCTATACGGCAGAAAAATCACAATATCTGATGGATACTATTGTGAGGATCTCTGCCACTTCCAAATCCAAGGACGTCAGCCAAAAGATCGATCAGGTGTTTGAGTACATCAAAAAGCTGGAAACAGATCTGAATGAGTATAAGCAGGGCGGTTGGCTTTGGCAGGTCAACAACACCAATGATTACAAATATCGCATGCACCCGGATGCATATGAACTGCTTGTTTTGGCAGACAGTTTGTATCGTTTCACCGATGGGAAATTTGACATCACCATCAAACCCGTGTTTGATCTCTGGCAGTTCAGTTCTGCCATTCCACAGCTTCCGGATTCTCTACTGATCAGGAAAACCCTTGCCCGCACCGGATTTGACAAACTCAGATTCGATCAGGAGTATTTGTACAAACCTTATGGTTTGCAACTCACTTTCGGTGCTCTGGCCAAGGGTTACATCATTGATAAAGCACGTGAATATATGCTCTCGCTTGATCTGTACAAAGGTTACATTGACTGCCATAGCAGCATGACATTTTTCGGGAACAGGATTTTACCTGAGATCGTAGGGATCCAGCATCCGAGAAAATTGAACGATATCATCGCCACTCTTCAGGTCAGAGATACATCGATTGGGACTTCTGGAGATTATCAGCAATATTTTGATATCGACAGCACGCGTTATCATCATATCCTTAATGCCAAAACAGGTTACCCTATCAAAGATGTTTATTCCGTAACTGTTTTGAATCCGTCTGCTTTGATGGCAGATGGACTGTCGACAGCCATTTTTGTTATGGATCCAGAGCAGGCGGTCGATCTGATCAAGCTGTTCCCTGATACGGAAGTAATTGTGTACTATCGCAAGAACGGCAGTATCATGTCTCTCAAATCACAAGGCATAAAATCAATGATTCAGAGTGAGCAGGGCTGATATGACCCCCAAAATCCACATTCCTGATATCCAGAATCAGAAGGATCACAGAAAAATCACGATAGACAAAGTTGGCGTAAAAAGCATCAAGTATCCCATTATTGTGTCAGACAGACGCAATGAGATTCAGCATACGGTGGCTGATATCAATTTCTATGTTGAACTCCCTCACTCGGAAAGAGGGACTCATATGTCACGCTTTGTGGAGGTCTTAAATCACTATCATCAGGAAGATATCATAAACAATCTGGATAAACTGCTGTCCGAGATTAAGAAGTCTCTCAAAGCTGACGCAGCTTACATAGAGATCAGTTTTGACTACTTTATTCTCAAACAGGCACCAGTTTCCAAAATCTCATCTTATCTTAATTACAAGTGTTTTTTCAAAGCATCCTTATCCTCTGGCTTTGATTTCTGGATAGGGGTCAAGGTCCCAGTTACCTCTTTATGCCCCTGTTCAAAAGAGATAAGTCAGTATGGCGCACATAACCAGCGTTCAGAAGTCACGCTGGCAGTTCAGTACAAGGATTTCATCTGGCTGGAAGAACTGATCGGTTTGATAGAAGAGACAGGCAGCAGTGAAGTCTATTCCCTGCTGAAAAGAGAGGATGAAAAGTATGTCACGGAACAAGCATACAATAATCCTATGTTTGTGGAGGACATAGTTCGTGAACTGACTGTCAAGCTATCTAATGACAAGCGCATCCTGCATTTTGAGATTGAATCCGAAAACTTCGAATCCATCCACAATCACAATGCCTATGCCTGCAAAAGAATATAATCAGGAGAAAAGATCATATCTTGATTCATGCCTCTGATTTCACTCTTCCCAACGGACTGAAAGTAATATCCGCCATTGACAGATCCAACCCCATTGTCTGTCTTCAGTTGCATGTCCGGACTGGCTCAGTCAATGAAACTGCTGTAACTTCCGGCTACTCTCATTTCATTGAGCATCTTACCTTTAAACAGACTGCGAATTATCCGGATAATAAGATTTCCGAAGTTATCCCACTGCTGGGAGGCATGATCAATGCCTACACTGAATTTGACTCCACCTGTTACTATCTCATGCTGCCTTCCGAACACCTGCAAGAAGGGCTCAGGATCCTTGCTGACATAGCCTTCAGGGCTCACTTTCTTGCAGCCGACATTGAGGTGGAAAAAGACATCATCATAGAAGAGATCAAGCAATATGCCAATGAGCCTGATTCTGGATTCATTGATTGGATCCAGACATCATATTTTCGCAGTAATCCACTCAAGAATCCTGTTCTGGGAACGCTTGAATCCGTCAGATCAGCCACTTTGACCAAACTCAGGAATTTCTATTATAATCGTTACAGACCCGATAATTGCTTTCTGGTAGTCACAGGATGCCTTGAACATAAAACTTTTACAAATGATATTCATAGCTGTTTCTCTGACTGGAAGCCCATTATCAAAAAAAGACAGTCCACCCTGTCTGTACCTCCTCCCGAAAAAAACGGGTTTCACTACTTTAATAAAATTTACAAAAGCAATGGAGATTATCTTGCTTTCATTTTACCTGAACTGGCAGAGACTGATAAACTCAGCCCTGCTCTGCTCATTATTACCAAAGCTTTTGCCTCAGGCAAGCAAAGCCGTTTGCATAAGAGACTGGTTGAGCAAGATAAAACTGCGCTGTCCATTCAATTGCATTCCATTAGTGGTATGAATAATGGCATCACCATTATCCAGATCCTTCCTCAGAAAACTCAACTGATTCCCGACATCGTTTATGCCTTTTACGATGAATGGCTAAAAGTCAGACACAGCTTTTTTTCATCTGAAGAGATTGAACTGGTGAAAAATGAACTGAGCTATGCCTGGCTTTATGATTTTGAATACATTGAGTCTGTAGCCGGCAGCCTTGCAGGTGAAGAGCTGATCGGTTCATATAAAGAGTTGTATGCCTACCCCGCTAAAGTTGCTCAGGTTAGTTACAATGATCTGCTTCATTGCCTTGAAAGTTATTGGCAAACTGATTATCTTGCTGTTTATCATCAGGGTAAAAACTCATTGCCGAGCAGGCTTCAGAGCAATATCAGAAAGCTCTTTTCACAATCTTTGGAGAGCAATTGCCATCCTGTGGTTCTTTTGCAAAGCACGGATCACGTTTCTGATAAGATAGGCAGTTTTGTTTCGGGAAAAGTCAGAATCAAAGCATCTGCTGATTTCTCTTTAATCACTTTGGATAACGGCATGACTCTGCTGATGAGAAAGATCAGCAGTAAACCCACTATCGGTCTCGCTTTGACCTCTTCCTTATCCCAGCTTTGCGAATCTGAAAATCAGGCCGGCCTGAACTATCTGACCTCGAATCTGCTCTTGTTTGGAACCAAGTACAGAAGCTTCGATGAAATCCAGAAAGAATGTCTGATGCATGGTTTCAATCTGAAGATCAGCCATACTTTAGAGACCACAACCCTTAAAGGAAAGTGTTTCCTCTTCAGCTTTGACAAGTTGCTGGCCCTGACTGCTGAGATCATTCAGACACCCCTTCTGCCTTTAAGCTATTTTCAGATAATTAAAAATGCTGTCATAGAAGTCATCAGGCGTGAAAAACAGAATCCCTTCAGTAACTCCTTCAATGGTTGGATGGATATGTTCTTCGGGAAGAACAGCAATCTCAGTAAACCATATGGCAACATCACAGAGACAATGAAGATTCGGCTCAGTCAACTGCAAAACTGGTATAATGAGCATTACTCTCTTCCGAATTTCAACATCTGCGTTACTGGCGACATCGATTTTCATAGAACCGCTGATCTCTGCAACACATATCTGACGGCTACAAGCAAGCATCGAGTTATCCCACAACCCCAACCTCGCATTCAGCACTCCATCTCAAATCTCAAAATCAGAAAGACAGCCTCCGATCAGTCAAATCTGATTTGGGGGGGATTGGGTTGCCCCTCTACTGATTATGAATCCAATACAGCTTTCTATGTCCTGGCTCAGATCATTGGCGGAGAGTTGTCTTCGCGCTTCTTCTACATTCTTAGAGAAAAATATGGCTATGCTTATCAGTCAGGCTTTGATTTCACTTCCATCCGGGATCTTGGTTTCTGGACTGCCTTTGCCATTTGTGACAAGGCTGATTATAAAGCAGTTCATAAACTCGTCTCTGAGATTTTTACAGATCTCAGATGCAATGGAGTCACAAGTGACGAACTGGAAAGTGCCAGGAATCATCTGAAAGGCATGCAGCGTTTTGATCTGGAAAGCCTTAGTTGGCAAGCATCCGCTATCTCCATTCTCTATGCCCTGGGTTATGATTATGACTATTTCCTGAACAGGGAAAAACGGCTCGAAGCAGTCAACCAAGACATCCTGAAGCACCTGTCAGAGTCATATCTGCAACCTCACAACACTTTCACTTATCTGGAAAACTGATCATGAAGTATGCACTCGGAATCGACATCGGCTCACGCAACACCAAACTTGTGTTGCTTGATGCAAAAACTTCTGACATTGCCTTCAGCACTTTTGCCGACAGCGGGATCAATCCTGTGGGTACCGTCTCAACTTTATTTGCTCAAGCATTGAACTCACTACATTGCATTGACACAGATATTGTTCTTTCCTGCATTACCGGTTACGGACGCAATCTGATGAAAGCTGATAAAGTTGTTTCTGAAATTAGTTGTCATGCGCTTGGGGTGCAGTTTTATCATCCTAATGTCAGGACCATCATAGACATTGGCGGGCAGGACTCTAAGACCATCAGTCTGGATGAAAACGGTCATATAATAGACTTTGTCATGAATGATAAATGCGCCGCTGGAACAGGCCGTTTTCTGGAAATGGTGGCAATGAAACTTGGCATCACTTGTGACAAACTGGACAAAACTGCTGCTGAATCAAATCAGGATTTTCACTTGAGCTCAACCTGCGTGGTTTTTGCCGAATCCGAGATCATCGGTCTGATAGCAAAAGGAGTTTCTGCAGCTGACATAGCCCGTTCCGTGCATCTTTCCATCTCGGATAGAATTATCTCTCAGCTCAATCAGCTTGCCTGGAAGCCGCCTCTTGTCTTCACAGGAGGAGTTGCTCTCAACAATGATCTGAAATCTATTTTCTCCAAAAACCTGAACACAGATGTCATCGTTCCTCCGGAACCTGAGCTCACCGGCGCTTTGGGCGCTGCTCTCATCGCTTTGAGAGAAACAGCCAAATGAGTAGTTGGCCAAACTAGTAGATGTTTTTTATTGATGTCATTCCTGCGCAAGCAGGAATCTTAGCAGGAAAATGAAACAAGACTATCATCTTCACACCGATTTCAGTGCTGACAGTCAATTGAAGCTGTCTGAACTCATCCCTCACGCCATCACACTTGGCTATGATGAGATTGCTGTCACTGAGCATCTTGACCTGCTGCCACAGGAGCTTTCGGTCTTTGGTGTCCCCTCTCTGGTCAAATACAAAAACCTGGTCGATCATCTTCGCAAGCAGTATTCAGAGATAAAAATCATCTGGGGCATCGAAGTCGGTGACTTTCAGGATGTGAAGAGCCAGGCCGACCCCTTGCTGAGTCAGATGCTGTTTGAACTTGTCCTGGGCTCAGTGCATTTTACGGGTGATCACATCAATGTCGCCATCCCGCTCAAGAAACCCTTGTCCAAAGATGAGATCAGCCAATACTATGATAATAATCTGCGCCTTGTCCAGACCTGCGATTTTGATGTATTGGCACACCTTGGTGTCTATAAGAGATATTACACCTCAATTCCTGATGAAAAACATTGCCTGCCAATAATTACAGACATTTTCAGAGCCATGATCGACAAAGGAATCGCTCTGGAACTGAATCTTGCCTGCCTGCGCAAACCTTACAAATCACTGATCCCGGAACCTGTTTACCTTGAGCTCTATCAGAAACTGGGCGGCAAGCTTGTCACCATCGGTTCTGATTCTCACTCGCTTGAGCAATTTGATTTTATGTATGAAACTGCTTTTTCTGCTATTATCCAATACGGTTTTGAGCACCTAAAAAAATAACCCTTTCCTGCTTGGCTCTTGCTTGATTATCAGTATTGGAATATGCTTCCGTTGGTGAATTCCCTGATGATGGAATTATAAGGTACCAAAGTTTCCGGGATGTCCTTAATGTAGTAAAGCAGGGTCAGCAGACGCTGTGTTTCAGTATAGACAGGTGACTTGGGCGCGATCTTCTGAAGCATTTTCCAGGCATATTTTTTGAATACTCCCAGCTCATAGGTCAGGCTGCTGTTGAACATGATATCAGCATTTTCCTGAAATGGGAAGATGTTTTTCTCTTCGCCTTCTCTGACATCGCGCCAGCGCAGCAGAGTCTCTTCCGCTGTGTATCCGCGGTACCTGTAATCGCGCACCATGCGTCTGATCAGTCTGCAGTCCGTGGTTGGGACCCGGTTGTGATTATCGATGTTGAGCTGATTGAGGGCACTGACATATATTTTCACTTTATTCTTTGCTGGTATGTCAGCAGTTAAAATATCATTCAGGCCGTGGATGCCTTCCATTACCACAATTGAATCCTTGCCAAGTTTGACAGGCGGGTGAACTCTCTGGCTGCGGCCCTTGGTAAAATTGAATTTCGGCAGTTCCACAGCTTCGCCATTCAGAAGCTGGGTCATTTGTTTATTGAGCAGATCGATATCCAGAGCATATAAACTTTCAAAGTCATAGCTGCCGTTTTCTTTTTTGAGAGTCTTTTCACGAGCGAGAAAATAGTCATCCAATCCGATGACCATGGGAGTCGCTTTACTGGCCTGGAGTTGAACAGACAGACGCTTGGCAAAGGTTGTCTTGCCTGAAGATGAAGGACCTGCGATCAGGACAATTTTCCAATCCGGATTGGCAACGATCTGAGCGGCGATCTCGGCGATCTTTTTTTCATGCAGAGCTTCTTCCACCAGGATGAACTGCGAAATGTCATAGGTGTCTATCAGTTTGTTCAGATCCACCATGTTATGCACTTTGAGGATATTGAGCCATTTGTCATGTTCCTGGTGCATATTAAATAGCTTGGCAGGAATACTGAAAGGCTGGCTCATCTTGCATTGCTTGCCCGCCGGAAAGCGGAGAATGAATCCCGGAGCTTTATAAACCAGTTCAAAGCTGTCTATGAACTTTGTATTATCCGCCAGCGGACGAATGTAGAAATCGTAAAATTTCCCGCATTTATAGATGTGAATCTTGCGCTGGGAGTAGTATTGGAAGTTCTTCAGCAGATCACTTCTGCCCATCGAGCCGAAGATCTCTTCCGCTTCGTCAAAGCGGACTTCGATTTTATCAATGGGAATTTCACTTTGCACGATCTTGCGCATCTCATCCGAAATGCGCTGGCAGTCTTGTTCCGTAAAGGTTTCCACCCCAAATAATTCACAAAACACCCCGTCTCCTATGGAGTGCTCTGCCACCAAGTCATGCTCACTGCCAAAGATGCTGTAGAGCGCTTTGGCAAGTATGAACAGGGCTGAATCCTGATAAATCCTATAACCTTCCGGATGCAGGAACGTGATGCCGTCCACCAGTGTGTCTCTGTCCAGCAGGTATTCATCATTGACATAATGGCTATGGTTGATTTTGTAGGATAAGACAGGGCAGGCAAGTTCAGGCACATTTTTCATGATGTCCTGAATGGTAACAGGTTCTTCTGTCTCAAAGACCTGAAAGGGACTACTGTCGATTCTGAGTTCTATTTTCATAACTCAGGACTTTTCTGACTGACCGGTGAATTCGTCAAGCAAAACCAAAAGAGGTGAAACATGAAACAGCACAAACTCAATCTCAGACGTGAATTAGGCCAATACCTGGGCATCCTGATCGGGGCAGCCATTTTCGGGATTGGCTATTCCTGGTTCCTTATCCCCTATAACATCGTCCCGGGCGGCGTTGGCGGCATAGCGCAGTTGTTTCATTTCTTCTTTGGATTTCCAGTCGGCATGACCATGATCGTCATCAACATCCCTCTTTTCATCATCAGCTTTATCTTTATCGGCAAGTCATTTGGCGCTAAATCGTTATATGGCATGTTTGCCAGCTCAATGATGACCGACCTGCTCAGTCTGCCGTCCCTGTACAGACTAGGCCTGATCGAGAATCTGGAGAAGTATACATTTCTGGTCAAAGGCAAACTGGCCTATGCCATGCTCGCTCCTAATGACATATACCTCAGCGCGATAGCCGGAAGCGTTCTCTTGGGACTGGGACTCGGCATAATTTTCCGATTCAGAGGTTCCACCGGCGGCACGGATATCCCCGTAGCCCTGATCAAACAGAAGGCAGGGCTCAGCATCGGAACCGGCTACTGGCTGGTGGAAACTTTCATCATTTTAGGTGTCGGGATTATTCTGCATGACCTCAAACTTGTCATCTGGGGATTTTTGAACCTGTTCATTTCCACCAAGATCACTGACCTTGCCAGTGAAGGCCTGCCCTACATCAAAGGCGTCTATGTCATCTCAGACAAGGTTGCGGAGATACGCGACGACATCTTTGAGCGCCTGGACAGAGGCGTAACCTTCTTTAAAGGCACCAGCGGTTTTCACAATAGAGACATCAACGTCCTCTTCTGTGTGGTCAACCGGCGTCAGGTTCCGGAGCTGACCGACATCGTCAAAGACATCGACAAGGAAGCTTTCATGATCGTCACGGATGTCAATGATGTAATGGGCTACGGTTTCAGGACCCGCCAGTTTACCTTGAAAGACAGTTAAACAGCGCCGGGAATCTAACTAATCCTCTGTTTGATTTATCACTTTATATCAGCTAAAATTCGAATTGTTCTGCATACATGCATCCCGGGCACTTCCCGGGCAGTTCCCGGGTCAAGCCAAGGAAGTGCCAGGGAATCTTAAGAAAATAAAACACATATGATGCATCAAATGAATTGGAAAGGCAATAGACAGATAGATGGGCTAAGGATGGTATTTATGGGTTAGATATCGATTTGAAGCAGGTCCCGGATCACGTAGGAAGCTGCCATCATACCCATTATGGCAGGCATGTAACTGATCGAGCCAATGGTCTGACGCTGCCTGCCGCGCTGGATGATGATCTCATCGGCTTCGTCATCTTCCTCGCTGTCCGGCTTGAGCGGTTTTTCGGAAGAATATACCACAGGCAGATCGATCGGCATTCCGCGCCGTCTGAGATACTTGCGCACCCTTTTGGCAAGCGGGCAATTCCAGCTTTGGGAAAGTTTGCCGATATGGATCTGGGTCGGGTCAAGGCGGTTGCCTGCCCCCATCACGGAGATGATGTTAATACTGCTTCTGATGGCATATACCAGAAGCCCGACCTTGGGACCCAGGCTGTCGATGGCATCGATGATATAGTCCAGGTCTTTAAGATAGCGGCCACGATTGTCCTGAGCCAGGAATTCATTCACGATTTCCACTTCCGCCGAAGGATTGATCTCCAGAATGCGCTGTTTCATCACCTGCGTTTTGGGCTTTCCGATGGTGCTTTGCAGAGCTATTAACTGCCTGTTCAGATTGGACAGATTGACAAAGTCAAAGTCAATGATCAGAAATGAGCCCACACCCGCTCTGGCAAGCGCTTCCACGGCATAGGAACCAACTCCGCCCAGACCAATGACGGCAACCCTGATCTGGTTCAGTTTCTGAACATTTTCAGGGCTGATGAGTATCTCGGTTCGGGTGAACTGGCTATAATTCATAGCTGTTAAGACGCTCTAAGTAAAGTATTGCTTTGCATTATTAGCCAGAACCATCTGCAATGATTCAAGTTTCACGCCATTCATCCGGCTCACGATCCTGGCATAGTTGACCAGTTCAATCAGCGGATTTAGCTGATCAGAACTGCCCTTTTCAGGTTTTCTTAGGTTGAAGGGAGCGTCGGTTTCGATCAGGAAATTGCCATATGTGATGATGTCGTTGATGATGTCATGTTTCAGCGAGTCGATCAGAACCTTGCCCATGGAAAAGGTCAGATCAAAAGCGCTGAATTGCTTCACCACCTCTTTGGAAGCGTAAAATCCATGCCATATACCACGCACAGGCAAATCTTTCAGAATCTTGAAAAAAACATCATAATGCCCTACGATGTGAAAAACGCAGGGCAGATCATAAGCTCTGGCCAGCGAGATCTGGTCCCGGAGCAGTTTCACCTGTTCATCCAGACGCCGGTTCCTTTTATCCAGTCCGATTTCGCCGATGGCATAAAGCTGCTTGTCTTTGGCCAACTGCTCCAGATCATCCAAAGAAAGTTTCGTTCCTTCATCATAAACGGGATGAATTCCTGCCGAGAATTTTATCTTGTCATTGCGGTTTAGCTGATGCCAACGCACCTCTTCCTTGCTCAAAGCGCAGGACAGCCAACCCTGAATGTCACGTTTTGCCGCTGTTGATAGGACTTCCTGAAAGTCATACAGCTTTGCAACTTCTGTCAGATGGCAGTGCCCGTCATACCAATTCATTCTTACCTCGTGCTTGGAGCAGTTTTATGATCTCTGCGGCTGCCCGCTCTCCGGCTTTGCCATCAAGTTTGTCAAAAAAGATCTGATTGGCTTGGGCTCTGGCTTCAGCCAATTCTGTTTTGTGCGCCAGAGCATGCTCAATTGTGCCTGACAGTTGATCAAATCCGGAAACTCTGTAACTGATGCTTTTGATCAAGGTGTCGATTTCATCCAGGCTGCGCTTTGCCTTGTTGATTTCAAATGTGATCATCGGCTTGTCCAGGGCACAGCTTTCTGCCAGAATGGAACTTGTGTCACCCACCACTACATCAGCAATTTTAATGTATGGCAGAATATCATAATCATCTATAAGATATACGTCAGGCGTTTGTTTAATGGTTTGTTTATAGATTTTATCGATCCAGGGATGTGTGGTCACCAGCACATTGTATTTGTTTGTAAGACCGGACAGTTTATCATGCCACATCCCGATGGCTGACATTCCGGAAGCGTCATAAGTCGCTGTAAAAAGAACGGTTGGTTTGGCAGGATCATGATTGAGTCTGCTTTTCAACTCATCCAATACGCCATCATTAATAGTGTTATCAAAGGCGGGATCCAGTTTGGGAAATCCGACTGCTTGGGCAGATTTCACGCCATGACTGTGACCAACTTGAACGTCTTGTTCAGATGTCATCAGATAAAGGTCAAACTCATTGTAGGAAGCGGAAGAAGTCATTCTTTTAAAATGATAAGCGCCATGCCTCATGCCGATCTTGATGATGGCGGAACAGGGAAACTTATGAGTGGAGTGCCTTGCCATGATCACAACTTCCGGAAAGGCAGGCCAGTTTATGAACTTAATCCCATGGCCTTGCAGGAATTCTTTGGCTGCTTTTTTATCAGCGACATATGTAACAATCCCCAGATGTTTCAAAACCGGTGCAAAAACAAAATGGTCCAGGGGATCGCCACAGTAAAACACCATAGGCTCCAGTTTATTCAGCAGTTTCAGCAAGTGCCAGACAGCGCAGTATGGAATTGTTAGCAGATATTTGGAAAACACCATCAGAACAACTTTTTCTTGTGCAGATAGGTCAGTAAGGCGTGGCTGAGTTCTTTTTCGAAGACAGGTTTGTGATTGACGAATGACCAGTTTCCGCCGGAGTTCAGATAATAGCCTTTGCCTCTGACAAGGGCGTTGATGCCGAAATGCAGAGCCTGAAATTCAAACAGGAAAAACTCGTTGTCCTTGACGCCGATATCCAGTGACAGACAGGGGCTGTCAAATTTGTCAAAAAACTCTTTGGAATATGTCAGCAGCTCCTCAGGCGCCTGAAAATCAAAGGTGAAACGCTTGGCACCGCTGGCTCTGAAATCATCCTTACGGGTCAAACGCTTGGTTACGTAGTAATGCTCACCGAGG
>Ga0209609_10000192_pt1 | contig 37632 bp, 41 predicted proteins | sample LakKivw325mmetaG_FD_184136 | JGI IMG/M metagenome (GOLD analysis project Ga0209609, IMG submission 184136) | Anoxic lake water microbial communities from Lake Kivu, Rwanda to study Microbial Dark Matter (Phase II) - Lake Kivu water 325m metaG... | ecosystem: Environmental > Aquatic > Freshwater... | reverse complement strand
TGTATATAAATCCTTGGGGATAATACGTCATACGTGATATGGAATGAAGTATGCGGCGATTAGTTTACATCTGGATTCCCTAGGCGAGGCGTACGGTTTTCCACAGAACTACCGTGACCCCACCTTCTTTGAAATTTCAGAGAGATTTTTCAGGATAGCTGACGAGTACGATTTCAGGTACAGCATTTACGTAATAGGGAGGGACCTCGAAAAAACCGAAAACCGCGAGCGTGTCGGGGAGTGGTCATCGCAGGGTCATGAGATTGGAAACCACTCATGGTCCCACCCGATAAACATAGGAGTAATGAGCAAGAGCGGGATACGCGGCGAAGTCGAACTGTCACATAAGATTATCGAGGAAACCACCGGACACAAACCTGATGGTTTTATATCACCGGCTTGGTCCACATCGCCGGAACTTATAAGGGTTTTAATGGAACTGGGCTACAGCTACGATGCGTCCTCGTTCCCTTCATGGGTTATATTTCCTGTCATGCTCAAATACATGTACAACCACATCGGCAGCGAAAAAATCTTCAGGATACTAAGGCGCAGGGATTTTCTTCTGAATCTCTTCGGACCGCGGGGCGTCTACCGCAGCAACGGCGATTTGTTCGGCGGGGATGCAAAAAAAGGCGGAGGCATCACCGTGATGCCCATGCCCACGAACCATTTGAGGGTGGCATGCTGGCACACCATGGCCTTTGTTTTGGGATGGGGGCTGCACAAGAAAATCCTCGACTCGTGCCTGCGCGAGACAGACGCGTTTTACTATACGGTTCACCCCGCGGACCTTATGGACAGAAACGACCTCGACCCGAAGAGAAGGATTTTCCTGGAACGATTGGATACGCCACTTGGAAAAAAAACCGAAATCCTCAGGAAGGCAATCGAGACGATACTGGACAGCGGCAGGAAAATCGTGACCATGCGGGAGCTTGCGGAAAAACATCGGATTTAAGGGACAAAGGTGATTGTTATTGACAAGATGAGAAAGCTTGATGTGTTGGCTGTTGCGGCGATTACGTACGTTTTTTTGTTTTTGGTGCTGCCGAGGAACGTTCCGCTGAACGACGACCCGATATTCTACATGTCCGTGAAGAACTACGTGGAGAGGGGCGCCCTGGAAATCCACAAGTACGTGACGCCCACCTTCATACTCCAATACCTGTACAGCATACTCCTCGTGAAAATTTTCGGTTTCAGCCATGAGGTTCTGATGGTTGGCACGATGCTTGTCGCTGGCATCGCCGTAATAGCGACGTATCTGTTCCTTAAAGAGTTTTTTTCCGAGAAAATGGCTTTTATCGGAGCCGCTATTCTGCTCACGAATCCGATATTCTACAACCTGAGCCACTCGTTCATGACCGACGTTCCTGCTCTCGCGTTCACGATGCTTACGGTTCTCGCCGCGTTCAAGCTTGTGTCTGGGAAGGACGATAAGTATCTGATTGTGGTTTCCGTATTCGGCGTATTGAGTTTTCTGGTAAAGCAAACAGCGATAATACCGCTTGCCGGTGTTGCGCTCTACCTCCTGCTCGAGAAAAGACTGAACTTAAAAAACCTTGCGGTTCTGGGGCTGCTGCCGCTAATTGTAGTTACAGGATGGTTCTACTGGTATTACGAGATATACGGACCTTCGCCAAAGATAACGGAAAAGACGGCATACCTTTCGGAGCACCTCATCAACGTGCCGTATGTTCTTTTCAAGATATTCACTTATGTCGGGTTCTTCTTCTTCCCGGTTGCTCTCGTGTACATGCTGAACTGGAGGCACGTGATGAGGGATTTTATGGGGCTGGGCAGAGCAAAAACCGTGCCGGTTTTTATAACCCTTCTGGCAGTGCTTGTGCCAGTATATAAATTTGTCGCAAATAAGAGATTCATAATGCCGTTCGCTGCGAACATTATTGAACCGGAATGGCTTGGGCCTGCGTATGTCGCAGGCATAAAACCCGTGCTATTTCCGGATTTCTGGTGGGTGCCGATAACCGTGCTCTCGTTTGCGGCCCTGTTTTGCATAGCGCTTTACGCCATGAAGCTTCCGAAGGACAAAAAACACCTGCTACTTCTGTGCATGATTGTTCCGTATGCGGTTCTCGGCTTTCAGATATACCACTTCGACAGATACTACATACCGCTGATACCGCTGGTTGCGCCGATAGTGATTTATTCCGTAAAGGACATGCGGTTCGGAATGGAAGGCCTGATTCTGATGCTTGTCGTGTTCGGCGTGTGGTCGCTCTACGGCACTTATGATTACCTGTCATGGAACACGGCGCGATGGGACGCGATAAATTACCTGCTGCAGCAGAACGTTCCTATTGACGAAATAGACGGTGGTTTGGAGTACAACATGCTCCACTTCTCGGACATATCTTTCGGGTGCGCGGTAAACCGGACCTACCTCATCTCGATGAATTCGGACAGTTTCAACGGGGAAGTGACATACAAAACGTCGTGCAGGGAGAAGGTTTACGGAAATTATTCAGCCATAAAGTCTTTCGGTTATGAGGACATACTTGGCAGGAATGCGGGAACGATTTACATACTGAAATCACAAGATTGATTCGTACTTCTTGCGGATTTCCGCAGAAAAATTCTTTGCGTTGAATCTCTCCAGCGCTTTTTTCCGGTTTCTAATCCCGATTTTTTTTCTTTCAGACTCATTTTCAATCAGATGCTCAAGCGCATCCCTTAGTTTTTTGGAATTTCCCGGCGGAACCAGGAATCCGTTCTTCTGGTCTTCCACAATCTCGGGGATTGCTCCCGAATTCGTAGCGACAACCGGCTTTCCTGACGCCATCGCCTCGACCAGGACGAAGCCGAACTGCTCTTCCCATTTTTTGTGCGGAACGCTCGGCAAACAAAGTACGTCCGCGCTTGCATGCAGAAACGGGACTTCATGGTAGGGAAGGGTGTCAATCCGGATAACGTCGTTGGGGGTTTTTACCGGACCGCTGCCGCATAAAACAAGCCGGGCCTTGCTCTTCAGATTTTTGTATGCGTCCAGGAGAACCGGCACTCCTTTCTCTTCGACAATCCTGCCGATGAAAAGTATCACGGCCCCGCCACCACCGGATAAAAATCTCCTTCTGTATTTTGGTTCCGCATCCGGCCTGAATTTTTTCGGGTCAACGCCGTACGGCTTGACAAAAACCTTACTCGGAGTTGCGCCAAGTTTTATCACGCAGTCAGCGGCCCTCCGCGTCACCGCATGTATCAAATCCGCTTTTTTTATCACGTGCTTTGAGATGAGTTTTTTTGGCGGATACAGGTAAGAACCAAAATCCGGCAGGGTTTCCCATTGCGTGAAAACGAACTTCCCTGATGTACGTGCAGCCATCAGGGACATGGAGTGATACGCCTCCACGGAATGAACAACATCAAAATCCCGGAGGATTTTTTTCAGTGAGGGCATGAAGTAGCCCAGACCGGCTGCCCTGATGAGCGGGTTGTGATACATCCGGGGGAACACCGCTCTCTTGTCGCTGAATTCGTAAAAATGCGGAGTGCTACCGATGTAAGTGATGCCGTCAAAATCGTAGTTCTGCATCTCCCACGGGTTCAGGAACGGCCCCCTCACAATAGCAACTTTCATTCTCTGTATTTCTTCCCTTTGAGTATGAAATCGGATATTCCAACCACAAGACCCAGCCATTTCACGGTATCTATCAGGAACATCAGCAATGCGTAAACCTCCTTGTTCCTGAGGCCGTTAATTGTGCGCTTAAGTTCGATGAGTATGTAAGGCAACGAGAGCAAGAGGAGAAGCCATCCGAACCTCACACCCAGCAGGGCTGCTGCCGGACCGATATAAAAAAGCGGGAATCCAATCCTGAAAAGCGTTTTGAAATTGTCGGTGTTCGGATTCTTCTTCATGAAGATGTAAAGCCCCCTGCCGTAATACTGCTGCTGCCTGAACAGTTCCTTCAGCGTGTGCGGATGGTGAACGTACAGAATTGAACCATTGCTCACGAGAATGTCCTTCCCTGTTTTTTTGCGGTATTCGTTCAGCCGCCAGTACATGTCCCTGTCGCCGCCGAAGCCGAGCGACTCGTCCCAGTAGCCGAGTTTGTCCAGCTCCTTCCTGTTCCAGAACAGCGGCATTTCGAGCGGTTTCTTGTTTAATATGGAGACGATGCACCTCTCGACAAACGTGTCCTTTGTGTTTTTGTATACGGGTATGACACCAATGGTATTCTCCGTGAAAGTCCCGAGCGCCTTTGACACGTATTCCGGATTGACCTCATTGTCGGCATCGAACATCACTATCACTTCGCCCTTGGAATTTCTGACGCCGTCGTTCCGCGTTACTGTAAGGCCCTTTGTTTTTTCATGTTTTACGAGTTTTATAGGAAACCGGCTTTTCTTTTTGAACTCTATTGCGATTTCTGGTGTCCTGTCTGTGGAACCGTCATCAACAACAATTATCTCGAGGTTGTCGTAGGTTTGGTTCATCAGGGTGCCGAGCAGTTTCGGCAGGAATTTTTCCTCGTTTTTCGCTGGTATCACGACGGAAACAAGCGGTTTCATTTTCTGAGTATTTTTGCTGCTTTACGCGCGCCGCTTAAAACGCCCTTCAGACCGTTCGATCTGTAAGCCAGAAGCACGTTTTTCTTCACCCACGACGGGTTTTTCAGGCATTTCTTGGACCACATGAGGCACGCCCTATGGAAGGCCTCCTCGATCTCACCGGCGCTGAGGTTCGGGTAACTTACCACGGAACGCTGGCAGCCGTCGTACTTCGACCAGTCCTTCTCGGAGATGTACTGCTTCGCGTCGTCGTAAAACCTCGTTCCTGGAAAAGGCGTCGTGATTGAGAACTGGACGCTGTCAACATCGAGGTTCATCGCGAACTTTATTGTCTTTTCTATTGATGCCTTGGTTTCGCCGAGAAGCCCGAAGGTAAAGGTGGCATGAGTTCGGAGCTTGTATTTCTTGCACCATTCCGCGACCTTCACGACCTTTTCCAGGGAGATTGGTTTTCCGATTTTGCGTATGAGCGCTTCATCTGCAGATTCGACGCCGAACTTCAAGCCTATGCAACCTGCGGATGCCATCGCCCTTATCATTTCCTCATCCGTAGCTATCACATCGCCCATGCAACTCCACGGTATCCTTATGCCCTCGTTTTTTATCCTGTCGCAGATTTGCATGACGTGCTGTTTGTTTATCGTGAAATCGTCGTCGTCGAAGTAAATCTCCTTTGCCCCGTATTCGCTGATAAGGTGCTTCATCTCGCGGATTACGTAATCCGGGCTGAACATTCTGTAGCCCCTGCCACCGTACATCACCTGCGTCCATGCACAGAAGTTGCATCCGTACGGGCATCCCCTCGAGGTGTGCATCTGCAGTGCGGGGCGCTTCTCGCACCACAGGTCGAAGTACGCGTCCATGTCGCACTTGGTGTCTATCGGGAACAAGTGCCTTGCGGGAAACGGCAACCGATCCAGAGGTTCGATAGGCGGTCTCCTTGGATTTATTCTGATTTTTTTGCCTTCTCTGTAGGCAAGGCCCAAAACATCATCCAGCGGTTTTTTGTCTCGGAGTTTTTTGCAGAGTTCGAGAACGGTCAGTTCGTATTCCCCCGTGCAGATGTAGTCCACAAAATCGTTTTCCTTCAGGATTTCTTCCGGAAGTGAGGAGACGTGAAGCCCCACAAGACATATCCTCGAGTTCGTCAGTTCCTTAATCCTGCGAGCAATCTCTAGGTCGTTGTATATGCTTATGGTTGAACATTCGCTCACGACAAGATCCGGCGAACGCTTCCCGACTTCCTTGTAGAAGTCCCCGTAGGACATATTCAAGGGTATCGCATCTATAACCCTCACGTCAAAATTTTCCTTCTCGAGCAGGGTCGCGCTATAGCCGAGATAAAAGGGAAACATCGAAACCTGCACCCGGTCCTTCGGCTTCACGATTGAGAACGGCCAGCGAATGCCGCCCCTGACCACGAACCTTTCTGTCTTCTCGTCTATCGGGAACCTGCATGGCGCGTTCAAAAGAAGCACTCTCATTTTAACCGTATATTTATGTCCCATCCGGTTAATAAAATTGTATGATTCTGTTTATTTCACCTTTCTCACTGCCCGCGGCAAGCTCGAGGCGTGCCTACATGCTCGGCAAAAGATTTAAGGAGAGAGGATACGTGATGCCGTACACGGACCGCTATGGCAGAACCGAGAATGTGGATGTGATAACCGTAAAACGCGGAAAGAAAAATCCGCTGTATTTTGTTGAGGTTTACAACAGGCTGAGAGAGATAAAACCGGACATGGTATATTTCCTGAAGCCGAATCCGTATTCGATGCTACCCGCGCTAGTGTACAGAATCCTGCACAGATGCGGCCTGGTTTTCGACTGCGACGAATGGGACCCCGCAACGCTGAGGGACAACAACGCCCCGTTTTACCATGTTATTGTATCAAGAATTTTATCGAGAATCGCGATTTCAGTTTCCAGTGCGGTTATAATTTCAAACAAAAAAATACTGAAATTCGTGCCGGAAAACCACAAAAAGAAAATTGTTTACATCCCTAATGGGGCGGATACGGATTTTTTCAGACCCAGTGCAAAAAAAACTTCCGGAATTTTCACTGTGATGTATGCCGGGACGCTGTACAAGCGGGAGCAGGTCAAACCGGTAATCGAAGCGATGAGGCACGTGAACGAGGCAGAACTTATTGTCGTCGGTCCGGGCAACACGGATGAACTCAAAAAAACAGCTCCCAAGAACGTCAAATTTTACGGTCCTGTCGGGCATGAGAAAATGCCGGAGGTGATGTCGGGGGCGGATGCATTGATAGCCACTTTCCCGAAACTCGAAAGTCTGGAGTACGCGAGCAACATGAAGGTATTTGAATACATGGCGATGGAAAAGCCCATCATAGCGACTGACACCGGCGAAATCAAAGAGATTCTGGATGGCGGGCTTGCGGGTTATATTGTTTCGCCTGAGCCGGAAAGGATTGCGGAGTGCATAAACAGGATAATGGAAAATCCGGATGACGCTCAGAGAAAGGCGAAGCGTGCGAGGGAAAAAGTCGTGAGAGAGTACGACTGGAATGTTTTGTCAAACAGGCTTGCAAAATTTTTGGAAGTGAAGAATGGATAAACCGAGGGTTTCGATAATCGTGCTTACATGGAACGAGAAGAGACATGTGCTCGAATGTCTTGATTCGCTGAGGAGGCTTGAATACCCGAACCTTGAGATAATTGTCGTGGATAACGGCTCAACTGACGGGACGCAAAAAATCATCAAAGAGAAATTTCCCGAATTGAAGCTCATCCAGAACAAAGAAAATCTTGGATTTGCGGAAGGAAACAACATCGGGGCAAGACATGCAACCGGTGATTATCTGCTGTTCCTCAACAACGACACAGTTGTGGATGAGAACATGATAAACGAACTGGTTAAAGTAGCGGAGTCTGACGATAAAATTGCCATTCTCGGCCCGAAGATATACTTCTATGACCGGCGGAATGTGATATGGTTTGCCGGCGGAAAACTCAAAACGTATGGAACAACGCATTACGGTTTTAACGAGAAGGATGTCGGACAGCACGACAAAATCAGGGATGTCGACTTTGTTACGGGATGCGCACTGATGATAAGGAAAAGCATGGCAAAAAAAATCGGATTGTTCGACCCTTTTTTCTTCATCTATTACGAGGACCTGGACCTTTCTCTTCGTGCCAGAGAGGCAGGATATCGCGTGATTTATGCACCAAAAGCGGTGATGTGGCACAAGTGTCACGTGACCATGGACAAGATGTCCGAAAGGGGGCGATTTCTCGGGGAGAGGAACATACTGCTCGTTGCGGAAAAGCATAAGTTCAATATGTTGGCGTATCTGTTTCTGGATTTTCTGCACACCATGAGACTTTCGGTTCTGTGTTTGGCGAAGGGAAGACCCTACGAAATAAGGGGTATATTGAAAGCTAAGATTTGGTTCCTGAAAAGATTTTTTAGTAGAGCGACACACAAAAAACAAACCGTTAGTAAACCATGAAAATTGCGGTAGTCCTCAGGAGGTTCAACCGGGTTGGTGGAATCGAACGCTACGTTTCGGAAGTGACCGAACGATTTGTGAGGAAGCACGAGGTGCATCTTATAACCACGTGGTATGATTACAAGATTGATGGAGTGAACGTGCATAAATTTCCCCTCCCAAGATGGCCTTTTTTTGTCCAAATATTTTTGAACGCAATAAAAAACACGCTAGCCGTGAAATGGTTGAAAGGCAAGTACAAGTTCGACGTGACCTACAGCCAGGGTTCCGAGTCATTTACGGCGGATGTCGTGGTTATGCACAGCTGTCATAAGGCCGTCGTGAAGCAATTTAAGCGTGAGCGAGGTTGGGGATACAGATTGCTTAAAACCTTTGAACCAACGAGCAACATAGTCTTTCTTATAGAAAGATATGTTTTGGAGAGGGGTAGCAGGAGGATAATAGCGATTTCGGAAGTTGTAAAAAAAGAGATTCTTGGTTGTTATAACGTCCCCGAGGACAGGATAGCTGTTGTTTATAACGGGGTGAATTTGGATGAGTTCAACCCTTCAAACAAAATCAAGTTCAGAAAAAAGATTAGGCAATACTACGGTTTAAACGAAGATGATACAGTCCTACTCTTTGTGGCCAACGAATTCAGAAGGAAGGGTCTTGAGTACGTAATACGGGCGACTAGAGATCTGCCAAAAAACGTCAATGTTCTTGTTGTCGGTAATGACAATCCAGAACCGTACAAAAAAATTGCAAATGAACTAGGTGTGGGAAATAGGGTGATATTTTCCGGACACTCAAGAAGTGTTAGGGAATTTTATGCGGCATCCGATATCTTTGTTTTTCCGACCGTTTACGAACCCTTCGGTCTGGTGATACTGGAGGCAATGGCAACAGGCATGCCGGTAATTACAAGCAGAATCGCAGGTGCTGCCGAGATAATGCAGGGCAGGGAGGACTGCTTGCTTCTGAAAAATCCGGACGATATTGAAGAGCTAAGGGAAAAAATCGAAACACTTTTGAGCGATAAGGAACTCATGAGGGCGATGGGTAAAAACGCAAGAAAAACTGCTGAGAACCACTCATGGGATAGGGTTGTTAGCGATACGTTGCGTGTGTTCGATTCAATTCGACTTTAACTTACTGCAAACATCCTCAAATTTCTCCATGAACCTGTTCCATGAATAATTCTTCTCCACATGCCTCCTCGCGTCCCTGCCCATTTTTTCCGTGAGATTTCTGTCGCCTGCGAGTGCATTCATCCTCTCTGTCATCTCATCCTCAGAGTTAATGAGGTAACCTGTTTTACTATCAACAACCACTTCCCTTGGACCGCCCTCATTCACAGCAATGCATGGCTTGTAGCTTGCAAATCCTTCCAGCGGAACAATGCCGAAGTCCTCATCTATTGGAGTGTATAGCACGGAATAACAATTTGAGTAGAGTTCCCTTAATTTTTCATCACTTACGTCAAGGAGGATGTCCCCATCATCCCCGAGCATCTCCTTTATCCTTTGGTAGTATTCCACGTGGTTTTTCCTGCTCCTTATCAAGGAACCTGTTATCACGAGTTTCCAGCCAGGATTTTTCTTCTTGAACTCCTTGAACGCTTTTATGGCAAACTCAAATCTCTTCTCGGGGATTATCCTCGAGGGGTAGAGGAAATATTTCTGGTAATCGCCACAGTAAAACCTTTCATAATCCACGCATGGGTTCAAAACTTCCGAGTCCACACCAAGATATCGCTTCAGCCTTCCCTGCGTGTTCCTGCTGTTTGCGAATATGTGCTCTATCCTCGGAACGATTTTCGGTTCTATGGTGCGGTACGGTTTTATGGATGCCCAATACAGCATCCTCTGCACCATGTTTTTCTGTCTCATCCTGTAATCGTACAAATCGAACGCCTCTCTGTTGGGGGAATGCACATACCACACGACCGGGCTGTTTTTGTTTCTTATCCACTCGGATGGCGTTCCCTGCGCGTTTATGACATCATAATCGCCGAGTTTTGCGTTGTAGAACGTATAGGCAGATATTATGGCTTCCCTTAATCTGCGCTCAAAAAAACCTGGGACCATGCGTAAAACCTTTGTTCTCAAAACCTGCACATCCACGTCCTTGAATTCAGGAAACGTGTTGTCCGGTTCGTAAACAACGCAATACACCTTCGCATCAAAGTGCTGCGCAACTTTCAATACAACCTTCTCTGCCCCGCCACGAACATAAAGGAAGGGATGCACTACCGCTAAATCCATACTTCATAATGGGTTTTACATAAATATAAGAAGCGCAAGAACGCCGAACAGAACCTCAAGACCCATGAGTGTCAGCACCAGCTTCCGCTCACTTACGCCCCCGAACAGATACATTACGGTTTGGCACAGACCCACGGGTTTTTTGCCGAGCGGGTAAAGTTTTCCATTCTCGTAGCGCCCCCACCAACCCTTGCTCGGGAACCCGTTAACTGCCTTTATCACGAAATCGAATGCGTACGGGATTATCAGGATTATTCCCGCAAACTCGAAGTTTCCTATGATTACGGATGATGCAATAACTGCCCCTATACTCAATGTCCCTATGTCCCCGATGAGAACCTTTGATGGATACCTGTTGTAAAAAAGAAAAGCGAGTAATGCCGCAACCATGGGGATTAGTATCACCAGTGCATCAGTACGCCCAATCTTGAACGCTATGATACTAAGCGTGGAACACGCAACGAGACCCATTCCCGCCTCAAGTCCGTTGAACCCTGCAAGCATGTTCGTTACATTCGATGCGCCCGCGATGCCCAACGGTATCAGGATCAGAGGATAGAGAATGCCAAGATAAACCTCGCCGACGAATGGTATGCCCATGCTCTTCACGCCAACGTTTACCGCCATGAGCGGGAGTGCGGCAAGCAACGGCAGTGTCGCCTTAACAGCCTGATGCATTGCAAACAGGTCGTCGAAAATTCCGATGAGCGACATGAGAAGTATCGTTACCAGGGCCGCAAGCAGGTAGGTCAGGTGTATGTCCTCAAACCAGCCGAGAAGCGTATGCATACCAATAGCGACCAACACGCCTATGCAAAGCCCGCCTATAATGCCGAACCCACCCATCTCCGGAACTTCTGGTTGGTTTGGTTTATTCACGTCCCTGCCCACTATCCCTGCCCTCTCAAGTTTTGGGATGAGCCAAAGCATGGTCAAAAAAGTGGTCATGAACGAAACCGCGAATATAAATAGCAGGGGGTACATTTTTTATTTCCTATATGTATTCTTGTATTGAATATTTAAGTTAAGTAACAAAAATATATTCTCTTCAGCGAGGATAAGGAAGCGGCTGTAGTGTAGCAACCTTTTAACAAAAGGTTGATCAAAACACGGCGCATTAAGCTAATGGCTTAATGCACCTCAACTACGGCAGATACAACGGGAAAGACAAATGCGGCTGTAGTGTAGTCTGGTCTATCACTCAAGGAGCCCTTTTTCTTTTAAAAAAAGAAAAAGTGTTTCACCCTAAAAAGAAAAAAACAAAAACTTGTGAAACTCCGCTGCAGGAGTGGATGAAAAAAGTTGAAGCGGCTGTAGTGTAGTCTGGTCTATCACTCGAGATTGCCAATCTTGCGACCCGGGTTCGAATCCCGGCAGCCGCAAAAACTTTTAACAAAAGTTTTATCAAAACATAGGCCATCTTCGCAAACTTCGTTTGCTCGATGACCTTGACGTGGCCTAGGGTTGATATGTTATCGAATCGAAGATTCGTGACAAATTACGACCGTTGGTCGTAATTAGGGACTGCAAGTCCCTTATTTCGGATCCCGGCAGCCGCAAACCTTTTCTTTCTTTTAGAAAAAGAAAGAAAACGTTTACGAAAAGAAAGAAAATGAAAACCAAACACAAAATTTTAATAGTTTCAGGGATATTCGCAATTTTGGCCTTGGCGATTATAGCGCTCGCTCTACTCTCGTTCAGGCTGCCCGAATTTGGAGCAAATATCGCGATAATTCCCGTTTACGGGGAGATAACGCTTGAGGGTTGTCCGGCCGGTTTGTTTGAAAGTCCGAGCTGTGCGGATGTTGGAGACATAAAAAAGAAACTCGACCTCGCGGTTGAGGACGACGCGATAAAGGCAATCGTGCTTGAGATAAACAGCGGTGGCGGTTCTGTCGTTGCGAGCAGGGAGCTGATGGATTCCATACGAAACTGCAAAAAACCCGTGGTCGCATGGATAGGTGAAACCGGAGCTTCCGGCGCTTACTACGCCGCGACTGGTGCGGACCGGATAGTTGCTGACAGGAACTCGATTATGGGTAGCATCGGGGTAATTATGACGATGCAGCACTACTATGGTCTTATGGAAAAAATCGGGATAAACATGACTGTCATAAAGGCCGGAAAGAGCAAGGATATTGGAAGCCCGTACAGACCAGCAACCGACGAGGAAAAAACCGAATTGCAGGAGATGGTGGATTCCGTCTATAACGACCTTGTAACAGATATAGCAGTCAACCGCAATTTATCCGTGAGGTACGTGAGAAACATTTCGGACGGCAGCATATACATCGGGGCTAAGGCGTTCAGCTTGGGGCTCGTGGATTATCTTGGGACGAGAGAGGATGCAATCAAGATCGCTGCGGAGCTTGGCGGTGTCGAGGGCGAACCTAAACTGAAGGAGATAAAACTCAAAAAATCCCTTGAGGAGATACTTTCCGGTTTTTCCGCGGGCGTAGGAAACGACATAGCACGTTCGCTGTTGCACGGGGAGTATTTTTAAATCTATGTGTGTAAATACTAAACTCATTCAAGATGGGAAGGATAAAACAAACGTACATCAAGAGGATTGCTGAAAAACTCGTGGAGGACTACGGAAAGGAGTTCGGCACGGATTTCGACAAGAACAAAAAACAGGTTGACGAGCTCTGCGACGTTAGAAGCAAGCCTATCCGGAACAAAATCGCGGGTTACATCACGAGGGTCATGAAAATCCAGGAGAGGGAAAGGAAAAAAGAGGCCGCAGTAGTAGTAGCTCAATAAACCTCTTCAACGCATTCCTTCAGTATGTTTTTGTTCTGTATGTTCTCGCAGATTTTCACGCTTTTCTGGTTCTTCGCAAGATTCAGGTAGCATCTGTCCCGCCAATATTCGTCCGGAATCCCGTCGCATGTGGACATGCATTCGACCTTATCCATGCCTGCGGCGTAGCAGTTCGACTTGGCGATATCGGTTGTGGCGTTCTCGCACGTTGAAAAATCTATCTTTGGGACGCACGTCAGGCATCCGCTCACGAATAACACTACCAGCAACAAAAAAAATTTTATTTTCATATTCATTATAATTTATTTTTGTTAATTAATTTTATATTTTTGATAATCAATTCCCCGCGCACGCCGTCCCACCTCCTGCTGCTCTCAACTATTTCCATGCGTTTTTTGAATATCGGACCATCCAGAACGAGAGTTTCGTATTCACCGCCCTCGCCGCCGATGTTTATCCCGAACTTCCGGTTTAGGTTTTTCAGTTCAGCCAGTGCATCAAGGTCAAGTTTTCTTCCAAGCCACGAATCATCCAAGCCGTGGGCATAAACCCCGACGATGATTATTTCGAATCCCGCAGTTATGGCTTCCTTTATAAGTTCCTCGTGACTTTTCTGCCAGTAAGGAGTGATAACTTTCAATCCCAACTTATCGCAGATTTTTTTCACAATATTGTACTGATAATTCGACCCCACGGCACCGGCAACCACGGCATCAATTTTGTATTTTTTCTTTATTTTTTCCAGCGCTTTTTTCAGGTCAAGGTTTTCTTCTGGTGGTTTTCCGGAGGTTTTTTCCATGACAATCGGAATTCCGATTGCCTCCGCGGAATGTTTTGTGAGTGTTATGTTGGGGACATGATACATGTAGCTGTCGTCGCGTTCTGGAATTATGGATAGCAAAACGCTGATTTCGTTTTGCTTCATGGACTTGTACAACGCCATGACGCTGTCCTTCCCGCCGGAGAATAACGCACAACACCGCATTTTAGTTCAAGTATTTTATTTAAACCGTTACTATAATAAAGATATTCCGGTGATTGATATCTTAGCAAAAAACTACAACGCAAAGGAAGTCGAGGGGAAGTGGCAGCACGAATGGGAAAAACGCGGAACGCACAGGTTCGATGTAAGGAATGCGAAGAAGGTTTATTCCATAGACACGCCGCCGCCGTTCACGTCCGGGACGCTGCACATGGGTCACATCTACAACCACGTCTGGATTGACATCGTTGCAAGGTACAAGAGAATGCGCGGTTTTAACGTTTACCTGCCGCAGGGTTTTGACTGTCACGGCCTGCCCACGGAACTGAACGTCGAAAAGGGCTTCAGGATAAGCAAGGACAACAGGGAGGAATTTCTGGCAAAGTGCATTGAATGGACCGAGAACGCGATAAAGCGGATGAAGAGCCAGTTTCAATCCATTGGTTATTCCACGGACTGGGATTACAGCTACCGCACGATGGACGATAGCTACAAGAAACTAGTCCAGAAAACGCTGCTGATTTTTTACGGGAAGGGTCTGCTTTACAGGGAGAAACACCCCGTGCTGTGGTGCACAAGATGCGGCACCGCGCTTGCGAAGGCCGAGGTCGGTTACGTTGAAAAGGACGGTAAGCTGTATCACCTTGACCTTGAATCTGACGGCAAAAAACTCACCATAGCCACAACGCGCCCGGAGATGATGCCCGCGTGCGTCGCGGTTTTCGTGCATCCCGATGACGCTCGTTACAAAAAATTTGTAGGCAGGAAAGCGAAGCTGCCTATATTCAACCGCGAGGTTCCGATTCTTGAAGATAGCGCGGTGGACATGGAATTCGGCACCGGTGTCGTGTATCTCTGCACCTTCGGTGACGAGCAGGACATCGAGTGGCAGAAGAAGTACGAACTTCCGGTGGTGGTCGCCATAGACGGGAACGGAAGGATGACGGATGTGTGCGGAAAGTACAAGGGGATGAAGATCGAGGAGGCGCGGAAAAAACTTGTGGAGGACCTCGAAAATTCAGGCGTGATAAGAAAAATCGAGCCGCTGAAACACAACGTTGTATGCCACACGGAACGCGAATCGTGCAAGAACCCGATAGAACTTCTGCCGATGGAGCAGTGGTTCATAAAGGTGCGGGAATTTTTGGACGAGATTGTTGAAACCTCAAGAAACATGAACTGGTACCCAAGCTACATGCTCCAGCGCCTTGTGGACTGGACAGAATCCATGAACTGGGACTGGATAATTTCGAGGCAGCGCGTGTTCGGAACGCCGATACCGTTCTGGGTATGCGGATGCGGAAATGTCATGCCTGCAAAGGAGAGCGAACTTCCTGTGGACCCGCGCGGCACGACACGCAAGTGCTCAAAATGCGGCAAAAACGGAATAGGCGAAAAGGACGTCTGCGACTGCTGGGTTGATTCGTCCGTAACCCCGCTGAGGATTGCGAACTGGGGCGTTGATGAAAACTTCTTCAAGAAAACGTATCCCGCAACGCTCAGGCCGCAGGGTTACGAAATAATACGAACATGGACGTTTTACACGATATTCAGAAACCTAATACTGACAGGCAGAGGATGCTTTGAAGATCTTATGATTAATGGTATGATTGCGGGCCCTGACGGCAGAAAGATGAGCAAAAGCCTGGGCAATGTGATTTCACCTGAAGAGCCGCTGATGAAGTATTCTGCAGACGCCCTGCGGCAGTGGGCTGCTGCCGGAACTCTGGGTGATGATTATCCGTTCAGCTGGGAGGAATGCGAACACTCGCAAAGATTCCTGACAAAACTTTGGAACATATCAAGGTTCATGGGCATGCATCTGGAGGACTACAAAGGTGAGAAGGGCGAACTAACTGAAACTGACAGATGGATTTTATCGAAGTTGCAGAGACTGGTAAAGACATGCACAGAGGACCTTGACAGATATGTCTTCAACACGCCTTTAATGCAGATCCGGAGTTTTGTATGGCACGAACTTGCTGACGATTATCTGGAGATGGTGAAACACCGCCTCTACAAGCCCGAGATTTACGGGGAAAACTCACGAAAGGGAGCGCAATACACGCTTCACACAACACTCAGGACGATTCTCGGCCTGCTTGCACCCATAACGCCGCACATATGCGATGAGATATGGGGCGAGACGTTTAAGGACGGGCTTGCAACAACTTCCGAGTGGCCGGAATATGACGAAAAAATGATAAACAAAGATGCGGAATCGGCAGGAGAACTCGCAAGGGACGTCATAGTGAAAATAAGAAAACACAAATCCGAGAACAACCTTTCACTTGGAAGTGAACTTGAGAATCTGACATTGCAGGTAAATCCAAAATTGAAGAAGACCGTTGAAAAAGTCAAGGACGACATCAAGGGTACGGGAAAGGTAAAGAACCTTCGGATAGGGGAATCGAACGTTGAATCCTGCAATTTACTTTTTTCCAAAGGGGCTTAGGTCGCGGAGTTTTTTGACTATTTCTGGCAATGTCTCAAGGACATAGTCTATGTCTTCTGCAGTGGTAAACCGACCGAGTGTAAAGCGTATCGACCCGTGGGATTCTTCTGGCTTCAGACCCAAGGCGAGCAGGACATGCGATGGCTTCAGCGATTTGGACGAACATGCAGATCCTGTGGAGACTGAAATTCCTTTTGCATCAAGGCTCAGGAGGATTGACTCGCCCTCGATATGGCTGAAGGTTATGTTCGCGTTGTTTGGAAGCCTATTTTTACGTGAACCGTTAAGTCTCGTGTCAGGAATATTTCTGAGTATGCCGTCAATCAGCTTGTCCCTCAGTTTTGTCATTCTCTGGATTTCCGAATTCATGTTCTTGCCGCATATCTCTATGGCCTTTCCAAGACCGACAATTCCGGGGACGTTTTCCGTTGATGACCTCAGGCCGAACTCGTGGCCGCCACCGTGCATCAGCGGCTCCAGCTGTATTTCCTTTCTTTTGTACAACGCACCAACGCCCTTTGGACCATGAATCTTGTGGCCGGACAGTGAAAGTAAATCGATATTGTCCTTTTCAACGTCAATCTTTAATTTGCCCACTGCCTGCACGGCATCCGTGTGGAATATGATTCCTTTTTCCCTCGCAAGTTTTCCTATTTCTGCTATCGGCTGGATTGTTCCTATCTCGTTGTTTGCGTACATTATCGAGATGAGTATGGTGTCTTTCCTTATTGCTTTTTTTACGTCATCAACGCTAACGAAACCGTCTCTGCTTACAGGTAGATATGTAACCTCAAACCCGTGTTTCTCCAGAAATTCGCATGTTTTCAATACTGCGGGATGCTCTATGCTTGAGGTTATTATGTGCCTGCCCTTGTCCTGGTTTTTGAACGCTGCGCCCTTTATTGCAAGGTTGTCGGATTCTGTACCGCTGGATGTGAATATGATTTCGTCCTCTTTGGAATTAAGGAACTTTGAGAGAATGCCTCTTGCGTTCTCTATCGCTTCCCTCGCGATAGTTCCTGGAGTATGCAAACTTGACGCATTGCCGAATCTTTCGGTAAAATAAGGTAACATCGCCTTTACAACTTCGAGGTCTACGGGAGTTGTAGCCCCATGGTCCAGATATACCTGCCTTTCAGTGGTCATGGGAACCACCAACATAATCCTTGATTTTTTTTATCAGTTCTGCATTCAGGCCCTTCACGCCCATCAGCTCAATGCTGCTGGTTCTCCTGACTTCGTCCATGCCGATAAAACCTGCGTCCCACAGCAGATTGGCGATTTTTTTGTCCACACCAGGAATTTTTTGGAATTCCTTCAACACATCTTCCTTTGATGGACCTTCCTTGATTCCAGAGCGGTAGTTTTCAATCGCCTTGTGCAGCCCGTCTGCCGCAAGATTGCTGCAGTGCATCTTTATGGGCGGCAGACCATCAAGAGCGTCGGCAACGTCATTGCGTGTGATTTTCATTGCCTCGTCCAGCGTCTTGCCCTTGGCAAGTTCCGTTATCATGCTGCTTGTGGCTATCGCAGCAGCGCAGCCCATAGTCTCAAAACTTATATCAGCGATTCTGTCATCTTTGACCTTTATGTAGATGTACATTATGTCGCCGCACACTGGGTTTCCGACCTTACCCATAGCATCTGCATCCTCCAGTCTGCCCTTATTCTTTGGATTCTGGAAGTGCTCCATCACCTTCTTTGAGTACATTCTTAGGCTTTTTTCTTTTTCTTTTTAGCAGGTCCGCAGCATCCGCCGCATCCCATTTTTGCACCTCATGATGTTACAACACCGAAATCGTGCCATTCACCCGTCTCGGTAACGAACTCATATTCCATTTCGAGAATCGCAAGGTGGTTTTCCTCCTCCTTTATGAGCCACCTGAAAAGTTTCTTCAGGGCATCGTCGTCTGAAGATTTTTCAAATTTTCCGTAAACCTCGATACTTTTGCGTTCAGCCTCTGAGCCCTTGTTCAACGCGTCGAGAATATCTGACTTTATCTTTATTTTCTTCCTGTCAAAAACGCTCTTCAGTATATGCACATGCTCTTTTTTCGCCACATTTTTCCTGTCGCTGTCTGTTATTTTCGCTGCCCTGCCCGCGTGCTCCTTGTATTTTCCTCCCAGTTTTTTGTAGTGCCTCTCCTCCTCGCCCGCGAGATACAAGAACATCTCTTTACCTTTCGGGTTTTCAGTTTTTTCAGCGCATTTCAGGTAGAACGCCCTGCCGTCCTCTTCCAGAACCATGGCGGTTTTTAGTATGTCCGTGATTTTCATCTTTCAAAAATTGGAGGAAAACCTTAAAAGCATGCAGGTTTCCAAAAGGTAACTCACCCGGCAAATTTATATTGTATTAAAAATTATCTGAGTGCAAGCACCACTACGATAAAACCGAGAAGCCAGCAGTAATACGCAAAGTCGTGGAATTTCTTACGCACGATGAGATTTAACAGGAATTTTATTGAAAAGTAACCGGAAACAAAAGCCGACGCCGTACCTACAAGAAGTGCAGCAGTATCAACACCCGTGAATCCCGTCCAGTTGTATTCCAGCAAAGCAGCCCCGATGATTGCCGGAATCGAAAGCAGGAAGGAAAACTTCGCGGCCTTTGTCCTGTCGATGCCCCTCAGGAGTCCCGTGCTTATGGTGATGCCGCTTCTCGATATTCCGGGAATTATTGTGATTCCCTGGGAGATTCCGATGAGTAGTGAATCCAGAAACGTGATTTCGCGGTTTCCCGATTTTTTCTCACTGATGAACAAAATGAATCCCGTAATGACGAGCGCAATTCCGACCGCAAGCAAACTTGAGAAGAAACTCTCAAATAAATCATGAAATGCAAAGCCGATAAGTGCTGTTGGAATGCTCGCGAGTATTATAAAGAATAATAATCTCCCGTACTCGCTCCTGAAATCGAGTTTCAGAAGAGAACCCAGCAGTTTTTTTACCTCATCGTGGAAAAACAGCACCACCGCGAGCAAAGTCCCGACATGGAGCGCTATGTCGAAGAGCAGCGGCACGTTTATTCCAAAAACCTGTTGTGCGATAACGAGATGCCCGGAACTCGAAACCGGCAGCCACTCGGTAATGCCCTGCACTACGCCGAGAAGCAATGCCTGAAGCAAATCTGCCATGATAGAAATTACAAGAGGGGGTAAAAATACTTAGCCCCCATAAGCCATCGTTTTACCGAACTTCTCGTAAGTGAATTTTTTACCCTCACCCAGGAGTTTGCGCATTAACTCCACGTCCTCCGAGTGAGACCCTGTCTCAAAGGTAACGACCTTGTTACCGTCAACAACCTTAAATTTTCCCATTCCAACCACCATAAAAGAACGAGGACTTAAATATAAGGCGGCACCCTTTAAAAATGGCTACTTTACGGTTTTTTGCTGTTTTTTGTGTTCCCGATGCATTTTTCCACATGCTCGCACCACTGAACGCATAGATTCCTGTCGTTGTATACTGTTTTTCCGCATTTTCCGCAATTTGCGTTTTCCTCGTCACTCCATATTTCGATTTCGGAACCGCATCCCGGGCATGTTCTTAGCTCGGGTTTTGGTCTTTTGATATCGTCCGCGCCGGGGCATCCGTCAACGCCAAGCGGTTTTTTTGAGGCCATTATTCGTCCTTGAGGTTGTACCTCTTCCTGTCCCTCAGCTCCGCAAGCTTGCCCTTGTTCCAGCCGCTGATGTTCTGGTAGTAACCGGTTATCCTCGAATAATGGTCAATCGGCTTACCTTTGTACGGCAACTTCTCGCTGTATTTGTCCGCACATTTCCTTGAACACACAACGGTTTTGTCAATATTCGACTCCAAAAAACCCCCAGTAATTTTCTTGCCGCATTCTCCGCACTTCAATCCGCGCATTTTTTCACCTGTAAACTATAAATAGGATAGTTACTTATATAAATATACTGGTTTCCAATCAGATAGCATGGAAAGCAACATAAGCAAGGCGGAGCTGGAGAACTACTGTCCCGTCCACAGGACTCTTGAGATTGTAGGTAAGAAATGGACCCTCCTGATACTCCGGGAATTTCAATGCAGGGGCAGGACGCACAGATACAACGAAATTTTGAAATCATTGTACGAGATAACGCCGAAGGTGCTCTCTGCCAGATTGCAGGAGATGGTCGCCGAGGGCCTCCTGAACCGTAAGGTTTACTCGGATGAAGTTCCAGTGAGGGTCGAATACACGATAACGAAGAAGGGCAAGGAACTGGAAAAACTGATAGACTGCATGCGGGAGTGGGGAAAGAAGTGGTCTTACGACGAACACATAAAGGGGCCGCTTCCGTGCCAGATATGTTCGGAGATAAGGAATTCCAACAACAAGAAACATGAAAGTCCTCACAGATGATTTTTTGAACGAAGTTCGGACTATAACGGAACTGTCAATAAAGAAAAATAAAGATAAAAAGATAATCCTCGACTTTATCAAAAAACATGCCGAGGAGATTGAGCATCTTTATGAAAGCAAAGACGAGCACTGGGCTGTCGAAACCGCAGATTTAGTTGTTCTGTGCCTCGAGTTAATGCTCATGGAGGATAGGGATCTGGATAAGACATTTAAAAAATGTCTTCCCAGATTCTACAAAAAACTGCATAACTAGTGTTCCCTGAGTGCCTTGTCTATCTCCGCGAGCTCCTGGTTTATCTGCATCAGCTGCTTTTTTGCAGAGGCGCTTATCTCCTGGTCGAGGGTCATGTTCGAAATCTTCCTCATGACCGAGGTCAGGTTTATCTGCTGCTTGGCGATCTGTTCACCTTCCTTCCTGAACGCAGTCTCAAACCACTGCAGCCTCTTGATGCACTCAGCGGCCTCCTTTGAAGAACCGGTGGATGGGTAGGACCGCTGCATGGCCCCAGTGGAAGTGGCGAGCCTCGACAAAAAAGAGGAGCCATTTGACTTACTTCCAGGCCTGTTACTCGGGAATGACTTACCACCTGTGGTATTGCTAGTCGAAGCCTTGTTCCAGATACATCTACCGTTGTTGCTGATTGGCATAAGTATGTATTAGGTTACTCTATTTAAAAATATATAATTCATCCATTTAGTGGTTTTAACTCTTCTGCCGTAAGTGTCAGTTTGAATCTGCTTCCCTGCCTGCTGCTCCTTTTTTTGAGTTCGCGCTCGACCATGGGCGTGACGATGTTCCGGTAGGTGTTCCAGCCGGGCGCAAGTTTCGTTTCAAGGCCGCAGTCCTTTGAAAGCCTTTGGATGAGGACATACGGTGACAGGTGCTCGAGGAAGTCCGCTATGAGGTTTGTGTATTCCCGAAAGCCGAGGGGGCGGTATTTCCCGCCAAGGTAGTCATTCGCAATTCGTGTTTTCTTCATGACTATCAGCGGATAGAGTTTCACCGCATCGACGCCCAACGCGGACAAAATCCTTGCGGTTTCGACCATCTCGCTTGGCGTTTCGTTCGGCAGCCCGAGAATGTTGAAAAACAAAACGTAAATCCCGCGCTCATGCACCTCGTCCACAACGCGAATGCTTTCAGCAAAACCGTGCCGTCTGCCCACTTCATCGAGCGTGTGGAAATGCACGGTCTGCTGACCGATTTCCAGCCAGATTTCGTATCCATTCTTTACATAACTCCCAAGCAAATCGAGAACTTCATCAGGTAAACAATCCGGCCTCGTCCCTATTGACAAACCAATAACATCCTTGTGTTTCAGCGCACTGTCAAAAATTTTCTTCAAATCCTTTACCGGCCTGTACGTGTTCGTTCCGAATGCAATGTAAACCAGCGCCTTTTCGCCTGCGCCTTTTTTCTGGTAATATGAAATCTGATGCTTAAGCTGTTCTTTCAGGCTCTTGTCACGCACTCCCCTGAAGCTCTCGTACGTGAACTGCCGTGCGGAATCAGGGCAAAACGCACATCCGTTGTCCCCCAAGCGGCCATCCCAATTAGGGCACGTGAATTTCGGGTCGAATGGAACCTTGAATATCTTTGTTTTATGTACTTTACGCTCGTACTGCCCGAACTCGGAGTACAAAAAACCCTCCCTGTAGAGTTCGTCCACGAACTTTCTGTTTACAATCTGTTTGATTTTCATCTGGATTAAATAAACTGTTGATAGGGTATATAAGAAAGAAAAAGGTTAGCCCCCGCTGGGATTTGAACCCAGGACATGCAGATAACGTGAGACCCATTCCGTCCCTTCTTTCTTTGGGATAGAACACTTTCTTTCTTCGGGAAGAAAGAAAGGGTCTTTACAAGTCTGCCGCTCTACCAGTCTGAGCCACGGAGGCAACAGGAATTATAATAGTGAATTAAAAAATAAAAAGAATAAAGAATCTGCTGGTCGGTTGATTATTCCATCAGCTTCGCTATCGTTATTCCGCCGGCAATCATGTAAACTAGACTGCCGACAACAGAGTTCACTGTGAACCCGCACGGGTAGTTCATGCTCGTGTACACGAGAAACGCGGACGGTATTCCCGCGAGCAGCCATGCCAGAAGCCCCAACTTCTTGCCCTTCCAAACGGCACTTCCCTGGAAAACTTCTCCGATCTTTGCGTAAGCGATGGTCATTGCAAAGGACAGAACCCATGGATAAAGGAAGAACAGCATCACCACCGGGTCATTAGCATCACGCATTCCGCCGAGCTTCATCGCATCGTACGAGAAAACCGACTGCGCCGCAAGGCTGAACGCCCAAAAAACAACGGCTATGACAAAACCGGAAACTATTCCCGAGACAAGAATTTTTTTGGTGTTCATTTTTGTATCGGTTAGATTATTTGTTTGGACATTAAAAATGATCAGACGGAAAGGCTTGGGACCGCCGAGATTTCTGAACCTGAACCGCAGGGGGCTCTGCCCCCTTCAGTTCTAAGTTGTTCCTGATTCCCCCGTTAAGAATTTTTGCTATGCAAAAATTCCTTTTCTTTTGGGCAACCTGCACTTTTCTTTTTCTAAAAGAAAAGGGCGGTATGGGACCGCCGAGATTTGAACTCGGGTTTCCAGCTAATCGTATCACAAACGGTTGCTTTTTGGGTTAACCTCATCAACGATTCCCCGAGCTGGAAGGATTGACCAAACTACCCTACGGTCCCGGAGAATTAATAATGGGGCAGATAATTAAAAATCAGAATTTCGCCTTGGCTTTCTTTATCGTTCCGGAAATTCCGAGAACATGGAATATAACGGGTTTTTTGTCGATTTCTTTTATCAAGGCAATAGCTGCCCGCACCTTGTCAATGCTTTTGTGATTTGCCTTGAGAATTCCCTTCTGGGTTTTTTCGTCCCACTCCGTGAGCCAGAGGCTGGTTTTTCCGGTTTCGAATTCGCCGAGCAGTCTCGAAACCGAACCCCATACGGATTTCAGGACCTCGTCCCTCTTGAATTTTGAATCGCTTACGATTTCGAAAACCATGTATCGGTTCCTTTCCCGGAGTGTCGGCAGCAGCGGTTTCGGCATCTTATACTATTATAAAACAATATGTAAGTATAAAATGGATTTCGGAAGGATATGGGGCTACCTGGGCAGGATACTGCAGCTGAATGCCTTACTGATGCTCATCCCCCTGTTCGTGGCGTTTTACTACAACGAGGACATGGTCCCGTTTCTTGTAACGGCTGCGGTTTCCTTTGTTCTCGGGTTGATTTTTTCACGCTTCCCGTTGCACGACCTGGACCTGAAGGAGGCGATGGCGCTTTCCGCACTCACGCTGCTCACGATTTCCGTTATCGGCGGAATTCCGCTCCTGTTCGTTTTTAAGGGCAGCGTCCCGCACGTCACGGTGGACTGTTTCTTTGAGTCCGTATCGGGATACACCACGACGGGGTTAACGGTGATACCGCAGAAACTCATGGATTCTTATCCGAAGAGCATACACTTCGCGCGCGCGTATTACCAGTGGATTGGGGGCATCGGGATAATAATAATGTTCCTGCAGTTTTTCTCCGCGCCGCGCATAAGGCTGCTTTACCTGTACCGCTCCGAACGGGGCGAGGAGCACATCGGGGCATCGGTCAAAAACAGTTCGAGGGAAGTTATAAAGATTTATCTTTTCTATACGGTCTGCGGGATTATACTGCTGAACCTCTGCGGCATGCCCGTGTTTGACTCGGTATTCGGGATACTGAGCGCGCTGTCCACGGGTGGTTTCTGGTACACGAGTTCGCAGGTTCCGTACATCAATCCGTTGAGCAGGCTGGTGCTCATGCTCTTCATGCTTATAGGCGCCACGGAAACGTACGCGCACAGAACGCTGTTCCGCGGGAAGGTGAGGGATTTTTTTGGGAATATCCAGGTAAAGGGGATGTTTGCGATACTGCTGGTTGGAATTTTGTTATTCACACTAAGCCTTGCGCAGAACGGAATGCCCATTTTAGAAGCCATAGAAAAATCCGCATTCAACGTGGTTTCCGCGATAACGACGACGGGTTTCAGCGACATTGACTACCACAGGGCAGGGAACTGGGGCGACACGGTTTCGATAATACTGATGTGGATAGGGGCAGCGACAAACTCGACTGGAGGCGGGATAAAGATAATGCGCTTCCTGATTCTTTTGGGGGCCATAAGATGGATTGTGAAGAGGATAATACTGCCGCCCACCGCGGTTGCTCCGTTCAAACTCGGGGACAGCACATTTCAGGAGAAGGAAGTCCTGATGGTGATGGGTTTCATTGCGGCGTACTTCCTGTTCCTGTTCGCGGGATTCTTTGTTCTGCTGATTTACGGCTACGGCGCTATAGATTCGTTGTTTGTTTCGTCCTCCGCGCTGGGTACCTCGGGTTTAAGCACCTTGGACATAGCAGCGCTCCCCCTGTTTCCGAAAATAGTCCTTGCGTTGCAGATGCTCTTCGGCAGGCTCGAGATATTCCCGTTCCTGGTTTTGTTGAAGGTAATGTCCGACAAGCTCGGCAGGAGATAGGTATTTTTAACCTGAAAAAAATATTTAAACATGAACCTTACGATTTTCGGTTATTTCGACGAGGTGCAGAACAGGTATTCGGAAAGGTACCAGTTTGTCGAGATGCTGCTTTTAAGTTCCATGGGCTTTCTCATATCGTTCACGCTCGGCCATCCGCAGCTTCTGGTCGGCGCGGTCGTGAACGCGTTTTTGATAAGGTCTGCGCTTAGCTTGAAGTCGCACAAGGTACTGCCCATAATTTTCACCCCGGCTCTGGGTGCGCTTGCACGAGGAATTCTGTTCGGTCCGTTCACGGTTTTTCTGGTTTACCTGCTGCCGTTCATCTGGGCAGGGAATCTGATACTCGTTTGTTTTTTCAAGATGAAGATCAGGAACAAATACAACTATCTCGCAACATTACTCGCGGGCTCGCTTGCAAAGGCGGGTTTTCTGTACGGTGCGGCGTTCGTGCTGTATTCCACGAGCGTTATACCGTCCGTATTCCTGACAGCGATGGGTTCGATACAACTTACCACCGCGATACTCGGCGGTGTGTTGGTTTATTCAGAACTCAAGGCCGAGGAATTTTTTGTAAGAAGATAAGTCACTTGCAGCCCTTGATTATGCATCTATTTGTGTAGGTCGTATGCAACAGCTTGTGAGCCAGTTCGCCTCCGAATTCCCCGAGATACTCATTGTATATTTTCAGAACGTGCAGGTTCTTGTGCGATTTTCTTAGGGTTTTACCGCTATCCTCCTTTTTCAGTGCCTCTGCCCTTTTCTCAAGGGTCTCGCGGTTGTGCGGCGGTGGTTGCCCCCCGCCACCGATGCACCCCCCGTAACATGCCATTATCTCGATGAATTGATACGGGCTTTTGCCTGCCCTTATTTGCTCGAGGAGTTTGCGAGCCTCGCCGAGGGTGTGGACAGCACAAATCCTTATCCTTTCGCCGGCTACGTCCAGTTCCGCCTCCTTCATGGTTTCCATCCCGCGCACCGCGACGTAATCCACAGATTTCAAATCTTCGCCCGCGAGCATATCCGCAACCGAGCGCAGCGCGGCTTCCATAACGCCGCCTGTTTTTCCAAAAATGTCGCCGGCTCCGGACGCTTCGCCAAGTGGACTGTCGAAGTGCGATGGTGGAAGGTTGTTGAAGTCGATGCTGTACTGTTTTATGAGTTTTGCGAGTTCGACTGTCGTGAGAACGTAATCCGTGTTGCCCCTGAGTTCCGGACGCTGGATCTCAAATTTCTTTGCAGTGCACGGCATTATGTCCACGAGTATTATGTCCTTCGGGTTCATGCCAGTTTTTTCCGCATAGTAGGTTTTGACCAGCGACGCCATAATCGCGCGCGGGCTTTTGCACGAGGACATGTGCTTTAACTCGTCAAAGTAAAACCGTTCGCCAAACAGAATCCATGCGGGGCAGCAGGTGGTTATCATCGGCAAATCGCGTTTTTCCTTAAACCTTTTTACAAACTCCGTCGCCTCCTCCACTATGGTTATGTCTGCCGCAAGGTCGGTGTCAAAAACCTTCTGGAACCCCAACTCGCGCAAAGCAGCAACCAGCTGTCCCGTGACAGCAACCCCGCGCGGAAGTCCGAAGCACTCGCCGAGGGTTGCACGAATTGAAGGTGCGGTTTGGGCTATCAGATACTTTCCGGAATTCAGGGCCCCGATGACTTCCCGAATGCTGCTTTTTTCAGTAAGTGCTCCCGTGGGGCACGCGACAACGCACTGCCCGCAATTCACGCACGGGCTTTCGTTCATGTTCGTGTTGAATGGCGGGCTCACCCTTGTGTCGAAACCCCTTTCCTGCAAACCGATAGCATGAACCGTCTGGATTTTATTGCAAACCTGAACGCATTGCTCGCAGAGAATGCATTTATTGTTATCCCTCACGATGGAAACGCTCGAGTAATCCGGATCCTCGTGCTTCTTCTTCCCCAGAAAAGGTATCTCCTGTATCCCGAAATCGTATGCGTACTGCTGGAGCCGGCAGTTCAGGTTGTTCGGGCACGTTGTGCAGTTGAGGTCGTGATTCGCAAGCAGAAGTTCAAGGTTCATTCTCCGGGCTTCGAGGATTGCGGGTGTGTGCGTTTTTACCTTCATGCCGTCCGTAACCGGTGTGGAACACGACGCAACGGGTTTCGGATGACCCTCAACCTCGACAACGCATATTCTGCACGCTCCGATTCTGTCCAGGCGGCGGTTCCAGCAGAAGTGCGGGATGTCTATGCCGTTTCTCCTTGCGACGTCTATTATCATCTCGCCCTCGTCCGCCTTCACCGGCTCACCATTCAGATAGACGTTAACTTTTTTTCGCGCCACTTTTGGTTATCGCATGGAATGCACAGTTCCTGTAGCATTCGCCGCATCTTATGCACTTCTCTGGGTCAATAACATGCCGCTCCTTGAGTTTTCCTGTTATCGCGCTTACGGGGCACAGCCTCGCACAGTTCCCGCATCCCACGCACTTGTTGGTTATGCTGTAAGTTATGATGCTCCTGCAGACGCCCGCAACGCACGTCTTGTTCTCCACGTGGTCGATGTATTCGTCCATGAAGTACCGCATGGTCGAAAGCACGGGGTTCGGGGCGTTCTGTCCGAGACCGCAGAGCGAGCAGTTCTGCACGAAATTCGCAAGTTTTTTTATGAGGTTTATGTCCTCTCTTGTTCCGACACCACCGGTGATTTTTTCCAGGAGTTCCAGCAGGCGCATGTTTCCTTCCCGGCACGGCGTGCATTTTCCGCAGGATTCCTCCTGTATGAAACTCATGAAGTACCTCGCAACGTCAACCATGCAGTCCTCGTCGTCCATGACCACGAGTCCCCCGGAACCCATTATCGCACCTGCTCCGGTAAGAGTTTCGTAATCCAGAGACAGGTCGATCATGCTTGCCGGAATGCAACCACCCGCAGGTCCTCCGGATTGAACGGCCTTGAACTTTGTCCCCTTAGGCGTTCCGCCGCCTATGTCGTATATGATTTCGCGCAGCGGTATTCCGAACGGAACTTCAATCACTCCGGGTCTTTTTATCTTTCCGGCCAGACATATGGTTTTGGTTCCGCTGGTTTTTTCGGTTCCGATTTTTGTGTATTCGTTCACACCGATGCGCATTATCACCGCAACGTTTGCAAGCGTGTCCACGTTGTTTATGACCGTCGGCTTGTCCCACAAACCCATGTCCGACGGATACGGCGGGCGCGGCCTCGGATAGCCGCGATTGCCCATGATCGAGTTCATGAGTGCAGTTTCCTCGCCGCACACAAAAGCGCCTGCACCCTTCTTTATCCGTATCTTCAAGTTGAAACCATCCTTGCCCAGAATGTTCTCACCGAGAAGTCCTTTCTTCTCAAGAATTGAAATCGCACTCTGCACGGTTTTTATCGCGAGTGGATATTCCGCGCGCGTGTAAACGAAGGCTTCGTCCGAACCTATCGCATATGCTGCAATTATCATACCTTCGAGGAGCCGGAACGGGTCGCTCTCCATCAGGGTGCGGTTCATGAAAGCTCCCGGATCACCTTCGTCGCCGTTGCAGACAAGGTATTTTTTTCCGGTCTTGCAGGAAACGAAGCTCCACTTTATGCCGGTAGGGAAACCGGCACCACCCCTGCCACGAAGTTTCGAGTTTTTTATTGAATCAACAACCTTTGCGGGCTCGATTTTGAGCGCGTTTTCCAAACCAACAAACCCGCCGGATGCGACGTACTGCTCAAGTTTCAGCGGGTTTATAACGCCGCAGTTTTCCATAACGAGGCGGCGCTGTTTTTTGTAGTACTCGATTTCGGAAAGTTTGTTCGCAACAAAAAATTCCTCGCACTTTTTTCCTTTCCTTATGCACTCGACCAGTTTTTTTGTTTTTTCTTTCGTTACGTGGGAGTAGATGGAATGAACGCCGTCTTTCTTCACAGTAACAATCGGCTCGTTGTAGCACATTCCGGAACAGCCGACCGGCTCCACAAGAACTCCAAGATTCGCATCCTTAAGTGTGTCGAGAACTGGCATCGCTCCAGCGGAAATTCCGCATGTCGCAACACCCACGGTAATCCGGTCGCCTGCAAGTTCCTTTCTGCCCTTCTCGGCATCAACCAGGTCGGTTATTTTTTTCATATCAACTACTGGCGGCTAAAGCCACCAGTTTGATACGCCTGAATCCGCCGTAGTATGAGAAGGCGGATTCAGACGCGTTTGACTTCTTTCAGTATTTTGTCGATTTTTTCCTTTGTGAGTTCGCCGAAAACCTCGTCGTCAATCATGATGTTCGGGGCCTTCGCGCATGCGCCTATGCAGTTCACGAGTTCGAGCGTGAATTTTTTGTCCTTAGTGGTTTCGCCACCCTTTATTCCCAGCAATTCTTCAATGCGACTCTGTATGAGATCTGCTTTTTTTACGTGGCATGCGGTCCCTTTGCAGACTCTTATTATGTGTTTTCCGGACGGCTTGAGTTTAAACGCAGAATAGAAGGTTGCAACCCCGTAGATATCAACCAGCGGTATCTTGAGTGTCTGCTCAATCTTACGCATGTTCTCCTCAGAGATGTAGCCAAAGGACTCCTGGATTTCCTCTAGGATATCTATCAGTTCGGAGCGGTCCGAATACTTTGCAAGAATTTCCTCTGTTTTCTTCATTGTATACTAATTGTTAAACGTTAAATAAAGTTAAAGAGGTAACCCATCATAACTATCCCTGCAGCAACGATTCCGAAGAAAATCGCTATAAGCGGCAACTTCAGCGCTCTTCTGAGTATCACCGCTTCGGGCAGACTTAAGGCCGCAGTAGCCATCATGAATGCAAGTGAGGTTCCGAGTGGAACGCCCTTCTGGAACAACGCCACAGCTATCGGGACAATCGCGCCGCAGTTCGCGTATATCGGAACACCGATCAAAACAGCTATCGGAACCGAAAAAATCCCCGCACGATTTATCGCGCCTTCTATGAGTTCCTGCGGTATGAAATTGTGTATCAAAGCGCCTATGCCGACACCGACAACAACCCACAGCCAGAGTTTTTTTACTATAGAGGACGCTTCGCTTGAGCCGTATCCAAACCGCTCCCTGAAGTTTGTGAATTTTTCTTCTCTTATTTCATCGGCATTGAACCGCAGATCTTCAACGATGTATTTGTTCACGTCAAGTTTTGAGATTATTACACCGGATGCCATGCCCAACATTAGGCCGAACAATACATACGCGATAGTAATCTTCAGACCAAAAAACCCGAGCATCAGGACAACCAGGTATTCGTTAATCAGCGGTGACGTCACAAGGAAGGAAAACGTAACTCCAAGTGGAACGCCCGCCCTGATGAAACTTATGAATATCGGTATCGAGGAGCACGAGCAGAACGGCGTTACAGCGCCGAAAAGCGCGGCGAAGACGTAACTTAAACCGAATTTTTTTCTCGACAGCCACTCTCGCATCTTATGCTGCGGAATGTATGTTCTCAAAATCCCGATGAGAAAAATCATTATATAAAGTAGCAGGATTATCTTTACCGTGTCATATACAAAAAATTCAAAAATCTCGTAAACGCTCGCCATCTAACCGCAGCACCCCGTATCCGTATCCTTCTCCCTTTCGCCTTTCCTCGGTTTTGCACAGCATGCGCATGGTTCTTTAGATTTTTCCTCAAGCTTTGAGTCGAGTTTTCCAAAAAGTCTTGACAAAAAACCCTTATTTTTTTCTGCCATTTTGTTCACCCTTCAATTATACTTCTCCCTGAATTTAAGCGCAACATCAACGAGAGTTATCATCACGGGGACTTCAATCAGCGGGCCTATGACAGTCGCAAATGCCTCTCCGGAATCTATACCAAAAATCGCTATGGCGACTGCTATCGCCAGCTCGAAATTGTTGCTTGCCGCAGTAAACGAAAGCGTGGCTGTTTTCTCGTAATCTGCATTAAACCATTTTCCGAGTTTGAATGAAACAAAAAACATTAGGATAAAATACAAAATCAGCGGAATCGCAATTCTTGCAACATCAAGAGGTATTTTTATGATGTTGCCTCCCTGCAGCGAGAACATCACGACGATTGTGAACAGCAATGACGATAAGGTGATTGGACTTATTTTCGGTATGAATATCTGCTCGTACCACTCCCGGCCCTTGGAATGAATCAGTACGAACCTTGTTGTGAATCCGGCGATGAACGGAATGCCGAGGTATATGAACACGCTCTCCGCTATCTGTCTTATTGATATGTCCACTGCCAGACCTGTTAACCCTATCCATGAAGGCAAAACGGTTATGAACACGAATGCGTACGCGGAATAGAAGAACACCTGGAATATGGAATTGAATGCAACAAGTGCTGCGGCGTATTCCGTGCTGCCTTCCGCAAGCTCGTTCCAGACGATTACCATGGCGATGCAACGCGCCAATCCGATTAGAATCAGACCAACCATGTATTCCGGATATTCCCGGAGAAAGACCACTGCCAGAAAAAACATCAAAATAGGCCCGATAATCCAGTTCTCTGCAAGTGATAATGAAAGAACCTTATAATCGTGAAAAATCTTCCCCAATTCTTCATATTTGACTTTGGCGAGTGGGGGGTACATCATAAGTATAAGCCCCAGAGCTATCGGTATCGAAGTTGTTCCTATCGAAAACCCCGTGATGGCTTCAGAAACCGACGGTATGAGATAACCCAAACCGATTCCGACGATTATCGCAATAAATATCCATGCCGTGAGGTGCCGGTCTATGATAGACAGCCGGTGCCTTATCTCGCCGCTCATTTTGATACGCGAGGCAAACCGTCTTTATCTGTCCCCTGAGATGGACGGTTTGCCTGCGTGTAAAAATTCGGCGGCTGAGTTCCTTTGGAACTCAGAAGCCGGCGACTTTAGTCACCGGTGCCGCCGAATTATTTCACATTCGTTTTTTCGAATATGATTACATGGATATTTAAGTATAAAAATCGATGGATTACATAGAATGGCCAAAACTGATGAGGAGATGAATAAATGCCTGCGCGAGGTGTCGAGGATAAAGAAAAAACTCCCCTCGATGAGTAAAACCAGAATGGTATCCAGAAAGATGAAACTTCTCGCCCACCCGACAAGACTGAAGATATTGAAACTCCTGTCAGAGAAGAACCTGTGTGTTTGCGTTCTGTCTGAAGTCATAGGCAAAAACCAGCCCAACATAAGCCAGCATTTGACAAAACTCCGGGAAAATAGGGTGATAGAAGAGTACAGAGTTGGAAAGTTGGTTTTTTACAGGTTAAAGGATACGAGGATGCGAAAACTCATCAGGGATTTAGTATAATATATAAAAAAGTGCCGAGGGCGGGAATCGGACTGAACCGCAGGGGGCTCTGATTTTAAATTCCTGCAGGAATTTAAAAAACTTAAATCCTAACGAAGTGGATTTAAGTTCCCCTTCAGTTTACAGGTATCCTGATTCCCCCGAAATGAATGGGGGTTCTTCGAACCCACATGCATTATCTGGTTAAGAACAGCTCTTAAAGATGTGCCGAGGGCGGGAATCGGACCCGCGACTTCCACGTATCTCAGTCGGATACGTCTTATGAGCGTGGCACTCTAAACCACTGAGCTACCTCGGCGTTTGTATCTGTTTTTCAGTGTGGCTGAAGCGAAGCGAAATGCTACACATGTTTTGATGTGGCTGACCTTCGGTCAGACACACACCCGAGCGGAGCTCGGTTGTGTCAAACTTTTCTTAAAAGTTTGTGGGATATATATTATTCAATAAAATTATTAATATGCGCGGCAGATTTCTTGAATTGTTTTTGCTCGGTATGGGCATTTTTTTGTTAATGTTTTACTTAGCCGGGCCGATTGATGTCGTCCGGAACATGTTGAAGATAAACGCGCGGTATCTTGCGCTGTTTTTTCTGATACAGGTTGTGATAATGGTTGTATGGGCAGTCAAGTGGAGAATCGTTCTAAGACATACGGATGTCCCGCTGAGAAAAATCATCCACATCTCGTTTGTCGGAACGTTCGTGAACAACATGGCGCCCATGGCGATGGCAGGCGGCGAGCCCACGCGCGCGTACATACTTTCAAAGACTGAAAACGTGCCGACGGAAAAATCCGTCGCGAGTGTGGTCATTGACCTGTTTCTGGAGATAGTGGCGATGTTGGTGATACTCTTCGTGACAGTGGTGTTATCGTTCAGGTATGAGATACCCTACAGAATCACGATGATTCTTGCTCTTGCGGGCCTGATTGTGTTCGGGCTGTTTTTTGTTGTTATACTTCTGCTGACGAACAGAAAATTCGCGCTGAGTATAATAAACGCCGCGTTCTGGATTTGTGAAAGGGTTCCCATTCTCAGTGGTTACGTTCCAAACGCAAGAAGCCGTGCGAATGAGATACTGAAAAACTTTCAGAACGCGATGAAGGAGACCATGATGGACAGGTACGTAATAACCTGCGGAACTCTTGCATCCCTGGTTAACTGGTTTGTAACAATAATTCGGATGTATCTGATATTCGGGGTCATAGGAATTTACGTTTCATTGCCAACGCTCTTGTTCGTCAGGTTGGGTATGACGATAATCGGATATTTGTTTATGATACCGGTTCCGGGGGCGATGGGCATATGGGAGGGTTCGGGCATGTGGCTGTTCGGTTTCTTCGGGGTTTCCGCGGCATCCGCGCTTGCTGCGGTTTCCATCGAGCGCCTGTTCTCGTTTTGGATTTCCTCATTCATCGGGATTTTGTCTGCCATACACTTGGGTTTGAATTACAAACAACTGGCAACCCGGAAGAAGTGATTTTTATATCCCATAATGTTTTATAATTATTCTCATAACCCGCCTTAGCGTAGCCTGGCTAACGCGTCTGGCTGTAGTTGGTTTTCAGCGAAAGCTGAAGAAAGACGTATCTTCCATACCGAGAGCAACCGGAAGACCACAAACTTGTTTGTGGGTTGGTTGCATCAGCAACCAAAAGACAGCAAACTTGTTTGCTGGACCGGTCGGAGCAAAGCGGAGACCGGAAGACCACACACTATGTGTGTGGGTTGGTTGATGCGAAGCAGCAACCGGAAGATCCCCGGTTCAAATCCGGGAGGCGGGAAACCTTTTTTCTTTTTATGGAGAGACTGTGCATGACAATGCCCATAATTGGACATTTGCTATAAAAGATGGACATTTTTAAACTCTACTCCTATAACACATAACGACATAGCTTAAGAAGTGAGGGTGGTTGGATGAAAGAGGGGCACGCTGTATTACTTAGCCAAGAGTTTTTGCAACGAGTATTGGACGGTATTGAAGAAAGCATCGTCGTCATCGACAGAGACTACAGTATAATCTGCTACAACAACACATTCACAACCTGGCTCAAAAAACCAAAGAAAAAAATAATCGGGGAATGCTGCTATTCGGTGATACACGACCAGTCTGTGAGGTGCAGCCCGTGCATCGTGCGAGAAACGTTTAGGACGGGCCAGTCTTTTGAAACGTTACACTCGCATGATTTGGGTGGCGGGAAAAAGGTGTACCATGAAACCAGTTCCTATCCGCTAAAGGACGCCAACGGTGAAGTAAAATACGCGGTGTACATGTTCAAGGACGTTACCGAACGAGCTCTGATAGAGAATAAGGTTCGTGAACTGGATAAGTTCAAAAAGAGGATACTGGATAACGCCGGCGTTGCTATCAACATACTGGATAAGAACGGCAACATCATGAATGTAAACAGGGGTAGTGCGGAATTATTTGGTTACGTCGAGGATGAGGTAAAGGGCGAACCACACGAAATATTTTATAGGGAGGGGGATAGAGATCTGATTTCCAGTGCGATGAAGGAGGCCCTTGAGAAAGGAAAATTCAAACGTGAGGTCACATTGATCAAGAAGAACAAGAGCGAATTCCCTGCGGATCTTACGCTGACCATAGTCGAAGGCGACAGTGGAGAACCCGCCGCTTTCATCGAGATAATAACCGACCTAACGCAGTTGAAGAAAGCCGAGGAGGTGATTAAAAACCAGCTTGAAAAGCTTAAAAGGCTGGACACGATAAAGGAGGATTACTTCTACTCAACATCCCACGAATTTAAAACCCCGCTGACGACGATAGTAAGCCTGACCAAGATGGTTTTGGACGGGAAGCTCGGCGAAATTAACGAGCGGCAGAGGGAGGCGCTTAATTGGGTATACTGCGACTCCAAACGTCTTAGGGGTTCGGTGCAGAAGATACTGGACATAGCTAAGATAGAATCCGGGAAGATGGTTTATAATATCGAAAAGGTAAAGGTGGGGGAGATTCTCGACGAGGTGTTGGAAACGTTGAAGATAATAATCAGCAGTAAAAATCTGACTGTAACCAAGAGCGTGGATGGAAATATCCCGGAAGTTATGGCAGACAAAGACAGGCTAGGGGTTGTAATCGAAAATCTTGTCGGCAATGCGATTAAATTCACGCCAGAAGGCGGTAGAATGGGTATCCTTGCATCAGGGGAGGGAGACAACGTTCTTGTTGAGATCCATGACACCGGTGTGGGGATACCAGAGGGGGACGCCAAAAAAGTCTTTGAGAAGTACTACCAGGTGAAGACCGGCGGAAAAACCGATTCAGGCGGTTCAGGACTCGGGTTGGTGATATGCAAGAGGATTGTCGAAGATTTTGGGGGTAGGATATGGGTTGAGAGTAAATTGGGTGAGGGAAGTAAATTTAAGTTCACACTACCAATAAAGAAAGGAAAGACAAAAAGTTAATAGAAAAATCTGAGGTGATAACGTGGGTAAAAGGGTATTAGTTGTTGATGACGAGGTTTCCGTGGCAAAGACCGTTAAATTTATTCTGGACGCGGAAGGATTTGAGACCAGCGTGGTATTCAGCGGTGAAGACTGTCTTAAGAGAATAAACAGTGAATCATTCGATTTGGTACTGCTGGACATAATGATGCCCAAGATGAACGGGTGGCAGGTTTTTGAAGAACTCCAAAAGATAAAACCGGGGCAAAAAGTCGCCTTTCTGACCGTGATAAGATACTCCGAGGCGGTGAAAGAAAAATTGAGAAAGGAGGGTCTTGTGGATAGCATAACCAAGCCATTCGAAAACGAAGACCTCATAAATCGTGTGAAAGCGATAACTTCCGTGTGATTTCTCCAAATGCTTGTCAAAGAATTGTTAGGTGGGGATGTTACGCCTGTAGACATCAAAAATGACGTTCTTGACGCATTGTTCATTATGCTCGGCAAGAGGGAGAACACGCTTCCTGTTCTGGATGGAAGAAGATTTGCTGGTACAGTAGACATCACGAGTTACACTAAAATTCTGCAGGATATGACGAATAGAAAGCCAGAAACGATCTCCGTTGGTGAGATTATGTCAAAGAAAGTAAGACCCGTGGATCCAAACACGGAAATTTCATACGTAATAGACAATATATGCGAGAAAGAGGTTCACGGGATACCGGTCACTTCGGGACACGAGCTCATAGGCATGGTGAGACGTCAGGACATACTAAGACACTACACTCCCTCCCTCAAAGGCAAGTTCAAGGTTCAAGACGTTATGTCATATCATGTAAGCACAAACAGCATACACGATAAACTGGAGCCACTGGCCAAAAGGATACTGCAGGGGTATGAGAGAAAGATTGTCATCGTGGACTACGACACGATAAAAGGCACCATAGATATCTTGGATCTAGCTAACGTATTACTCAGCGAGGGGATTGATTTATCTAGAATGTCGGTGAAAGACATACTCCTGCCAAACGCTGTTAGCATAGGCAAATACGAAGACGTTACAAAGGCTGTGCAGCTCATGTTCGAGTGGAAGATGGAGGGGATACCGGTAACGGACAAAAATCAAGTTGAGGGCATAGTAAGAGACAAGGACATCATCCAAAGGATAAAGTATACCAAAGACACCGCCTGATCCTGACGGCTTTCTTCAACGACCCTAAAGGGGATTATTATAAATATAAATCCTATATCGTAAACCTATATTTTTGCATTGCAAAAATTCAGGGAGGAGTCAGGATTAATCTCAAATTCGGATGAATTTGAGAGCCGTCAAATCCATTGGATTTGACGTTAACCTAAAACTGGGGGATGCTCAAGACCTTAGTCTTGGCACGTCGGGAACGAAGTTCCCAACGACCGTAGGTTCCCGCGGTTTGGTTGCCCCGGTAGTGTAGCAGACCAACCTTTTAAGAAAAGGTTGATCAAAACATGAGCCACTTACAGTGGCTCTTAACAAAGGAAGGACGTATCAACAGTTGCCCCGGTAGTGTAGTGGACTATCATGCAAGACTGTCGATCTTGCGACTCGGGTTCGAATCCCGACCGGGGCGCT
>Ga0209609_10000191_pt1 | contig 37665 bp, 25 predicted proteins | sample LakKivw325mmetaG_FD_184136 | JGI IMG/M metagenome (GOLD analysis project Ga0209609, IMG submission 184136) | Anoxic lake water microbial communities from Lake Kivu, Rwanda to study Microbial Dark Matter (Phase II) - Lake Kivu water 325m metaG... | ecosystem: Environmental > Aquatic > Freshwater... | reverse complement strand
ATCATCGAGAGCCAGGTCCGGGTGCCGGTCGCCGGGCTCGTCCCGGCCGGCGGGCCGCGCGAGTCGTTCGACGCGACCGGCGAGGCCATGGACGTCCCGGGCTGGATGGTCGGCCGCCGCCGGGGCAACGTCTTCTGCATCCGGGTCGACGGCAAGAGCATGATCGACGCTTACATCGACGACGGCGACCACGTCCTGCTCGAGCGGACGAACCTGGCCAACTCGGGCGAGATGGTCGTGGCCATGCTCGACGACGGCTCGGTCACGCTCAAGCGGCTGAGACGGGACAACGGGCACGTCTTCCTCGTCCCGGAGAACCCGGCCTACCAGCCGATCGAGGCCCCTTCGGCCAAGATCCTGGGCCGGGTCATCGGCATCATGCGCAAGTACTGAACGGGGGCCAGTCCCCGATGCGCCGCTACATCGTTCACGTCGACATCGACGCCTTCTTCGCCTCGGTCGAGGTCCTGCTCGACCCGACGCTCAAGGGCAAGCCCGTCATCGTCGGCGGCCTGCCCCACGAGCGCGGCGTGGCCTCGACCTGCTCCTACGAGGCCCGCGAGTTCGGCGTCCACTCAGGCATGCCGCTCCGCGAGTGCTACAAGCTCTGCCCGCAGGGCGTCTTCCTGCGCGGCAACTTCCAGGTCTACCAGGCCTTCTCCGAGCGCTTCTTCCACGTTCTCCACTCCGCGACGCCCGACGTCGAGGACGCCTCGCTCGACGAGGCCTATCTCGACCTGACCCGCTGCGGCCATCTCTATCCGTCGTTCACGACGGCGGCCCGCGACCTCAAGCGCCGGGTCGAGGGCGAGATCGGGGTCACGGTCTCGGTCGGGGCGGCGCCGAACAAGATCCTGGCCAAGCTGGCCACGCGCCGGGCCAAGCCGGCCGGCTTCTTCGAGATCCACGAGGGCGAGGAGCGGGAGTATCTCCGCGACCTCGGCATCGAGGCCCTGCCCGGCATCGGCCCCAAGGCCCAGGTCGTGCTGCGGCTGATGAACGTCCACAAGATCGGCCAGCTCTGGGACCTGCCGCGCGGGACCCTGCACACGCTCTTCGGCGAGGCGGGCGACGACATCTACCTCCAGTCGCGCGGCATCGATTGCCGGCCGCTCGTCATGCGGACGCTGCCCAAGTCGGTCTCGCGCGAGACGACCTTCCTCGAGGACCTCTGGGACAAGCGCCTGCTCCTGGCCCACCTGGCCTACCTCTGCGACCGGCTGACCCTGGCCCTGCGCGAGGACCGGCTCTACGCCCACGTCATCGAGGTCAAGGCCCGCACGGCCGACTTCAAGACCGAGATCAAGCGGCGCCTGGTCCTCTCGCCGCTCCAGGAGATGAGCAAGATCTACAAGATCGCCGAAGAGCTCTTCCTCGAGCTCACGGCCGGCTCGCGGCTGGCCCTGCGCCTGGTCGGGGTCAAGGCCTCGGACCTCGTCCGGGTCCGGCCGCTGGCCCTCTTCGAGCCCTACTCGGAGCGGCCGGAGCGGCTGGGCGGGGCCATCGACAAGGTCCGCGGCAAATACGGCTTCGGCTCGGTCCTGACCATCCGCGAGAAGATGCTCGACGCCGTCTACGCCTTCGAGCCGCGGCGGGGCTACGTCCTCAAGACGGCCTCGCTGACGAAGTGAGGGGAGAGGGACGCCGCCATGTTCGTGCCGCTGCGCTTTCACTCGGTGTTCAGCCGCGGGCGGGGCAGCGTCACGCTCGGGGAGGCGGCCGCCTGGACGGGCGCGAGCCGGCTCCCGGCCGCGGCCTTGGCCGATATCGGCAACATCTGCGGCTGGGGCCAGTGGAAGCGCGTCGCCCCGGCGGCCGGGTTCAAGCCCCTCTTCGGCTGCGAGCTCGAGTGGGGCGGCCGCCGCTTCGTCTTCCTGGTCAAGGCGCAGGACGGCTACTCGAACCTCATGGAGATCTTCAACCGCAGGGAGATCCGCGACGCCTCGGGACTCGTCGTGATCGCCATCCCGGACGCGAAGGAAGAACCTGACGCGTCTCTGGCGGAGCTCCGGGAGAAGGTGGCGCCGGGCGATCTTTATCTCGGGGCGGACTTCGCGAACTTCCGGAGGATAGCGGAAGCCGCTGATCTCCCCGTCGTCTGGGCCAACCCGGTCAAGTACTTGACGAGCCCGGAGCGGCTCATCCTCCTCCACGCCGTCGAGCGGAAGATCCCTTACCCGCCGGAGCGCGACCGGCTCCTCGGCAAGATGAAGCTCTTCGGCCCGGCCCAGGAAGCCTTGGCCCTGCGCCGCTTCGGCGACGCGGCCAAGGCGGCCCTGGCCCGCACCTTCGACGTCGCCGAGAAGTGCGAGTTCGTCTTCGAGAACGTCATCCCCAACCTCCCGGCCGGCCTCTTTCCCCGGACCCTCCGCGAGGTCGTCACGGAGCGCCTCGCCGCCGCGCCCCACCTGACCTGGAAAGAGCGCCAGCGGGCCCGCCGCGAGCTCGCCGCGGTCGAGCAGTCGGGCTTCGCCCCCTACTTCCTCGTCGTCCACGACATCGTCGAGTTCGCCCGCGGCCGCGGCATCCTCCACAACCTGCGCGGCTCGGGGGCCTCGACCTACCTCGGCCGGCTCCTCGGCATCTCCCACATCGACCCGCTCGAGTTCGATCTCTACTTCGAGCGCTTCCTCAACCGCGGCCGGCCCGACCCGCCCGACATCGACCTCGACTTCGACTCGCGCCGCCGCGACGAGGTCCTGGCCTACGTCCTCGAGCGCTACGGTGCGGGCAAGACGGGCGCGGCCTACGTCTGCAGCCTCAAGAGCTTCGGCGGCCGCTCGGCCCTCTACGAGACGCTCCGGGCCTACGGCGCCCCGCCCGAGGAGGCGCGGAGCCTGTCCAAGCGCGTGCCCTATTTCGCCGAGCCGTCGAGCCTGCGCCTGGCCGCCCCGGCCCCGGGACGGCTCGAGGTCTGGAAGCTCGCCGCCGAGCTCCAGGACGCCTTCCACGAGATCTCGCTCCACGTCGGCGGCGTCATCCTGACCCCGGGGCCGGTCGAGCGCTACCTGCCGCTCGAGACCTCGGCCAAGGGCCTGCGCATGACCCACTTCGACAAGGACGCGGTCGAGGACCTGCGGCTGATCAAGCTCGACCTCCTGTCCGTCCGCGGCCTGGCGGCGATCTCGGAGACGAAGGAGGCGCTCAAGCTGCGGACGATCCCGCCGGACGACCCCGCCACCTACGCGGCCCTGCGGGCCGCCCGCACGATCGGCTGCTTCCAGGTCGAAAGCCCGGCCATGATGAACCTGCTGCGGCGGATGAAGCCCGCCGACATCCACGAGATCACCCAGGCCCTGGCCCTCGTCCGGCCGGGGCCGACGGAAAGCGGCATGAAGGAGGCGTTGCTGCGGCGGCGCTCCGGGCGGGGCCGGAGCTCGGCCCCGGCCGTGCCCGACGACGCCTTCCTGGCCCGCATCCTGCCCGAGACCGGCGGCATCATGCTCTACGAGGAGCAGGTCATGCAGATCGCCGAGCGGGTGGCCGGCATGCCGCCCGAGGAAGGGGACCTGCTGCGGCGGAGCCTGAAGAAGCCGGGCGGCGGCGCGGCGCTCCGGGCCAAGTTCGTCCGTGAGGCCGGCGAGCGCGGCTATGCGGCGGCCGAAGTCGAGCGGCTGTGGAAGACCATGGAGAAGTTCTCGTCCTACTCCTTCAACAAGGCCCACAGCGCCTCGTACGCCTTCATGGCCTACCAGGCCGCCTACCTCAAGGTCCACCAGCCGGTGACATATTTCGCGGCTGTGCTCAACGCCGGCGGCGGGTATTACGACCTCCCGGAATACGTCGCCGAGGCCAAGCGCAACGGCCTCCGCGTCCTCGGGCCGGATGCCAACCGCAGCGGCCCGGACTTCGGGGTCGAGCCCCTCCCGGGCGGCGGGGCGGGGATCCGCGTCGGCCTGACCTCGATCAAGGGCCTGGGCCACAAGACGATCGAGCATCTTCTCGATGAGCGGCGGGCCGGCGGCGAGTACCTCTCGGTCGAGGACTTCCTGGCCCGGACGAAGCCCGGCAAGGCCGAGCTCCTCTCGCTCATCAAGGCCGGCGTCTTCGACTCCCTCGAGCCGCGGCGGACGCGCCAGGTCCTGCGCTATTTCCAGGGGCTCGAGCACATGGAAGAGGTGGCCGACATCGCCTCGGACGAGAAGCGGCGCATGCTCTACGAGGCCCTCGGCTTCCTGCCCGAGGGGGACGACCTCGACCTCTTCGAAGGCAAGCGGCCGCCCCTCCGGGTGAAGGACCTCAAGAGCTGCGCCGGGACCATGGTCGAGCTCGTCGTCCGGGTCGTGGACGCCCGCCAGCGGGTCACCTACAACGCCGCGCTCAATGGCGGCAACGGCAACGGCCGCGGGCACGGCTTCGGGGGATACGGCGGCGAGGACCGGGAGCCGGCCGAAGGCGGCAAGTTTTTTTACGTTTTCGAGGACGAGACCGGGCTTCTGGAGGGCGTCGGCGAGGGCCGCTGCGTCACCTACGGCACGCCGCCCGTCTGCTTCCTCCGCGGCGAGATCCGGAAGGACGGGGAGGGTGTCCCCAAGATCATCAAATGTTCGTTCCTGAGGACGTTCTGATGGGTACGTGTTCCGATAGGAGGAGGCTCAGTTGGCACAATTCTGGCAGATAAAAGCATCGAAGGTCCGAACGGAGGCCGACATGAGCGGTTACCGGTTTTCAGCCTACGTCATCCGCGATCGCGAGGGGTGGGCGGCCCACTGCCCGGACTTCCCCGACTGCCGGGCCCACGGCGCCACCTATGAGATGGCTCTCGATAACCTGCGCGACGTGATCCAGATCTTCGTCGAGGACGGCCTCGGCGACGACGAGCCGTTGCCCCAGCCCGAGGCCGCGAGCTTCACGACGTTGTCGCTGCGCTGATGCCTATCCGAGCGCGACAGTCTCTGTCCGGGGCCGGCCCGGGCGGGCCGTTCCATTGTTCACGGGCGTCGAGTGATCAGCGGCCGCTGAGCCGCTCGATGGCGTCGGCGATCCGCGCCCGGAGGCCGAGCAGGACGAGCGGGTCCTTCGTGTAGTCCTGGCCCGTCGTGAAGACCGGGGCCGGGAACTCGAGGAGCTTGGCCGCCTCGTCCGCCTCCGCCCTGAGCTTCGGGTTCGTCCGGGCCTTCTTGACCGCGGCGTCGAGCAGAACGAAATACTCGTAGTCCTCGATGCCCTCGCGCAAGATCTCCCAACGCACGGAATCCACGGGGCCGCAGAGGTATTTCGTCCTGTCTTTGCCCGGATCGCGGTTCGGCGGATAGAGGAACCGGCCGTCGCCGTTGCCCCAGTGGCTGACCTGGCCGAAGGGCAGCCCGTAGCCCACGGTGTAGGACATCGGGTCCTGCCAGGGGTTCTGCAGCATGCCCGCGGGGAAGAGCGTCGGGCTGTTCCAGTAATCGGCCCGCCAAACCAGGATGCCTTTGAGCCCCCATTTGTAGGTCATCCACAGCCACATCCGCAGATTGACGGCGGGGTGGTCGATGAAGAGCGAGACCCATGGGCTCTGCGGAGCCGTGCAGAGGTAGCTCCAGAACTCGCGGCCCTTCGGCGCGAGCTCGGCCACGGCCTTGGCATCGACCCGGTGGAAGATGGTGCAGCCGATCTCGGAGACGTCCATGATCTCGGGGCCCGGCCGATGCTCGGTGATAAAGCGGGTCAGGCGCGGCGCGTTCTTGCGGATGTTGAGCATGCCCTCGCGGACGAACGGGTAGTCCTTGGGATCGGGCTCGTCGAACCAGTAGATGTACTCGCGGCCGAGCCAGCCGCGGGCGGCGAGGTGGTCCTCGACCTGCTTGAGATACTGGCTCAGGAGGCGGTCGTATTCGGGCGTGCCCTGGCGGAAGCCGCAGAAGAGCCCGGCCTGGCTGGTGTAGAACGACCCGGTCCCGAGGCCTTCGAGGGGCAGGTCGTAGGCGTTAAAGCCGAGCTCGTCGAGGGCGCGCCGGCCGCCGCGGTCGAACTCGCTGAAGTCGACCATGACCTTCATCGACTCGAGCGGCATCTCGAAATCGCCGCCGGGGAGAAGGCTGTCGATGCGGGCCTCAGGGCCTTTCGGGGCCGCCGTGAGGACGACGTCGTCGAACCAGGCCGTGCCCATCGTCGTCCCGGCGTTGTCGCGGAAGGCCGGGAAAAGGCTGAGCCGCAGCGACGCGGCTTCGGCCGGGAGGTCCTTGAGGTCGAGGACACGCTCCTCCCAGGCGCCGCTGCCCTCGAAGACCTGAAGCCGGTTGCCGCCGGCGATCCAGGCGCCCTCGGGCGTGAAGACCTCGCCAAGGACGGTATATTTTTGGCCGGCCGCTGCCGTCCGGGCCCAGAGGGCGAGCTTCAGGGCGGTGCGCCCCTCGAGCGGGAGCGCCGCCTCGTATTCTGCGGCGACGTTCTTCTCGGCCGAATCGTCGGTAACCTTGTAGGCGCGGCGTCCGCCGTGAACGCCGTCCGCGACGAACTCGCCGCCCTTCCAGAAGACGCCGCTCGTCTCGACATTCATGGGATAGAGCTCGAAGGGCGAGGTCGGCGCGACGCGGTGGTCGCGCAGGTCCTGGTAATAGAGGTCGACGACCTTCTCCAGCTCTTCGCGCGTTTCGAGATTGTGGTAGGCCTTGATGTCGCCGGTCGGCAGGCCGAACGAAGACCGGACCGACGGCCGGTCCGGGAGGGCGAAGCCGCGGACGCGGAGCTCGATCGGAACGCGGCAGGTCCAGCCCGGCGCCGTGAGGGCCAGCTCGCCCTTATAGAGACCCGGCGCGGTGTCCTTAGGGACGCGGACCGTGATCCAGAGCGGGTGGTTCTCGCCGGCCGCGGCCGTGAACGCGCCGTCATAAGGCGGCAGGGGATCGGGCCACCAGCCAGCTTTGGATGAAGCATCCGTCGGCGTGGTCACGTTGACGTAGTCGACATGGCGGACGCTGATGAGGGTGGGTTCGATCGATGCTCCGCGATCGCCGGTGAGGGCCGAGACCGCCGCCCTGACGCCGTCCAGGCGTTTCGCCGGGTTCAGCACGACGAGGAACGGCTCGAATTCGTTCCGGGCCGCGGCGACGCGGACGACGCCCTGCGGCGCCGTCGGGACCGGATCGTCCCGCATGACCTTGTAGGCTCCCTCGGCCCACCAGACGCGACACGGCGGCCCGGCTTGGACGAGATAACCGTAGCCCGCCGGCCCCTCGCCCGCCGCGGCGGAGATGACGCCGGCGCTCACGAGGCCGGCGGCCATGAACAGGATCAGGAACGCGGTCCGCTTGCTCATCGGTCCTCCTCTGAATGAGGCTAGGGCCACATTAGGAAAAGCGGACAGGGCTTGTCAAGGACGCGGAGCGGGTCTCAGGACGCCTTGAGCTTCTTCAGCTCCTTCTGGATCGCGAAGGCCGTATTGCCGCCGCTCGGCTCGGCGACATTCTTGTCCTTGTTCAGGGGGGAGTTCTTGAACAGGACCTCCGCCGTGAATTGTCCGATCAGCTTGTGATCGCTGGCGCGATAGAGGCTGACATCGGAGCTGAGGATGCCGCTCATCCCCTTCTTTTTGACCTCGAGGATCTTGCCCTCGACGATCACGGCGTTGGCCGCGTCGGCTTCCGCGACCGTATCGCTCTCGCCCAGGACCTGGCGGGCGACCTTGGTCTTCGGCATATACTCGAGGAGGCCCTGGTAGAAGTATTCGAGGAACTCGGGGCTCTTGCCGAGCTCTTCGGCTTGGGTGAAGGGCTTAACCTGGATGGCGTTAAGGGGCAGGCTGACGTCTTGGGCGTGGAGGGTCCCGGCGGCCAGGACGAAGGCAAGGGCGACAGCCACGAGCCTGAGAGTGTTTCTCATGTGCGGCTCCTTTCGTTAAGCATGCGTGCAAAAATCATTTGTTGTTTTAGTCGGGGAAGCGTGGGCCGCGGGACGGTCTTTTTCAGGCGCAGTCCCGGTCGCGGCCGGACGTTGCCGTCAGCGGACGGCGAGCCGGGCCCGGCATTCGCGGATCTGGGCGTCCACGGCCTGGAGCTCGGCGGGTTTCAGGCGGCCGCCGAATCTCTCGCGGAAGCGAGTGAGGATTTCGAGGGCCTTGGCGTAGTCGGCCGTCTGGAAATAGGCCAGTCCCAGGTTATAGACGGCCGTGTCGTAGTCGGGGACAAGCTCGACGGCCTTGACGAGCTGAGGGATGGCTTCCTTGGCCCGGCCGCCCTGCAAATAGCTGAAACCCAAGGCGTTGCGGGAGGACGGGTCTCTGGGGTTGAGCTCGATCGCTTTCTCGTAGCAGGCGACGGCGCGCTCGTAGGCGCCCTGGTCGCGGGTGCGGCTGAAGTCGGCGAGCTCGACGTCCCCGAGGTTCCGGTGGATGAGGTAGTCCCGTTCATCGAGGTCGAGCGCCGCTCCGAGCGCTTTCCGGGCGTTGTCGAGCTGGCCTGTGTTCAGATAGGCTTCGCCGAGCACGTTCCAGCTGTCGGCGACCGTTTCGAACGGGTAGCGGCCGTCGGCCGCGATGACCTTGATGGCCTCGTCGAAGCGGCCGACCTTGAGGAGCATGTGGATGAAGGGGGAGGCGATCATATAGTTCGCCGGCAGGACTTCGAGACCCCGCCGGAAAACGGCCAGCGCGTCGCCGACGCGTCCCTGGAGCGCGTAGATCATCCCCAGGGCCGAATAGGCTCCGTCGAAATCCTCCCGCTCGCTGATGACGTGTTTGAGGAGATCGACGGCCTCGGCGGCGCGGCCTTGATCAAAGAGGGATCGGGCCTCCTGGCATCGGAGGTGGAAGGGGAGCAGCGTCTTGACGTCGTCCTCGGGGCCGTAAACGGCCTTGCGGACGGGCTGCGGGCTCGAGACATAACCCAGGCTGCGGAGCCTTTCCTGGGTCTCGCGGTCGAGGCGTGCCTCCTGGCCGGCCCGGTCCGTAGGCGAAAGCCCGGCCGTGACCTTGGCCAGCCGGGCCCGGAGCGGCGCCGGGTCTTTCGGCGGGATCAAGTTCCGGGTCTCGTCGAAATCGCCGGCGAGATCGTATGATTCCGGGATCGGCGATTCGATGAACTTCTCCGGGCCTTCAAGGAACCCGAAGAGCGGCGCCCAACCCCGGCTGTAGTAGGGGAACATGGCCTCGAAATACACGGACCTCGCGGCGAGCTTCCGGCCCTTGGCCGCGGGCACGAGCGAGACGCCGTCGAGGCGGGGCGGCGTCGCGACACCCAAGAGCTCGCAGGCCGTGGGGAAGACGTCCACGAGGGCGGCCACCTGGCCGACGCGGCCCGGCTTCAAGCCGGGCGCGCAGACGACGAGCGGCACTCGAAGGGTCGTGTTATAGGCCAGGAAGCCGTGCGTGTCCTCGCCGTGCTCGCCCAGGCCTTCGCCGTGGTCCGCGGCGAGCACGACGACCGTGTCGCCGAACCCGCCGCGCGTCTCGATGGCGTCGACAAGCGCCTTCAGCGAAGCGTCGACATAGGCGACCTCGCCGTCGTAGAGCCGGTCCTTGAACTGGGTCCGGTACGGCTCCGGCGGCTCGTAGGGATGATGCGGATCGAAGATGTGGATCCAGGCGAACCAGGGCCCGATCCGGCCGGTGAGCCATTCGAGCGACCGGGCCAGGACGTCCCCGGCCTTCCGCTCGCGGTAGGAGAGCTCGTTCGAGCCGTGCTGCTCCAGGGCCTCGTCATAGAGATCGAAGCCCCGGTTGAGCCCGAACCGCGAGTCGAGCGGGAAACCGCTGATGAACGCGGCCGTGGCATAGCCGGCCTTCTTGAGATGCTCGGCCAGGGTCAGGAACCCGGCGCCGACGACAAAATTGCTGTTGTCGTGAACGCCGTGGTGGAGCGGCGTCAACCCCAGGAAGAGGCTCGTGTGCGACGGGAGCGTCGTCGTCGATTGGGCGAAGGCCCGCTCGAAAAGAACTCCCCGCGCGGCCAGCCGATCGATGTTCGGCGTCTTCAGGCGGCCGCCGTAGGCGCCGACCCGGTCGGCGCGGAGGGTGTCGATGGTGACGATGAGCAGGTTCGGCTTGGCGCCGGGTGCGGGAGATGCGGGAGGCGCGGCCGCGGCGGCCGTTCCGCCCGCCGTGAGCAGGACCGCCAGGCCCAAAAGGACCACCGGACGGATTCGCCGGCGCGCCGATCCCCTCATCGTGCTCCTCGGCTGGCGCCCGTTCCTTCTCCGGGGGCCTTGCATTTCTCGATGATGGCCTCGATCTCCCGCCGCTCGTCCGGCGTCAGCGATTCGCCCCTGACCTCGATGTACTTCTGGCAGGACGCGAGGGCTTTGGCCTTGTCGCCCTTTTCGAGATAGGCGACGGCGAGGTTGAAGATCGCCAGGTCGAAGCTCGGATTGAGCGAGACGGCCTTTTCCCAGTTGGCGATGGCCTCGTCCCGCCGGCCGAGGAGCCGCTGGGCTCCGGCCAGGCCGTTATAGGTCGAGGCCAGGCTCGGGTCCCCGGCGATCGCCTTTTCGAAATAGGCGATGGCCGGCTTGGCCAGCTCGGGGTTGCGGGCCCGCATGGCCTGTGTCACGCAGAGCGTCCCGGCGTTGCCGTTGAAGACGGCGTCCTCGGGCGCCAGGGCCAGGGCGCGGTCGAAATCCTCGCGGGCCTTCTCGAACTGGCCCATGTTCCCGAAGGCGACGCCGAGGGAGTCCCAGACCTCGGCATCCTGGTCGTAGAGGGCCAGGGACTTCTCGAGGATCTCGGCGCCCTTTTGATAGCGGCCGTTGCGGACCAGGGCGATGCCGTACTCCGAGACGAAGAGGAAGTTCTTCTCGTTGGCCGCGGCCCCCTTTTCGTAAACCTCGAGGGCGTCGTCGATGAGCCCCTGGGCGCGGTAGATCTGGAAGAGCTGGTCGTAGGCCTTGGCGAAATCCGGCCGCTGCTTCAGGACCTCGGTGAGGAGATAGACGGCCTCGGGGATGCGCTCCTGCCGTTTGAGCCGCTCGGCCTGCTGCGACCGCTGCTCGAGAGGGAGGAGCGTTTTGAGATCGTCCTCGGGGCCGTAGGACGCCTTGAGTTGGGTCATGCGCGAGGCCGCGTAGCCGAGGCTTCGCAGCCGCTCGCGGGTCTCCCGGTCGGTCGTCGCCCGGCCGCTTTGCGCGGCCAGCGTCGACGTGGCGGCGGCCATGATCTCCTGGAGCCTCTTCCGATAGGCCGGGACATCCGGGTCCTTGGCCAGGTTCCGGGCCTCGTCGAAGTCGGATTCAAGGTCATAGAGCTCGGGGATGGGCGAATCGACGAACTTCTTCCCGTTCTCGATGAAGCCGCGCACGGGCGCCCAGCCTCTGTTGAGATAGGCCTCGAGGGCCTCGAAGTAGATCGGGCGGGCCTTCCGCGTCCGGCCGCGCAGGAGGGGCGCGAGCGAGTCGCCCTGGAGCGAGGCCGGCTTCTCGACGCCGAGCAGGTCGCAGACCGTGGGGAAGATGTCGATGTGGCCGACGGCGTCCTTGACCCGGGCCGGCTTGAGCCCCGGGGCGGCGACGATGAGCGGCACACGGATCGTCGTATTGTAGGCGAAATAGCCGTGGAAGATCTCGCCGTGCTCGCCGAGGGACTCGCCGTGGTCGCCCGTCAGGACGACGGCCGTCTGGTCGAGCAGATGCCTCTTGGCGAGCTCATCGAAAAGGACCGCGAGCTGGGCGTCGACGTAGGCGACCTCGCCCGTGTAGGGATCGTCGGCGTACTGGGTCGCGAAAGGCTCGGGCGGGGCATAGGGATCGTGCGGGTCCCAGAGGTGGACCCAGCAGAACCATTTCCCCTTGGGCGCCGTGAGCCACTGCAGGGCCGCGGCCACGGTCTTCTCGGCCGGCCGCTCCGAGAAACGCTCGCCGGTCAGGGGCTTGGCCGGGTAGCGGTCGTCGTAGACGTCGAAGCCCTGGTTCAGGCCGAAGCGGGAATCCACCGGGAAGCCGCTGACGAACGCGGCCGTCGCGTAGCCTTTGCTCTTGAGGAGCTCGGCCAGGGTCAGGAACTCCGGGGCGACGATCGACTTGCTGTTCTCCATGACGCCGTGCGCGAGCGAGGTCATCCCGAGGAGGATGTTCGTGTGCGAAGGCAGCGTTTCCGGATCGTGGGCGAAGGCCCGCTCGAAGAGGACCCCTCCCGCGGCCAGGGCGTCGATCCGCGGCGTGCGGCCGTGCTCGGCGTCGTAACAGCCGAGCCGATCCGTGCGCAGCGTGTCGATCGTGATCAACAGCAGGTTGGTGTCGGCCGCGCGCGCCGGCACGGCCGCGGCCAGGCCGGCCAGCGTCGCGGCGAAGATCCAGCCGGCGATCCGTGAAGATCTTCTCATCGTCCGCCTCCGATCGTGCTCTCCGGGGCGTTCCTTTTGTCCTGGCCGTCGCGGCACCGGGCGATCAGGGCCAGGATCCGTTCCCGTTCTTCGGGCCTCAGGGTGTCCTTCCTCAGCTCGAGATAGGTCTCGAACGCGCGCCGTGCCTTGGCTTTGTCGCCCTTGTTGAAATAGGCCACGCCCAGATTATAGGTCGAGAAATCGTCCTTGGGATCCGCGGCCACGGCCTTCTCCCAGACCGGGAGGGCCTCGTCCTCCCGGCCCGATCGGGTCAGGGCCGAAGCCAAACCCCGTAAGGCCTGGTTCGAGGCCGGGTCGATCTCGACGGCCCGGCGGAAGTGATCGAGCGCCCGGGCCAGGTCGTCGGGATTCCGGCCCCGGCCGAAGTAGCTGGCCATCCGGGCCGCGCCGATGTTCACGTGGGCCGGGGCGAACCCCGCGTCGAGGGCGACGGCCCGGTCGAAGCATTCCAGGGCCGCGTCGAGGTCGCCCTTCCGCATCCGGATGCCGCCCAGGTTGTTCCAGGCGTCCGGGTCGAAATCGATGACGGCGATGGCCCGGGTCCAGATCTCCGCGGCCCGGTCGTCTTGTTGAAGCTCCACGAGCAGCGACCCGAAGGCCGAGAGGAGGGCGTAGTTCGGGGGATTCTCGCGGACCCCGGCGTCGAGGGCCCGGACCGCGTCCTCGGCCCGGCCTTGGGCCATGAGCGCCCGGGCCAGATAGACGTAGGCCGGTGTGAAGTTCTTCTTGTCGGCGACGAGAGACTCGAGCTCGCGGATGCCGTCGGCGGCTTGGCCGCGGTCGCCGAGGAGGATGGCCCGCTCGAGGCGCTGCTCGAAGGGGAGGACGGTCTTGACGTCGTCAGGAGGGCCGTAGGCGGCTTTCGGCTGGGCGACGGGAGAGGCGGTGTAGCCCAGGCTCCTCAGCCTCTCCCGGGTCTGGGCGTCGGCGACCCGGCCGCCCTGTCCCGACGCCGCGGACGACAGGGCCTTTTCGAGCGCCGCGAGGTCCCGGCGCAGAGGGCCGAGGGCGGTCTTTTCGGCCAGGTTCTTCGACTCCCCGAAATCGGCCGCCAGGTCGTAGACCTCGGGAATGGGGGTGTCGATGAACTTGGTCCGGCCGCGGACGAAGCCGCGGACCGGGGCGCAGCCCTTGTCATAGAAGGGCTCCATGGACTCGAAATAGATCGGCCGGTCCTCCGCCTTGCCGGTCGCCATGAGCCCGGCGAGGGAGCGGCCCTGGAGCGACGGCCGCGGGCCGAGGCCGAGAAGCTCGCGGACGGTCGGCCAGATGTCGATGTGGGCGACGTTGGCCGCCACGCGCCGCGCGGTGACGCTGGGCCCGGCGATGATCAAGGGGACATGGAGGGTGCTGTTATAGGCGAAGAAGCTGTGGGTCAGCTCGCCGTGCTCGCCGAGGGCCTCCCCGTGGTCGGCGGTCAGAACGACCAGCGTCCGGTCCGTGAGATGACGGGCGGCGAGCTCGCCGAAGAGCACGCCGATCTCGGCGTCGACGTAGGCGACCTCGCCCGCATAGGGATCCTGTCTGAAGCGGCTCAGAAAAGGCTCGGGCGGCGCATAGGGGGCGTGGGGGTCCCAGAGATGGATCCAGCAGAACCACTGGCCGGTCTGGCGCGCGATCCAGGCCGAGGCCGCGGCGACGACCTCGGCGGCGCGGCGCTCCTTGAACGCGCCCTCGAGGCCGGCCTCGGCGCCGAAGGCGTCGTCATAGACGTCGAAGCCCCGGTCGAGGCCGAAGCGGGAGTCGAGCGGGAAGGCCCCGATGAACGCCGCCGTCGCGTAGCCGGCCGCCTTGAGATCGCCGGCCATGGTCGGGAGCCCGGCCGGAAAGACCGATTTGGAGTTCTCGCTGACGCCGTGGGCGAGCGGCGTCAGCCCCGAAAGGATATTGGCGTGTGAAGGGAGGGTCGTCGGATTGTGGGCGAAAGCCCGCTCAAAGAGGACGCCGCGGGCCGCCAGAGCGTCGACGACGGGGGTCGGGCCACGGCTTTTGTCGTAGCAGCAGAGCCGGTCGGCCCGGAGGGTGTCGACCGTGATCAGGAGGACGCTCGTGTCGGCGGGGCGCGCCGCGAGCGGCGCCGACAGGAGGAAGGCGCCTATCGCCAGCGCGGCCGGTGTCCCGCGGCTCATCCCGGCATTATACAATAAAAAAGCCCCTTCCGCCGGGGGGCGGAAGGGGCTCGAGCGTCTGCGTGAGAGCGGGGAACGGGTTAGAACTGGAACCTCATGCCCAGCCGGACCAGGAGCGGGTTGAGGACTTCGTTGTTGAAACCGCTCGTTTCGGCCGGAGCGGCCCAACCGTCGAAGGCCCCGCCGTCGTAGTAGAACGTGCCGTAGCCGATATCCTGCTTACGCATGATCGTGTGGGAATTGAGAGAATTGAAGACATCGGCCGAGAAGTACATCTTCCCGAGGCTCCCGATCTTGAACATCTTCTCGAACTTGAAGTTGACGACCCAGACGTTGCCGAGGTGGGTCCGGTCGTTGTACTTGGTGGTCGCCATGGAATTGCTGTAGGAGTCGGGATTCGGCAGGGCGGCGTCCTCGAGGTTGAAATAGGTTTGGTAATACGTGCCCTGGTGGGCCGAGACGGTCCCGGAGATGCTCATGTCGAACGGCAGCTGGTAGAGGCCCATCAGCTTGAACATCCAGCGGGTGAAGAACGGCCGGGTGATCTTGCCGCTGCCGCCGCCCATGTCGAAGGCGTAGATCTGGCCCTCGCTGGCCCACAGGTTGGTCGGGTCGGTGTACCCGTAGTCGCCGAAGTAGGAGCGCTGGTCCTGGTAGGTGATCGACCCATTGGCCATCCATTTATTGGACAGGCGCTTGGTCCAGACGAAGTCGAGGCCCCAATACGTGTTATGACGCTTGGGGTCCATCATCACCGTTCGAGCGTAGTCCGTATAGAGGCCCTGGTCCTCGCCTGTCAGGACGTACCAGGGCTTGCCGGCGGCTTCTCCCGTGGGGAAGCTGCCGCCTTCGCCGTTGGTCAGGGCTTCGGGCACGTAGCCGGCGATGATGTAGTCGTCCTTGCTCCGGACGTGATCCAGCTCGGGATAGTAGTCCAGCGTCCAGGAGTACCGGCCCATCCGCTTGTAATTGAAGCTCAGGCTCAGTCCGAAGTCCTGGAAGAGCTCGTGCTCGATCGAGATGTTGAACTCGTGGGTCAGGTCGGTCTTCCAGTTGTTGAGGTCGACCGAGGTGTGGGACGGGGACAGTTCCGTCTGCCCCAGCGTGCAGCCGCTGTACATGTAGCCGTACTCGCGGTCCGTGTTGCCGACGAACACGCCGGAGGTGTCGAAGGCGTGATAAGGCGTCCGGGTCGAATTGTTGGAGGCCCAATAGAGCTCGTCCCACGTGGCGACGCCGTCGGGGTTGTCGCCGTCGATGTTCGTCCCATAGCCGTAGCCGTCAGCCCACCAGAAGCGGAGGGTGCCGTACTGCCCGAAGGGGGTGTTATAGCCGGTCCCCAGGCCACCGCCGGGATAGAGCGTGTAGGCGACCTTGAGGACGGTCTTGCCGTCGCCGAAGAGGTCATAAGTGACGCCCAGGCGGGGCGAGAAGAACCAGTAGAGCTTGGGCGGGACGACGAACGGCGTGGTCGTGTCGGGCAGAAGCGCCTGGATCCTGCTCACGGTGTCGGTGCCGCCGAAGAACTCGTCGGCGATCGCGGCAAAGTTCGAATACAGGGAATAGGTGGGCGCCTGGCCGGCGGACCACAGGCCGCGGTAAATATTCTCGTTGACGTAGTCCTTGGCCCGGTCGAAGCGCAGGCCGATATTGAAGTTGAAGCGCTTGGCCGAGATCGTGTCGCTGAAGTAGGCGGCCAGCCGCTTCGTGCCGTCGGAGTAGCCCGTGTCGTACCGGCGGACCGTGACCCGCTTGAGATCGAAGCCGTCCTCTTCGAGAACGACGTCTCTCGTCCCGTCGAGGTTCCAGTCGATCGTCCGGGCGTTGTAGTTGCCGTAGACGTCGATGTTGCCGTTTCCGGAGTAGCAGCCGTAGTAGGTACGGCTGTTGTTGTTGACCTCGAACCCGAACTTCATCTCATGGGAGGCCCCGAAGAGGTGGTCGTTGAAGTATTGGGCCTGCAGGACGGCGTACGGGTGCGGGCGGTCCGAATAGAACCACCAGTACGAGTTGTACCAGAAGCCGCCGGCGTAATCGTAATAGGCGACCTTCTCGGCGTCGAGGTCGTTTTCCGGCGTCATGCCGAAGCCGCCGTTGGAGGTCCCGACGCGGAGGGACAGGAACAGGTCGTTGCCGATCATCTGCTCATCCTGGACCTTCAGGATGGGGGCTCCGAAATAGCCCTTGCTGCCCTGCCGCCAGCCCGGCACGAAGTACTCCGAGGAGCTCCGGCCGAACTTGACCTTGTCGTTGAGCTGGTAGAGGACCTCCAGCCGGTTCGACGGGATGAGCTGGAAGTTCAGCTTGCCGCCGTAGTTGTTGAGGTACGTGTCGTCCGCGGTGTTGACCGTGTTGTAGGTCTTGACCTGCTGGATGCCGTAGCTCAACCACCACCAGGCCTTGTCCTTGACGATGGGGCCGCCGGCGTTGAAGCCGAAGTCCTTGATGTCGTTGGCCCGGTTGTAGCCGGTCAGCTGCATGTCCTGGAGCTTGGCGTCGGAGATCTTGGCCTGCCACTTGCTGTTGGTCCAGTAGAAGCGGCCGCCCAAGCTGACCTTGTTGCCGCCCCGGCGCGTGACCATGTTGATGACGACGCCCGGGTCGCGGTGCTCGACGTCCAGCGTGCCCGTCGAGATGTTCATCTCCTCGAACGAGTCGAAATCGTAATAGGTCGGCGAGCCGCCGGAGTTGCGGTCCGTGATCTGCATGCCGTCGATGGTCCATTCGTTCGCGGTGGCGCCGCGGGCGACGAAGCTCGACTGCTGGCCCGAATCGACGCCGCCGATGTTCTCACGGTCCATCTGGATGGACGGGGCCATCTGCAGCACGACCCAGGGGTCGCGGGCGGAAGGCAGCCCCTGGAGCATCGTGTAATCGACGGTGTGCGTGATCTGCGTTTTTTTCGTATCGACGACGGGCGTCTGGGCCATGACCGTGACCTGCTCTTCGAGCGCGCCTTGCTCCATGACGACCGTGATCTCGGACGATTTTCCGACGTTGACGATGATGCCGGTCTCCGTCCGGACCTTGAAGCCCTGGAGCTCGGCCTTGACCACGTAGTCGTTGCCCGGGAAGAGCGAGAGGAAGCGGAACTTGCCTTCCTCGTTGGTCACGGCCTGCATGGGCGCGATGGTCGCGCCTGTCAGTGTGATATTGACGCCCGGGAGCGGATTCCGCTCCGTGTCGACGACCGTTCCATAGATGTTGCCGGTTCTTTGCTGAGCGAACGCAGCGAGGGGGATCAACAGGCAGCAAAGAACAACAGCCAGTCGCTTCATATCTCCTCCTGTCTCAGCTGGTTTCGATTCCCAATTCCCCTGGGACGGAAACTCCGCCCCACCGCCATTCCCCTTGGTTTTTGGCTCCTACTCCGGGCTTCTCACCCCCTTTTTTAAGAGAGATAGAAGGCTACATTTTGCCTTTTATTCGGCAAGAAATATGCCAAGCTGTTGGCTCCCTTAAGTTGTTCTATTTAAAAGCTCGGGAAAAATCAAGCCCTTTCGAATAATCCAATTAATTGCAGACTTCCCATTTTTTTGGATTTTGGCTGGGATCCTGGCACCGCGGACATTCACGCGGGCAACGAAAATCGGTGGCATTCCGTTTTGTTTTCCGGTATACAATGAGGCTCGGAGAGGAGTCGTCATGTTCTCGCAACGCGGGCCCGATCGGTCCTCCCGTCGCCGGCTCCGGTGGGGAGCGGTCCCGGCCGGGACCCTGATCCTGGCCCTTCTGCTGCCTCTCGTCCTTGCGGCCCAAGCCCCCAAGGTCAATCCCAAGGAGCTGGCCCCTCAATATCAGGACTGGCTCAAGCTCGTGACCTACATCATCAAGGACAAGGAGCGCGACGTCTTCCTCCACCTCCAGACGGACCGTGACCGCGACCTCTTCATCGAAGCCTTCTGGCGCCTGCGCGATCCCACCCCGGGGACCCCCGAGAACGAGTTCAAGACCGAGCATATCGCCCGCTTCCAGGAGGCCAACCGGCGCTACCGCTCGGCCCGCGAGGGCTGGATGACCGACCGGGGCCGGATCTACATCATCCTCGGCAAGCCCATCAATTCCGAATACATCGCCGGCGACTCCGACGTCTATCCCGCCGAGATCTGGTCCTACTACGGCGACACGAACAAGGGCATGCCGACTCATTTCGAGCTCGTGTTCTGCCAGTACAAGAACGCCGGCGAGTTCAAGCTCTACGACCCGGTCGCCGACGGCCCGGCCCGCCTGCTCGTCAAGGGCATGCAGGACTACTCGCCGTCCGACTACCAGTCGATGTACCAGGAGCTGTTCAAGAAGCAGCCCGACCTGGCCCTCGTCTGCCTGTCCATCATCCCCGGCGAGACGGGCGGCATGTCGCCCTCTCTCCAGACGCCGATCTACATGGCCGCCATCACCGAGTCGCCCAAGCACGGCCTCGACGAGAGCTACGCCACGCATTTCCTGAACTTCAAGGGCATCGTCAGCACGGAATACCTGACGAACTACATGAAGAGCGACGGCTTGGTCGCCCTCGTGGCGGACCCGCTCGCGGACATGACCTTTTGCGATTTTGCCATCGCCCCGGAGCACCTGTCTCTCGACTATTACGAGCCGAAAAGCCAGTACTTCTGCGCCTTCCAGCTCGACGTCAGCCTGCGGTCGGGCGAAAAGACCATCTTCCAGTATGGGAAAGAGTTCCCGGTGACCATCCCGGAAGGCCAGCTCAAGGACACGGAGGGCATGGGCTTTGCGGTCGCCGATTCCTTCCCCGTCATCGAAGGGTCCTACCACCTGACGGTGCTCGTCCGGAACACGGCCGGCAAGGAATTCTCGGTGTTCGAGAAGGACATCGAGGTCCCGCCGGCGTCGGGCCGGCCCCGTCTCGTCGGCCCGACGATCGGCTTCAAGCGGCTCGAAACGCAGCCGGGCGTGCGCATGCCCTTCCAGGCGGAGCAGACGCGGCTCGGGACCGACCCGAAGAACCCGTTCTCCGCCTCCGACGAGATCGTTTACCAGATCGGCGTCACCGGGATCACGCCCGAGCTCGCCGCCGCCGGCCGGGTCCGGGCCGTCTTCCAAGGGACGACCGGCGGGGAGGCCCGCCGGCGCTCATTTGAGATCCCTCTCGACGGCCGGAGCGCCCGGCGCGTCCAAAGCCTGACCGGCTCGATCGCAGCCTCGGATCTTCCGGCGGACTACTACGAGATGACGCTCACGCTCCTCGACGCCGCGGGCAACGCGCTCGACGAGGCGAAGGGGAATTTCATCGTCTCCCCCGAAAAGACGCTGCCCCATCCGGTCGTCGCCGTCAAGTCCTTCCCCCTCGCGAACCGGTTCCTCTTTGAATATATGCGGGCCCGCCAATACGAGGAGATGGGCCTGATGGCTCAGGCCGCCGAAGCCTACGAACAGGCCCGGGCCGGGAATCCGACCTATCTCCCGCGCCTGCCCGACTACGCGAACTTCCTTCTCAAGACCCAGAAGCCGGAAGAGGCCCTATCGGTTATCGAGCCCGCCAAGGACGACAAGGCCCTCCGCTTCCAGTACTACCTCGTTCGCGGCCGGGCCCTGCTCGCCCTCAAACGTTACGAGGAGGCGGCCCAGAGCCTCGTCCTGGGGAACGCCATCTACAATAGCGATGCCGGGCTGCTCGCCGCCCTCGGCGAAACCTACAACGGCTTGGGCCAGAGGGAGAAGGCCCTGGAAGCCCTGCGGGCCTCGCTGCGGCTGAACCCCGACCAGCCGGCGGTCCAGAAGCTCATCCGGGAGATCGAAGCCCGCAAATAGCGCCGCAGCTCCTCGACGAGCGCGAAGACCCCTCCCTTCACTTCTTCTTGTCGGGATAGGGCGGGTGCTTGGGCACCTCGCGCGGGTCCTTGGCGATGAGCTCCTGGAGATGCTTGACCGCGGCCTCGAGCTGGGCGTCCTTGCCGTTGAACGTCGCGTGGGGCAGGTTGTCGACGACGATGTCCGGGTCGACGCCGTGGCCTTCGATGAGCCACTCGCCCTCGGGCCCGTAGACGCCCATCTCGGCGGCCGAGGCGATGCCTTGGTCGACGAGGATGTTCGAGGAGCTCAGCCAGATCTCGCCGCCCCAGGTCCGCGTCCCGATGACCCGGCCCAGGCCGAGACGGCGGAAGCCTTCGGCGAAGGCCTCGCCGTCGGAGGCCGTGCGCTCGTCGCAGAGAACGACCATGTGGCCGCGGAAGGCGTACTGCATGTTCCAAGTCGGCGCCCCGACCCGGCTCTGCCAGTAGAACCAGGCCCGCCGCATGAGCTTCTCCAGGATCCAGGAGTCGATGTTGCCGCCGCGGTTGTGGCGGACGTCGATGATCAGGCCCTTGCGGTCGAAGACGGGGTAGAAGTTCTTGACCCACTCCGTGTAGTTATCGCCGCCCATGGCCCGCAGGTGGACGTAGCCGATGTCGCCCTGGCCGGCCTTCTCGACCTCGAGGCGGCGGGTGTATTCCCACTCGGCGTAGCGCAGGTCGGACTCGGCGTAAGGCGTGATGGGGACGACGATCTCCTTGCGGGCCGGGCCGCCGGCGGCCGGCTTGATCTCGAGCAGTACCTGCTGGCCCGCCGTGTTCCGGAGCAGGAGGGCCGGATCGGCGACGCTCGTCGTCGGCACGCCGTTGATCGTCGCGATGATCTCGCCCTCGCGGATGGTCGACATCGGCCGGCCGAGCGGCGAGAGGTTGTCCTTGTATTCGGGGTCGGAGCGGTAGATGTGCTCGATGCGGTAGCCGCCCTTGGCCTCGTCGCGGACGAGGCGCGCTCCGAGCGAAGCCGGCGTGACGTTGTCGGCCGGCGGCCGCAGGTCGCCGCCGCGGACGAAAGTGTGCAGGGCCGAGAGCTCGCCGACGAGGTGGGCCAGGAGGTCGTTGAGCTCGGAGCGGTCGCTGACCCGGTCGACGAAGGAGCGGTGACGGGCGAGCAGGCCCTCGTAGTCGACGTTGTGGAGGTTGCGGTCATAGAAATAATCACGCTCCATGCGCCAGGCGTCGACGAACATCTGCCGCCATTCCTCGCGCGGGTCGAGCGAGAAGGTCCACTTGGAGAGATCGAGCCTGCGTTCGGCCAGCGTCTGCGGCGTCGGCTGGGCCGTCCCGGCGTCGATGACATAGAAGTCGTTGCCCTTGCGGACGAGGAGCTTTTTGCCGTCAGCCGAGAGCTCGAACGAGCGGACGTCCTCGACGAGCGTCCGGGCCTGGACGTTGCGGTTCTTGATCTCGGCAGCCTGGAGCTTCGGCTCTCCGGCCGCGTTCGAGCCTTCGTCGATGAAGAAAAGGGTCTTGTCGCCGACGGCGAGGCCGGAATAGACGCCGACCGGGAGCGGGACCTCGAAGACGCGGTCCGCGAGGCCGGCAAGCTCGATAACGACCTGCGGCGACGGCGCGGGAGCGGGTTTGGCCGCCTCAGGCCCGGGCTTCGGGGCGGGTGGCTCCTTTTTGTCCGGGGCGGCCTGGAGCTCATTGGCCGGGGCGAAGGGGAACGCCTCCTTGCCCGTCAGCGCCACGGCATAGATCTTGGTCGTCTTGTCGAAGTAGGGCTCCGGCTGGCGCGGCCCCCACGGGCTGCTGACGGCGCTCCGGAAATAGCGGTCCGAAAGGAAGTAGAGCCACTTGCCGTCCGGGGACCAGGCCGGGTTGTCGGAGTCGACGCGATCGTTCGTGACCTCGGCGACGCGGCCGGTCTCGGCTTCGAGGAGGAAGACCTGGCTGAAGCCGTTGGCCGCGCCCTTGACGTAGGCCAGCCACCGGCTGTCGGGCGACCAGGCTAAGCCGCCGAACATGCCGGTCTCGGAGACGCCGGCCCTGGTCAGGGTCTTCGAGCCCACATTGAAGAGCCAAAGCTCGTAATCCTTGTCGGGAATGGCGATCCATTTGCCGTCAGGCGAGGGCAAACCGTCGAAGCGGATGACCTTGGCCCCGGAGGACAGGCGTTCGGCCGCGCCGAGACCGTCGGAGGACGCCCGGTAGAACTCCCACTCGCCGCTTTCGTCGGTGAGGAGCATAAGGCTCTTGCCGTCGCCGATGAATCGGGCGGCGCGCGCCCGGACGCTGTCCTTGCGGTCGATCCGGACCGTCCGGCCGTCGCCGGCCGGGACGACGAAGACACGGCCGCGGCAGAGGAGGACGACGCGGTCGCCGTTCGGGGAGACGTGGGCCGCGACCGGATAGTCGAAGGGCTTCGTCACCCAGCGCTCGCGCATCTGATCGAAGTCGGAGGGGAGGGTGACGCTTAAGGCCGTATCGATCCCTGCCGTGATATCGAAGAGGCGCAGGTCGGCGACGAGCTGATAAGCGATCTTTCCGGCGTCGAGGCTGGGGGAGCTCGCGTCGAAGCCCTTATGGAAGGTGTGCTGCTTGAGGCCGCCGCCCTTGAGGTCCATGGACCAGATGTTCATGGAGCCGTCGCGGTCGCTCAGAAAGTAGATCCGGCCCTGCCAGACCATGGGGTTCTTGCTGGTGCCGGGGTAGTCCGCGGTCAGCGGCGCGGCCTCGTCGGCGCCCAGGGAGTAGGTCCAGAGGTTCTGGGCCGTGCCGCCCTTGTAGCGCTTGGTGTAGCTGCCCTGAAAGGGGAGCCGGGTGAAATAGAGGGTCCGGCCCGAGACGTCGAACGAGCCGTCGGCGGCCTGGCTGAGCGGGAGGAGCGTCTCGGCGTTCGTCGCCGGGTCGAGGACGACGAGCTGCGTGTTGGGCAGGGTCGAATATCTTTGGGTGGCGTAGAGGATCTTGCCGTCGGGCGTCCAGCCGGCGACAGCGGCCCCCTGGCCGGAGAAGGTGCGCCGAACGGGCAGGCCGCCGGCGAGGGGCATCGTGTAGACCTCGGTTGGGCCCTCGTATTGGGCGGAGAAGGCCAGGGTCTGTCCGTCGGGCGAGATGGCGGGGGTGGTCTCCTGGCCCGAGTGCGACGTCAGACGGCGGGCCATGCCGCCCTTGATGTCGACCGTCCAGAGATCGCCCTCGGAGGTGAAGACGATCGTATCGCCGTGGATCGCGGGATAGCGATAATAGCCGTTGCGGCCGGCGGCCGAGGCGAATGCAGCCAGGCCGAGGATCAAGAGGACGGCGCCCAGGACGGCGAGGGACTTCTTCATGACGGGCTCCTTTCGTGGGTCGCGAGAAGTCATTCTAACCCAAAAGAGAATAGGGGGGAACGATTTCGGATGCCCGCCCGGACCGAAAGTCGTATCATGGGGCCGGACGCGATGGGGACCAAAGATATTTTTGCGGCGTTAGACAGATCGAGGGAGCGGCCGGGTCTTTTGATACGGACAACGAAAAGGCGATCGTTGGATCTCAAGGAGCTTTATGAACGCCATGGCGAGGGTCTCTACCGCTATCTCCTTTTCAAGCTCGGCTCGGCCGAGGATGCCGAGGACGCGCTCCAGGAGGCCTTTGTCCGCTTCGCCCGCTACGACCTCCGCTGGCGGTTCGTCCGGGACCCGCGGGCCTTCGTCTTCCGGGTCGCCCGTAACGAGGCCAACCGGTGCCTGCGGCGCCGGCTGGGCCGCCGGGAGGGGGAGAGGATGATCGAGGCCGGAGCGCGGACGGCGTTCACGCCAGCCTTCGTCAAGCCCGAGGAGCCGTCCTTGAGCCCGTTGCTGCAGCGGGCCGAGGGGCTCCCGGCGGAGCAGAAGGAAGCCGTTTTCCTCAAGGTTTTTCACGGGCTGACGTTCAAAGAGATCGGGCTCGTCTGCGGCATCACGACGAACACGGCGGCGAGCCGTTATCGCTATGGGATCGAAAAATTGCGCGAGGCCCTGGGGATCAAGCCATGACGCGCCGCGATCGGGATGAAGACGGGCGGGGCGGCTTCGAGGCGTGGGCCGCCGGCATCGAGAGCGGGCTGCGGCGGCTCGCTCCCGCGCCGGTTCCGGCTGGGCTCCGCGAGCGGGTCCTCGAACGGGCGGCCGCGACACGGCGGAGCGCGGCGCTCGCGCCGTGGGTGCGCGTCGCGGCCGGCGCCTGCGCCGTGTTAGTTGCGGCTCTGCTCGCGCTTGACCCGCTCCTGAGCCGGCACGAAGAGCGCCGGCTGACGGCCCTCTTCGACGGCCGCTCCGCGGCCACGCCCACGTTCGAAACGGCGCCGGAGCTGGCCGAGGCCGGGCTCGGACGGGGGACCGAGGCGGAGCGCTGGGCCCGGATCCAAGATCTGGCGGCCGAAGCAGCCCGGAGATCCATAGAGATAGAGACCGTGAAGGCTTTGGAACGACTCAAAGGATGGTGGGAATATGAAACTCCAGAAAGCCCTTATTAGGATCGGTGTCGGCTTCTTAGCGTTGGTTGCGGTCATCCTCGTCGTCCGCGCCTTCTTCAATTATGCCGAGGGCCGGGCCCTGGCCAAGACGCTGGCCGGGCTAAAAGCCAAAGGGATCCCTCTGACGGCCAAGGAACTGGCCCCCCCATGCGCCGACGAAGATAACGCCGCCCGTCTTTGGAAAGCCTATGAGAACGTCACCGTGATCCCCGGACGGCTGCACTTGACGCCCGGCCGTCGCCCTCCCAAAGTCGCTGAGGTACGCGGTCTCATCTCCCGCGCCTGGCAGGCCTATCAGGCCGGCAAGCCGTTCGATCAGACCGACAAAGCCGCACTCAAGGACGCGATCCTCAAGAACGAGAAGGCCTTCACGCTTCTGGCCGAAATGGCGGGCAAGCCGTGTTTTCTTTACCGAGATCCGGCCGAGTCCCTCGTGGAGAGCCGGCTGCCGGACGCCGTCCAGATGATCCAGACGACGGAGCTCCTGTTCTTCTCCGCCCTCTTCAGCGCCGAGGACGGCGATGTCCACGGGGCGGTCAGCAAGATCCTCACCGGCCTGAGGTTGGCGCCCTTCATGGCCCGGGAAGGTACCCTGATGGCGTACCTCGTCTCCAGCGCAGAAACACGGATCCTCTCGCAGTTCCTCGGAGAGATCTGCCGCGGCCGGACGGTCGATGAGGAGGACCTGGCTCGTCTCATGGCCGCTCTGGATCCCGGCCCGTGGCCGGACCGGCTGGTGGCCGCCTGGCGTGGGGAAAGGGTCCTGTTCGTCGAGGCCGGAGGATATCTCCTCAAGGGCAGCCTCGCCGACCTCGGATCCGTATGGGAAGGCCCGCGCTGGTGGCAGGAACTCGGTCTTTGGCTCCTCCGGCCGCTTGTCAGAAAGGACTTGCGCCGGGCCCTGCCGAGCTACGAATGGCTCGAGGCCCAGTCCAAGGTCCCCTATTATCAGAGCCGCGATGCCCTAAAGGCGCGCGACAAGAACGCTCGCGAGGGGCCCTGGTACGCGGTCCTGTCCAGGATGACGGGGCCTACTGAGGCCGAGTCGGTCTACCTGAAAGAAGCCCAGATCGAGGCGATCATGCTGGCGGACCGGGCCGGGCTGGCCTGTCGCCTTTTCAAGAACAAGAACGGCCGCTACCCCGAGAGCCTGGACGAGCTCGTTCCCGGGCTGCTCGCCGAAGTCCCGATCGACCCATTCACCGGAAAGCCGATGGTTTACCGTCGCGAAGGGGAGGGCTTCATCGTTTACAGCCTCGGCTCGAACCAGAAGGACGACGGCGGCCGCTCGACCTATATGATCACCCAGCTGGTCATGGACAAGGATGACGACTGGAGCTGGAGGGAAGATCGGTGATAGAATCCGCGGCATGACCAGCCGCGAGCGCGTTCTCGCCGTCTTCTCCGGCCGGATCCCCGACCGCGTCCCGGCCTGGCTCGGCGCCTCGCCGGAATGGAAGGCCATGGCCAAGGCCCGGGCCGGCCTCGCGACCGACGAAGAGCTCGACATTCTCCTCGGCAACGATTTCCGCCGCGTCTTCGCCAAGTATGCCGGGCCGCCGCGGTCGAGCCCCGACTCGGCCTTCACCCATCCCGAGGCCACGTCCCGCACCCCCTTCGGCGTCGAGCGGACCGGCTACGGCTACGGCCAGCCGATCGAGCACCCTCTCGCCGAGGCCCGCACCGTCGCCGACGTCGAGCGCTACGACTGGCCCGACCCGGCCTGGCTCGACGTCTCACATATCCGCGACGAGGCCCTGGCCTGGGGCGGCCGCTGCGCGATCCTCGGCGGCGACTGGTCGCCGTTCTACCACGACGCCATCGATCTCTTGGGCATGGAGAACTTCTGCGTGGCCATGGTCGAGAACCCTGCCCTGGTCGACGTCCTCCTGCGCCATCTCGTCGATTATTATTTCCGGGCGAGCCTGCGCATCTTCGAGGCCGCTGCGGACGCGATCGATGTCTTCTTCATCGGCAACGACTTCGGCACCCAGAACGGGCCCGTCGTCGGCGAGGCCCTCTTCCGCCGCTACTTCCAGCCCCACCTGGCCCGCCTGGCCGGGCTCGGCCACGACTTCGACCTCAAGGTCATGATGCACTGCTGCGGCGGGTTTTTCCCCCTTATCCCGGCCATGATCGAAGCCGGCATCGACGCCCTTCAGGCCCTCCAGCCCGACGCCCGCGACATGGCCCCGGCCCGGCTCAAGGCCGCGTTCGGCGGCCGCGTCGTGTTCAACGGGGCGATCGACACCCACCACTGGCTCATCGCTGGGACGCCGGACCTCGTCCGGGCGAAAACACGCGAGGTCCTCGCGATCATGAAGCCGGGAGGCGGCTACATCGCCTCGCCCAGCCACGATTATCTGCTGCCGGAAACGAAGGTCGAGAACGTCTTTGCCCTCTACGAAACCATCGGCGACTTCGGCGGGTACTAGTCCCTAATAGAGGCAGGCCCGGGCTGTCTCGGCGTAGATGCGCAGGTTCTCGGGCGGCGTCTCGAAGAAGTGGTCGCAGCACGAGAGGATATAGCCGCCGTCGCCCCCGACCTTCTCGAAGAGCTCGCGCACCTTGTCCCGGATGAAGTCCGGCGAGCCCGCGGTCAGGACGTTGAACTGATCGAGCCCGCCGATGAGGGCCAGGCGGCCGGCGATCTTGGCCTTGAATTCCCACGGCTCCTGGTTGCCGCCGATCGAAGTCGGGGCCAGCGTCTCCGAGGCGTCGCAGCCGTTCCCGACGATGTGCTCCTCGATGCCCTTGGTCCCGCCGCAGGTGTGGTAGACGATCCGGAAGCCGAGGTCGTGCAGGGCGTCGTGCATCGTCCGGTCGTAGGGCCGGCAGAACTCGGCGTGGAGGGCGGGGGAGATGAGCGTCGACGAGGCCGCCCCGCCGCCCGTCTCGATGAGGTCGAAGCGGGCCCCCTTCATGGACTCGATGAAGCGCATCTTCTTCTCGAGGAGGATGCGCAGCAGCTCGTGGACCCAAGCGGGGTCGTCGAAGGTCTTGAGGATGAGCTCCTGGACGTCGAGCAGGCAGGCGGCGTGCTGCCAGCAGCCGGCCTGGTCGCCCCAGACGAAGCCGCGCAGGAGGCCTTTGTCGCCGACCGCGTCGTAGGCCTTCGCGACCGGAACGGGGTCGAGCCGCGGCACCGGCATGTATTTCTCGATGAGGCGGATGTCGTCGTCATGCTTGATGAGATATTCCGAGATCCAGGTCGTCATGCGGTTGCCCTCGATCCGGTAGGTGAGGGTCCCGCCCGGCGTCGTGATCGTATGACGGCTCTCGCGGCGGTCAGGGTCCGCGCTCAGGACCTCGGCCTCGTCGCGCCACTCCGGCGTCGAGAACTTGGTGAAGTCGGCGTCGGTGAGCCAGAACTGGCCCATGTCCTGGAAATACTGGATCGAGGCGTCCATCCCGAAGCGCCCGAACGCCTCGAGGTCGGAGCAGCCGCCGAGGAACGTGTCGAGGTGGTATTGCTGCCACTGGTGGACGGTCACCGGCAGACGGTCCGGCTTTTCCTTGGCCAGGGCCCGCAGCATGCGTTCCTTGGAGGTCATGGCCGGATTATATTTGATTTTCGGCCCCTCTTCCATTAAAAGGAGGTGACGAAGGAGGCCCCCATGACGTCTTTCCTGTCCCGCCGCGTCTGTAGACGGTTCCTTCCGGTCCTGGCCCTCGCCGCGATGGCGTCGCTCGCCGCCTGCACGGCCAAAGCCCCGGCGCCGCCCGCATCGCCGGCCGCCGCCGAAAAGCCGGCCGTGCCGCTCGTGCCCGAGGATGTCGTCCGCCTCTCGAACGATCCGGCCAAGACCGAGATCTTCCGTGACGCCGGCCTCGGCCTCTTCATCCATTGGGGCCCGAACAGCCAGGTGGGCACGGAGATCTCCTGGCCGCTGTTCCACGCCTCCGACGATTACATCCGCAAGTACTACGCCTTGGCCGATACCTTCAACCCGACGGAATTCGACCCGGCCGCCTGGGCCCGGCTGGCCAAGCTCGCCGGCATGGGCTATGTCGTCTTCACCGCCAAGCACCACGATGGCTTCTGCAACTTCGACACCGATTATAGCGATTTCAAGATCACCCGGACGCCCTACGGCAAGGACATCGCCGCCATGGTCGCCGACGCCTTCCGCAAGGAGGGGATCCTCGTCGGCTTCTACTACTCGCCGGGCGACTTCCGCTACCAGTGGGTCACCGGCCAGCGCACGGGCCACATCTACGAGCCCGGCTTCGAGAGCGCGGCCCTCTTCGGCCCGAAGCAGAAAAATTTCGTCGATTACGAGCGCGGCCACATCGAGGAGCTCCTGACCCGCTACGGCGACGTCTTTCTGCTCTGGTTCGACGGCAAGTGCGAGCCACTCAAGAAGCACGCCTGGCGCGTCCGCCAGGACGTCTTCATCGGCCGCGGCGAGATCCCGACGCCCGAGCAGGAGATCCCCGGCAAGCCGGACGACCGGGCCTGGGAGAGCTGCCTGACGACGAGCTACCAGTGGTCGTACCTCCCCGGGGCCGTGGTCCGGCCGTCGACCGAGATCATCGAGAACCTCGTCCACATCCGGGCCCGCGGCGGCAACCTCCTCCTGAACGTGGGGCCGCGGCCGGACGGCCGCATCTCTCCGGGCGACGAGGACGTCCTGCGCGACCTCGGCCTGTGGATGATGCTCTACGGCGAATCGGTCCGCGGCGTCCGTCCCTGGACGGTCACCAACGAGGGCGACGTCTGGTTCACGCAGAAGAAGGCCGAAGGGACCGTCTATGCCCTGGCCAGCCTCGAGGGGAACGCCAAGACGCTACTCCTCAGGTCCGTCGCGGCGACGCCCGGGACCAAGGTGACGCTTCTCAGCCAGGAAGGCGAGCTCCCCTGGGAACAGACCCGGGCCGGGCTCAAGATCGAGGTCAAGCGCACGCAGACCATCCGCCTGGTCAAGGCCAAGCCGGCCAAGGACCAGACGGAGACGAGCGACATCCAGCGGCTGACCTGGGGGCTCGAGGCGCCGGTGGCCGTCAAGATCACCGCCGCCGCGGCCGTACCCGGAGCCCATGACGGGGCGAAAAAGTGAAGCTCAAGACCGTCCTCTTTGTGCTGCTGATCTTCGTCCCTCTTGTCCTCGCCGCCGGCGCCGGGTTCCTGGCCTTGAAGAAGGCCGAGCCGGAGCCCGGGCCGGTGGAGCGTTACGGCATGGTCATCGGCGTCAAGCCGGACAAGATCGAATATTATAAGAAGCTCCATGCCGCCGCCTGGCCGGGCGTTCTGGCCAAGATCAAGGAATGCCACATCCGGAACTATTCGATCTACCTCCGCGAGGTCGAGAAGGGCCAGTATCTGCTCTTCTCCTATTTCGAGTACACGGGCAAGGACTTCGCCGCCGATATGGCCCGCATGGCCGCCGATCCGGAGACGCAGCGCTGGTGGAAGGAGACCGACCCTTGCCAGTCGGCGATCCCGACCCGGCTCGAAGGGGAGTTCTGGAGCCGGATGGAGGAAGTCTTCCATGCGGACTGAGGACGAGGCATGAGCGGCGCGGCGCGGCTGGCCATCGCCCCGGCGGACATCGCCGTCATCGTCGCCTATCTTGTCGGCATCGTCGGCCTGGGCCTGTGGGCGTGGAAAAAACGGCGGACGCGGCAGGCCTCGAGCGCCCAGTATTTCCTGGCGGGCAGCAGCCTGCGCTGGCCGGTCATCGGGCTGGCCCTGTTCTCGACCAACATCTCGACCATCCACCTCGTCAGCCTCGCCCAGGAGGGCTACATCAACGGCCTGGCCTACGGCAACTTCGAGTGGATGGCCGCCTTCCTGCTCATCGTCCTGGCCTTCTTCTTCGCCCCGTTCTACATTCGCTCGCGCGTCGCCACCCTGCCGGATTTCCTCGAGAAGCGCTATTCGCGGGCCTCGCGCGACTGGCTGGCGGGGCTGTCGATCGTCTCGGCCGTCTTCATCCACATCGGCTTCTCCCTCTATACCGGCGCCGTCGTGCTCCGCGGGCTCTTCGGCATCGACATCAACACCAGCATTCTCGTCACGGCTCTCCTCACGGGCCTTTACACGATCGTCGGCGGCCTGCTGGCCGTGGTCGTCACCGAGTCGGTCCAGACCGTCATCCTCATCGTCGGTTCGGCCTGCGTCCTCGGCTTCGGCCTAGCCCGGATCGGGGGATGGGGGGCGCTCGTCGCGGCGGTCGAGCCGGTCAAGCTGACCGTGCTGCGGACCGCCGCCGAAACGCCCAGCCTGCCCTGGTACGCCGTCTTCCTCGGCTATCCGGTCATCGGCTTGTGGTACTGGTGCGCCGATCAGACCATCGTCCAGCGCGTCCTCGGGGCCAAGGACGAACGGAACGCCCGCCTCGGGCCGCTCTTTGCCGGCTTCATCAAGATCCTGCCGGTGTTCCTCTTCGTCCTGCCCGGGCTCGTGGCCTATGGCCTCGTCCGGCGGGGCGCCCTCCCGGCCCCCGCGTCGTCGGCCGACGTCTATTCGCTCCTCATCAACAACATCCTGCCCGTGGGACTGAAGGGGCTCGTCGCCGCGGCCCTGCTCGCCGCCCTGATGAGCACGGTCTCGGGCGCCCTCAACTCCATCGCCACCCTTTTCACCCTGGACATCTACAAGCGCCGGCGGCCCCAGGCGTCTGAAAAGCGCCTGACCCTCGTCGGCCGTCTCGTGACCCTGGCGGGGATGATCGCGGCCATCCTCTGGTCGCCCTTCGTCAGCCATTTCCAGAGCCTGTTCCAGGGCATCACCGCGGTCATCTGCTATATCGCGCCGCCGATCACGGCCGTCTTCCTCTGGGGCGTCCTGTGGCGCAAGGCCTCGGCCGCGGCCGCCAAAGTGACGCTTATGGCCGGATCGGCGCTCGGCCTGGCCGTCTTTCTCCTGGACTGGTTCAAGGACGCCACGGGCTGGCGCGTGCCTTCGATGATGGCGACCTTCTATCTCTTCCTGATCTGTTCGGCGATCCTGGTCGCGGTCTCTCTCCGGAAGCCCCACGTCCATACGGAAGAGAGCGCCCGGCTGGTCTGGTCGCGCCCCATCGATGCCGTCAAGGGACCTTGGGGGCCCGGGCTCCTGGATTACCGCCTCGTCGCCCTGGTCCTCTTCCTGGCGATGGCCGGGCTCTACGTCTTCTTCGGCTGAACTAGCCTGAGCATCAGCGAGTCGAGGCGGCCGTAGATGCGAGGCGTCAAAGGCGAGCTGTACTCGGAGTACTGAGAGCCTTTGCAACGAAGCAGATGCGGTCGGATCGGCTTGCCCGAAGGGTAAGAACGCCGTTCTTGTTTCTTAGCTTCTGTGAAGATAGCGGCGTTCTTACTGATGCCAGGCTAGACGTTCCCGAAGCGGGGGTTGACGACGTTGCTGTAGATCGAGCCGAAGCGGTAGTTGAGGCCGAGCTCGAAGCGGAGATAGTACCCTGAGGCCAGGCGCTTGAGCTGGAGCAGGATCTCCTCCGGCGTATAGTCCCGCCCCGGGAGCGAGAGCTGGTCGCGGATGCGGCTGTATTGGCCGCCGACGTTGAACGAGAAGCCCCGGAAGAGGTTGACGTAGACGCCGAAGTCGGCCCGCAGATTGTTGTACTTGATGTCGGGGATGAAGGTCGAACCCTGGAGCGAGGCCCCGGCCGAGCCCCAGGGCTCCTTGATCTCCAGGACGACCTGCAGGGCCTGGCTGAAGAGGTTCTCCCGCTCCTTGCCGAAGACCGTCAGCTCGTAGTAGTCGCGGAGGGTGAAGTTCACCCGGTACTGGACGCGGAGCTCGCGCCGCGTCGACTCGGCATAAGGGAAGATGTTGTACTCGACGCTCGGCCCGACCGAGGTGAAGAGCCGGGCGTTGTCGTAGGTCGAGGAGTAGAGGCTCCAGCCGCCGCCCCACGACCAGTGGCTGTCGATGCTCTTGAAGACCGAGTTCGAGAGGCTCTTCCGCTTCGTCTCGCTGAGGATCGTCGGCTCGTCCGGGATCTCGTAGCGGTTGTGGCTGAAGTTGAGGCCGGCGTAGAGGCGGAATTTCATGGCCTCCGTCGTCCTGTTGGCCGAGGCATTGACCTGGTAGCTGTAGCCCTGATGCTGGTCCTCGAACTCGCCGTTGCCGCGGAGCGAGAGCCCAAAGACCCAATAGTGCCAGGGATCGGAGGCGGGGGTCGGCCGGAAGTCCTTTTTTTGCGAATAGGTCACCGAGATGAATTCGGCGAGCGGAGTGTCGTAGAGGTAAGGGACGAGGCCCTGCTTGAGGATGTTGACGAAGCCGCGCCGGAACTCGTCCGCGGTGTCCGTGGGCTTCGAATAGTAGCGCAGGGTCGCGTTACGGCCCTGGTATTTGCGCAGCCCAATGAAGGAGAGCGTGTATTCCCCGCCGCCGCTCCCGGTCTGCTCGCGGGTGACGATGATGTGGATGTCGGCGCTCTGCCGCTCGAGGACGTAGTTGACGAAGGTGATCTCCGTCTTGACGTAGGCGAAATCGATGTAGCGGGAATTCCCGTCGAGGAAGACGTTCGGGGCCACGCTGCGGACCTCGTCCTGGGGCACGACCTGGGCGGCGGCCGCGGCGGGGGAGGCCAGAACCAGGGCCAGCAGCAGGCCGGCCGGGATGGAAGAGGCGGCGAGGCGTCTCATTTCGTCCTCACGAAGACCTGGGACCAGGGGATGATATTGACCTCCGAACCGCGGGCATAGGCCTCGCCGCTGAGGAAGCGTTTGTAGAGCCAGGAGGGGAGGATGTAGACGCGGACGATGGTGGAGGGCGGCAGGCTAGCGGCCGGGATCGTGACGGCCGGCCCGGACTGGTTGTCCTTTTGGAAGATCGCCGTTCCCGTCCGGAAATCGTAGGCCGAGACGTCGACCGGCATGAGGAAACGGCCAAAGGACCAGGCGACCTTGAGGTCCTGCCCGGGGTCGAGGACGGCGGGCCGGGGGTCCGTCAGCACGAGCCAGTCCGGGATCGGGAAACGCTCCTTGATCACGGCCCGGTCCTCGGCGGCGATCTCGACGTCGATCTCGGAGGGGCGCCAGCCGGCCTCGAGCAGGAGCCTTTTCTCGTAGTGATCGGTGACCCAGCCCAGCTTCCGGCCGAGCGCGGTCACAACCGCGTTCGGCACGGCCGGCCCTTCTTGGGAGCCGAGCCGGAGCTCGACGTAGACGCGGATCTCGGCCAGGTCGACATCGTTGTTGTAGTCGTAGCGGGAGAGGCTGACCGTCGGATGGATGGACACGCGGACGAAGAAGGGCCGGGGCTTCGGGGCCTCCGCCCCCGGCTGGTCCTGGGCCGCGGCCGCCGTCACGGCGGCGGCCAGCCCGAGAAGGACGATCGCGGGAAGGGCTCGAAGGCGCATGCGCATCTCCTTTGTCCGGACCGGGATTATACCTGACTTCGAGCGGCTTGTCTTAGTTTTCGGGTTCTGCGATAATGGGCCGAACACGGGGGACGGGATGTCCTTCGGGGGAGGAACCAGGATGGGCAATACACGCACGGTTTGGGAAGGGGACATCGCGCCGGACTTCACGCTCAAGGACCATCACAACCGCGATTTCAAGCTGTCCGAGTTCACGGGGCGACGCGTCCTGCTCTCGTTTCATCCGCTGGCCTGGACGCCTGTCTGCGCCGACCAGATGAAAGCTCTTGAGCGGCTCAGGCCGGTCTTCGATTCCCTGCGGACGATCGCGGTCGGCATCAGCGTCGATTCGTTCCCCTGCAAACACGCCTGGGCCAAGGAGCTCGGGATCAAGGAGACCCGCCTCCTCTGCGACTTCTGGCCGCACGGCGCGGTGGCCCATGCCGTGGGCCTGTTCCGCGAGGAGGACGGATTCTCCGACCGGGCCAACCTTGTCGTCGACGAGAACGGCCGGCTGGCGTTCATCCGCGAATACGAGATCCCGACGCTGCCGGACTTCGACGAGATCATCGCCTTCCTCAAGAAATAGCCCCTCATGACGGGTGGCCGTGTCGTCATCGCCGGAGCGACCGGTTTCATCGGCCGGGCCCTGGTCCGCGAGCTCGCCGCCGGCCCCTACGATATCGTGGCCCTGGTCCGCCGCGATCCGAGCCCGCCGCTGCCGGCGGGCGTCGTCGCAGCCCTATGGGACGGCGTGACCGCGGGGGACTGGACCCGGCACGTGAACGGGGCCCTGGCCGTGATCAATGTCACCGGGGACAACCTGGCCCGGGGGCGGTGGACCAAGGCCAAGAAGGACCGCATCCTGACCAGCCGGACGCGTCCCGCGGAGGCCTTGATCAAGGCCTCCTTGCAGGCCGCGTCGCCGCCCCGCGTCTTGATCCAGGCCTCGGCCGTCGGATACTACGGCAGTCCCGGCGAGACCGAGGTCGACGAATCTTCGCCCGCCGGCGAGGGCTTTCTGGCCGGCGTTGTCCGGGAATGGGAGGCCTCGACGGTCCCGTTCGAGGCCCCCGGCCTGCGGCGCGCGGTCGTCCGCTCCGGCCTGGTGCTGGGGCGGGGCGGCGGCGTCTGGCCGAGCCTGGTCCGGCCCTTCCAGTTCTTCGCCGGCGGCCCGATCGGCGACGGCCGCCAGTGGTTCTCCTGGATCGCCCTCGAGGATGAGGCCCGGGCCATCCGCTTCCTGGTCGAGCGGGAAGACCTCGCCGGGGCGTTCAATCTCACGGCGCCTCGGCCGTTGAGACAGCGAGATCTCTGCCGGACGATCGGGCGGGCGCTGCGACGGCCCTGCTGGCTTCCCGTCCCCGCCTGCGCCCTTCGTCTCCTGTTCGGCGGGAAAGCGGACGAGACGCTGCTCGTGAGCCAGCGGGTCTTTCCTCGGCGTCTCGTCGGGGCCGGGTTCGAGTTCCGCTATCCCGACGCCGCGGCCGCGATCGCCGCCCTCGTCAGATGAGGACCTCTCGCGGGATCTCGCGCAGGTTGAAGTTCGAGGCCATGCTCCGGCAGTAGGCGCCGGCGCACAGCACGGCCAGGACGTCGCCGCTCCGCGGCAGAGGCATCGTCCGCTCCCGGCCAAACACATCCCCGGTCTCGCAAAGATTCCCGGCGACCGTGATGCGGGCCTTGCCCGACCCGTCGACGCGCGAGGCGTTGACGATCTCGTGGTGGGCCGTGAGATAGATGGCCGGGCGGGGCACGGTGTTGAAGGTGCCGCCGTCGACGCAGGCGAAGATGTTGCCGTAGCTCTCCTTGACGTACTCGACGCCGAGGAGCATGACGCCCGCGTCGCCGACCAGGAACTTGCCCGGCTCGAGGGCCAGGGCCTTGACCTTGAGCCCGGCCTTGGCCACCGCGTTCGAGATGTAAGCGATGTAATCCTCGACGGGGAAGACTCCCCGGCTCTTGAGGTAGCGCGGCCCGAATCCGCCGCCGAAGTCGAGGAACTCGAGGGGAAAGCCGGCCTTCTCGACCTCGCGGGCCTTCTGGACCATGCGGTCGACGGCCGTGCGGACCATGGCAAAATCCTCGCGGACCCAGCCCGAGCCGAGGTGCTGGTGGAGCCCGACCGGGCGGAAGCCGAGCCGGCGGGCCCGCCGGAAAACGTCGACGACCTTGCGGGACTCGACCCCGAACTTGATGGGCGTCCCGTCGGCCGAGCGCTTGCCGGCCGTGACGGCCTTGGGATTGAAGCCGCGCCCGATGCCGGGGTTCCAGCGGACCGAGACGCGGATGGTCCTCGCCGGGAACTCGCTCTTGACCGCGGCCATGTTGTCGAGCTGCTCGGCGGCGTCGATATTGACGGTCAGGCCCTCGATGGCGAAGACCGACCTCAGGTCGGAGCGGCTGACGCTCGTCCCCGTGAATAGGACCCGCTCGGGCGGGAATCCGGCCTTGAGGGCCGTCTCGACCTCGCACGGGGAAACCGCGTCGATCCAGCCGCCGCGCTTGCGGAGGAGGCGCAGGATGCCCCGGTGGGGATTGGCCTTCATGGCGTAGCAGATCCGGGCCGGGATGGCCAAATGGCGGGCGAAGGCGTCGTCGATGCGGGCGTAGCGCTCGAGGATGCGGTCCCTGCTGTAGACGTAGAGCGGCGTGCCGTAGCGCTCGGCCAGCTCGGCCGCGTCGCGGCCGGCGATCTGCAGACGGTTGTCGCGCACGGTGATAAAATCCGTTTCCCACCAATTCATAACGGCTCTCCTTCTTCGTCGTCGGCCCCGCCGGAGGGCGCCTGGTCGAACAGGTCGCGCTGGCCGGCCCGGATGGCCCGGGCGATGTCCCGCAGGACGGGGTATTTCTCGAGCATGAGCTCAGGGACGTCGACCTTCTGGCCGGTGATCATGTTCCGGATCTGCAGGGCGTTGGCCATGGCCTGGCCCCGGTAGTGGTTGTTCGTGATGACGTAGACTTTGCCGCTCTTCGTGCCCAGCTCCTGGATGCGGCGGACCCAGTCGTCGAGCTCGTCGTGGGCGTAGAGATAGTCGTAGCGGGCGTCGCGGCCGGCGCCCTCGCGGAACCAGTTCTGGTAGTTCCGGCCGTGAAGCCGGACGTAGGCGAAGTCGGGCGTCGTGCTCACGGCCGAGGGCTTGATCGAGGCGTCGAAGACCGGCTGGTCGATGTTGCAGAACGCGGCCTTCTCGGATCGGAGCATCCCGTAGAATTCGGGCCGGTCCCAGCTCGCGTGGCGGACCTCGACGGCCAGGGGATAGCCGGCGAAGACCTGCAGCAGCTTCCCGAGATAGGCCGCGTTCTCCGCCGTGTTCCGGAAGGACCAGGGGAACTGGACGAGGAGGGCGGCCAGCCGGCCCTGCAGCAGGACCAGGTCGGCCGCGGTCCGGACGTCGTCGATCTCCTTGCGGCTGAAGCCTTCCCGGGGGTGGGTGAAGGCCTGATAGAGCTTGAGCGAGAGCAGGACATCGGGATGGCCCTCGAGCCGCTTCAGCCAGGATCGGACCATGGCCGGCGGGGCGGGGCGGTAGAACGTGCTGTTGACCTCGACGATGTTGATGAAGCCCGCGAGATAGGCCAACGGGTGGAAACCCCGGCCCTTCGCCCGAGGATAGACGATGCCCTCCCAATCCTCGTAGCTCCAGCCGGCCGGGCCGACGTAAACCTTCGCCATGAGAACTTATTGTATACCTTCCGCCCGCCGAATTCTCAAGCCCC
>Ga0209609_10000190_pt1 | contig 37988 bp, 27 predicted proteins | sample LakKivw325mmetaG_FD_184136 | JGI IMG/M metagenome (GOLD analysis project Ga0209609, IMG submission 184136) | Anoxic lake water microbial communities from Lake Kivu, Rwanda to study Microbial Dark Matter (Phase II) - Lake Kivu water 325m metaG... | ecosystem: Environmental > Aquatic > Freshwater... | reverse complement strand
ACCCAGTACCATTCGCCTACCGGCTCCATCACCGATTCACCTTACGGCAACTACCAGAATTCCGAGAACTCATCCATCACCCTGGATGAACCCATTGACCTGACCCACGCGGGTTATGCCATTCTGAACTTCTGGGCCAAATGGGCCATTGAGGCGGGATGGGATTATGTGCAGGTGAAAGCCTCCTCAAATGACGGCTTCACCTGGACACCGCTGAGCGGGAAATATACCAAACCCGGCAATTCCAACCAGGCCCCCGGACAACCTTTATACGACGGTAATCAACCCGACTGGGTGAAGGAGGAGATTGACCTCAATGATTACCTCGGCGACAGCATCCTCATTCGCTTCACGTTAGTCAGTGATAACTATGTCACTGAAGACGGTTTCTATTTCGATGACCTTAGCGTGACCATTGTCGATATCTCGGCAGGTACCGGAGCGATACTTAACCCGGACGACGTCATCCTCTCCAATGCCGTTCCCAACCCCGCCAGCACATTTGTCACCATTCACTATTCGGTTCCTGAGAACGCTCGCGGCCTGAAACTGACGGTGTATGATGCCCTGGGCCGGAAAATGGCAGAAGAACCCGTCAGCGACCGGCAGAACATGGTAGTGCTGCCCGTTAGTGCCTGGGAGCACGGCGTGTATTATTATGCCATCAGAGGCGAAGGATTCTCAACACCCGCCAGGAAGATGATCATCCATTGACGTAACGTGTTTTTGGAGCTTTACGACTTCATCCCGGTAAAAAAATCACGGACCCATGCATGGGTTCAATATAAATGTTTATTTTTGAACGATTAAATTCTCTAAAGGAATGTAGAAAGTTGTCAACATAAATGAAAGGGGGCGGTATTATGATCGATACTTTGAAAATAGGGACCCTCAAATGGTATCATATCTTAGACCCAAAAGACGAAGAGCTGAATTTTTTAGAGGAAGAGTTCTATTTCCATCCCTTAGATATCGAAGACTGCCGCAACTTCAACCAACGCCCCAAGATCGACATTTACGACGACTACTATTTCCTTATCCTTCATTTTCCGAGCTTTGACAAGTGGGACCGGTTCATCCTGACCAAGGAGATCAAGATTTTCTGGGGCGAGGATTATGTCATCACCATCGGCCGGTCACCATGGGTAGTTACAGCCATATTCAATGAATTCAGGAAAAAAGCCGACAACAAAGAGGAATTTGATTTCAGCACCAGTGATGCCCTCCTGTACCGGATCCTTGATAAGCTGCTCAACGAAATCATCTCCCTCATCCGTAAAACGGGTCTGGAACTGGAGCTGATCAACAGGGAGCTCTTCAGCAGGAAAGCCGAACGGACCATTGAGCGGATATCCATTACACGGAGGAACATCATCCAGTTGAACACCATTTTCAAGCCCCAGCTCCGTCTTTTCCACATGTTTGAGTCGGGTGAGATAAAAGGCTATGCCGACAGCATGGAGGAGTACTGGGGTAACATCCTCGACTATTACCAGAAGCTGTGGGATATGACGGAAGATTATGCCGAGCTGATCGAAGGATTATCCAAAACATTCGATTCGTTACAGACCAACAAAATAAACGAGATCATGAAGATACTGACCATGATCTCCTCCATATTGCTTCCTCTGACCTTTATAGCCAGTCTCTACGGGATGAATCTGGCCTGGCTCCCGCTGAGCCAGAGTCCCTATTTTTTCTGGATACTCATGGGCGCCATGCTGACCATGGGCATCCTGATGATCGTGTACTTCAAAAAAAGACGATGGTTGTGATGGGGAGTTTTTTATATTTCGGCGGGCACCGCTTTTGACTTTGACACAGAAATTGACTATATTTGTAAATTAACCTTCGAAACAAACCCAGGTAAAAAACCACAGGATGAAAAATATATTGGTCCCAGTTGATTTCTCCGATCTTTCGATTGATATCGTTGAGATGGCCGGCAAGTTTGCCCTGGCTTTCGGCAGCAAGGTGTGGATCCTCCATGTCAATGCCCGGCAACCCTATTATATGTCTGCTGAAGCCGGTCCTGAGATCATTAATGACCTGAGGTATGAAGAGAGGAACAGAATGGAGCGCGACCTTCAATCGATGGAGGAGTACCTCAGGCATAAAGGTGTGGAAGTCGAGTCAAAGCTGTTGCAGGGCAAAATCGTCAGCACCATTCTTGACCAGTGCAGACAGTTGGAGATCGACATGGTCGTCATCGGATCGAAGACATTCGGTGTTTTCTCCAGGACTTTTCTGGGTAGTGTCAGCGAGGGTGTGTTACGCAAAGCCGACTGCCCTGTTATGATCCTCTCGGAACGTGACTGACAGCCACTTCACCCTGCCCCTTCATTATTCGATCACGGGTGCCCGCTTAAACTCCGCTTCAGGATTGAAGAGATACCTGTAAGTGATATGGGTCTTGTAGATGGAGCCGCCCATTTGTTCGGCGACATGCATCATTTTGGGATGGAAATCCCCTATCCAGGTCATTTCCAGATCGGTATACGGAAAGCCGGGCGAGTAAGCTATTTTTGAAAAAGCAATCACCAGGGCCGACTCCACCCCTTTGCCCTGATGCTCCGGCACCACACCGAACAAAATGCCCAACGCCTTGTGGCAGGTTCCCTTCATTTTATGATACTGGTAAATGATCTTACCCCGGAGATTCATCTTGCCTTTAACATACTTCAGGATCTGGTTGATCTCAGGCAACATGATAAAAAAAGCAACAGGTTCATCCTTGTAATAGGCAAACCATACCAGACGGTCATCCAGCATCGGCCTCAGTTTCTTCATCATAATCTTCGCCTGCAGGTCACTCATCTCATTGACCCCGGTATGTTTGATCCATCCTTTGTTATAAATGGTCCTGAAATCTTCAGTGTATTGTTCCAGGTCTTTTTTCCTGATATGGCGGAACGCGTAATCGGAATTTGTCAGAACCTTTTCGGCTTTTTTGTGAACGACCTTAAGCAGGCCTCCCTTTACCTCACGGTGGTAAGTGTATTGTTTAAAATAAACCCTGAAACCATAATCTTCAAAGAACTTCTGGTAATACTTGAAGTTATAGGGAGTGCAGTAGTTGGGTTCGGTGAAGCCGTCCACCAGGAGACCCCACCACTGGTTTCTTTCCCCGAAATTAATCGGGCCGTCCATGGCCTCCATGCCGTTTTCGCGGAGCCACTTTTTGCATGTATTAAAGAGCGTGACTGCAGCATTCTCATCCTCAATGCATTCAAAAAAACCCATGCCCCCTGTCGGCTGGTCATATTTAAAGGCCTGTTTCCTGTCGATAAAGGCGGCCACCCTGCCGACGGTGGTGCCTTGCTCATCCTTCATGATCCACCGGATGCAGGTTCCGTGATGGAAAAATTTATTGTACCGTGGGTCAAAGAGCCTTTCAATATCCCGGTCGAGAGGGCGAATCCAGTTGGGATCGTTTTTATACAACCGCACGGGAAGCATCAAAAATTCCTTCCTTGATTTTCTATCGGTGACCTCGGTGATGCTAAATTTTTTTTCCATGGTGTTTTCTTATAGCATAGGTTAAAGGACTTGTCTGATTATGGCCCTTTATCAGATGTAAAATATCTCTCGTTCTGGGTTTGATGATCCCTTTGTTGGTGATGAATCCGGTGATGTAGTGTGCCGGTGTCACATCGAAGGCGGGGTTGATAGCTGTGGCACGGGGTGCTGCGACACGTATTTTCTTTTCACGCCCGGTGGCATCGCTGCCTGTTTGGAAGAGCACTTCATCCACATCTCTTTGCTCGATGACCATGGAAGAGCCTGTGGCGCAACTCAGGTCAAAGGTAGAGACGGGTGCGGCGACATAAAAAGGTACACCATATTCCCTGGCAATGATGGCTTTTTCGAGTGTCCCGATCTTATTGGCCACATCGCCGTTGGCCGCGACCCTGTCGGCCCCGGTGAGCACGACGTTGACTAGACCCTGTGACATGAGGTAGGCTCCCGCACTATCGATCACAATATTGAAAGGCACACCCTCATGGAGCAGTTCCCATGCCGTCAGCAGGGCTCCCTGGCCCCGGGGCCTGGTTTCGTCCACATATACAAACAGCTTCTTACCGCCACGGTGGGCATGATAGATCGCTGAAAGAGCCGAGCCGTGATCGACAAAGGCCAGCCATCCGGTGTTGCAGTGCGTCAGGATGCGGCAACCATCACGGAGCAACTCACTACCGTTAAGACCTATCCTCCGGCCCTCTTCCACATTTTCCTCGGCGATATTCTGTGCTTCTTTCAGTGCCATTTCAACGGAATGACGTCCTGCCTCGTACACCCGTTGGGTGGCATAAGACAGATTCCGGGCTGTCGGGCGTGTTTCCTCAATCTCCCTGCGGGCACGGTCAATAAAATCGTCGTCATGCTGATGCTGTGCCTGATCACAGGCCAAAGCCATGGCAAAACCGGCAGCGGCGCCTATGGCTCCCGCACCACGCACGGTCATGTCACGGATGGCCTCGCATAAAGCAGCATAATCTTCAACCTTGTGAATTTTAAAATGGAACGGCAGTCTGTTCTGGTCGATCATAAAGACAGTCAGGTCTCTCATCCAGATGGTCCGGTATTCCTTATTATTGACTTTCATTTCCAGGTCCTACACGATCATGAAAATAAATACTATGAATTCAGCTCGTTCACCGCTAACCACGCCATAAATCCCATACCTGTTTCCAGGCAGTCTTCGTCAACGTCGAATGTAGCCGTGTGCAAATTGGACGTGATGCCTTTTTTTTCGTTTCGTATGCCCAACCTGTAAAAGCATCCCGGTATGCGTTGGGAATAATAGGCGAAATCTTCGGCTGTCATGCGCATGTTCAGTTCAGCGGCATTCCCGGCTCCGAGATAAGCGGAAGCGTATTGACTGACATGGCTGGCCAGAACGGGATCATTGTAAAGGGAGGGGTAGCCGTCAACCACGTTTATTTCGCAGGCGCCACCGTAAGTGGTGGCTATGGAGCGGCTGATCTGGCCGATTTGTTCAATGGCCTTCTGTCGCCATTTATCATCGAATGTCCGCAAGGTGCCCGCCATTTTCACTTCATCGGGGATGATGTTGGTCATCCCGTCGGCGGTGAGACGGCCGATGGAGAGTACGGTCGGGATGGTAGGCGAGGCTCTGCGGCTCACGACGGTCTGCAGCGCCAGGATGATATGGGCAGCGATGACAACAGGATCGATGTTAAGGTCAGGTGTGGCTCCATGCCCACCCCTGCCTTTAACGAGGAAATAAATTTCATCGGTGGAGGCCATGTAATGTCCTGAACGTACTCCTATCTTTCCCACATCGAGGCCGGGGAACACATGTTGTCCGAAAATCCGGTCCACCTTGGGATTGTCGAGCACGCCCTCGTTGATCATCTTGAGGGCGCCCCCCGGAAGTGTCTCCTCTGAAGGTTGAAAAATCAATTTTACCATTCCGGTAAAATGATCTGACAGTGCTTGCAGGATCCGGGCTGTCCCCAGCAGCGACGCCATATGCACATCATGGCCGCAGGCATGCATGACGTGGCTGACTTCAGAGCGGTATGGCACCTCGTTTTTTTCCTCAATGGGCAGCGCATCCATATCAGCCCTGAGAGCAATGACCCTGGTCAGTGGACGGCGGCCCTCTATCAATCCCACGATACCCGTGCCGGCTATGCCTTGTTTAAAAGGAATTCCGCAGCTTCTCAATGTCGATGCGATGAAATCGGCGGTATGGTGTTCCTGCATCGACAATTCGGGATGACGATGCAAATAACGCCTCGTTTCGGTGATCTCGGAGAGGTAGTCTGCCGCAAGCCGTTTGATTTTTTCCTTCAGATCATTCATCTGTCAGGAAGCGAAATTAAGAATTCAAAGTTAATAAGATAAACGTGAAGGACAAGAGAAACGGATAATTATTTGAATGATTGCAAATCGTATAATTTTTTATACACTCCGTTTATTTTCAGCAATTCGTGATGAGTGCCGCGTTCAGTTATTCTACCGTTATCCAGGACGATGATCTCATCGGCAAACTGTATCGTTGAAAGACGGTGGGCAATGACGACGGAGGTCCTGTTTTTCATCAGGTTGATAAGGGCTTCCTGGACAAGGCGTTCCGACTCGGTATCAAGGGACGAGGTGGCTTCATCGAGAAGCATGATGGGCGGGTTCTTAAGAACCGCCCTGGCGATGCTTACCCGTTGTTTCTCGCCACCGGAGAGCTTAGTGCCCCTGTCGCCGACAACCGTCTCGTAATTCTTTTCCATTTTCATGATAAAGTTGTGGGCATTAGCCACTTTGGCTGCCGCCACCACCTCCTCATAGGTGGCATCTTTCTTACCCAGGGCGATGTTATTGTATACCGTGTCGTTAAAAAGAATGGATTCCTGTGTGACCAGACCCATCAGAGCCCTGACGTCTGAAATAATAAGATCACGGATGGGCATCCCGTCGATAAGTATCTCTCCCTGGGTGACATCATAAAAGCGTGGCAGCAGGTTGATTATCGACGTTTTGCCGGCGCCTGAGTGACCCACCAGTGCGATGGTTTTACCTTTTGGAATGGTGAGGTTGATGTTATGCAGGACGCCCGGTTTGTTGTTGTTAGCGGGTGAATACGAAAAACCGACGTTACGGAACACGATCTCACCGGTGAAATCCCTGATGGAAGCAGCCTCTTTTTTTTCGGTGATGACCTCTTCGGCCTGGAGCACCTCTTCGATGCGCTCCACCGAGGCGATACCCCGCTGGACGTTGTAAAAAGCCGTCGTGATAGCTTTTGCCGGAGGGATAAGCTGCGAGAAAATGCCCAGGTAAACGATAAAGGTGGCGGCGTCGAGCGATGTCCTTGCGCCCAGCACCAGCCTGCCACCAAATAAAAGAACCACCACCAGCACCAGAGCACTCAGAAACTCACTCAGAGGAGAGGCCAGGTCACGCTTGCGGTATAACCTGATCATCAGCCTGTTGTAAGCATGGTTGTGCTTCCTGAAGTTGTCGCTGGCCGTCGGTATGGCGTTGAAAGCCTTGAGAATCCTTATTCCCGAAATGGTCTCCTCAATGATCGACAACAGCTCGCCCATTTTTCTCTGTCCTTTCAGCGAAGTCCTCTTAAGGCTCTTGCCTACCTGTCCGATGAGATAACCGCTCACAGGCAGGAGAACGAGAACAAACATGGTCAGCTGGGGGCTGAAAAGAAATAAGGTGATCACATAGAAGAGTATCGTCAGAGGTTCCCTGAAGATCATCTCGAGGGAACTCATGATCGACCATTCAACCTCCTGCACATCGGTTGTCATCCGCGATATCAGATCCCCTTTTCTCTGATCGGAATAATAGGCTAAAGGCAGGATCAGAATTTTGGAGTACATCTCATTCCGGATATCTTTGACTGCACCATTGCGCACTATGGCCAGGAAGAACATGGCCAGATACCTGAACAAATTTTTCAGAAAAAAAATGACCACGATGGAGATGGCAATGTACATCAGCACTTGCATTTCACCTCTCTCATGGATCAGCCTTCCAATTTCAAAATAAAAATTCTCTTTGACCGATTCAAAGCTGAAGATAGAAAACGGAGGCTTGGAAGCAGGTATTTCCGTGGTCTTGAAAAGCATCTGCAAAACAGGGATGAAAAGAGCAAAGGAGGCCAGCGAAAATAGAACCGACAGGATATTGAATAAGATATTAAGGCTGGCATATCCCCAGTAAGGAACGGCATATTTCAGTATTTTGGCGAATTTTTTCATCCATGCAAATATAAAATATAAAAATGTACCCCGGCATGACCGCTTAAAATTCACAAACTGTTACCTTTGTGGCATGGAAAGCAAACGACAGAATAAGATATCACGTCTGATACAGAAAGAGCTGGCCGAGATTTTTTTGCTGGAAAGCCGTCATTTATTTGAAGGTGCCATGATAACTGTTACGAAGGTGAATGTGACCAAAGACCTTTCCGTTGCCAGAATATATGTCAGCCTGTATGCCGTTAAGGATAAAAATGACTTGTTGACCAGGATACGCCTTCTGACCAAAGAGCTCAGGAAACAGCTCGGCTTACGCATCAGGAATCAAATGCGATTTATGCCGGAGCTGGAATTTTTTATGGATGATTCCCTTGATTATATCGAAAATATTGAGAAGCTGCTTAAGCACTAATCCATTTCACGGCGTCCGTCACTGTGACCACAAACCGAACGAACCATGGAATATGATCCAATAAAACGCCGGCTGGGCCACTTCTTCAACCGGTCACCCTGGCTGCGCAAGTTGTTTTATTTTCTCCTCGATCTGTTGCTGTTGCGTTCATGGCATATCAGAAAAGAAATTAGAACATGGGCACGCCTTAAGGCCGGCCGCGCCGCGGTACTCGATGCCGGTGCCGGCTTCGGTCAGTACAGTTATTACATAGCACACAGATGGCCGGGGATGGTCATTACAGGTGTCGATGTCAAGAAGGAGGAGATGGCGGATTGTCAGCATTTTTTTGAACGTACGGCCATGAAAAATGCAGGCTTTCATGATGCCGACCTGTTAACATACAGACAGGAGAAAGCATACGATCTGATCTTGTGTGTGGATGTCATGGAACATATCGAAAAGGATACAGTGGTCTTTGAGAATTTTGCCGCTTCCTTGAAACCGGGCGGTATGTTATTGATATCCACTCCCTCCGACAGGGGAGGGTCTGATGTCCGTTACCATGGTGATGGATCATTCATCGGTGAGCATGTGCGTGAAGGTTATAATGCCATGGAGATGGTCATGAGGCTGACACATGCCGGATTTAAACGTACGGAGGTCCGTTATTCCTATGGCGTGCCGGGTAACCTGTCGTGGCAATTATCCATGAAATATCCCATGATGATGCTGAGCCGCTCCAGGTGGTTTTTCGTCGTCGTGCCTTTTTATTACCTTATTATATTTCCCTTTTTTCTGTCCCTGAACTTTCTGGATCTGGAAATGCATCATACTTCAGGTACCGGACTGATCGTTAAAGCGTGGACGTAGGAGCTGAAGCACGAAAGGAGATGCATAAATTAAAGTGTTCTGGCAATGAGAGTTCCATTCAAAAGGATCGTTAAAATGATGACGGTATCATCTTCCGCAGTCGAGAAAAAAAAGCAAAAACGGCTGGTACCGTGGCTGGCTCTTTCACTGGTCATCATGACATTTGTTTCTTTTGCGTCCCTCTTCAGGAATGACTTTGTCGACTATGATGACAGAAAATTCATATATGCCAACAGACATCTCAATTCGCTGGATGGCAAGAACCTGGTCTATATCTTCCAGGATCATGGCTTCTCACCATGGTACAAACCATTGGTGTACTTATCATGGGCTGTGGAGAAACATTTTTTCGGGCTCAATCCGGTGGTTTATCATACGACCAATCTTTTGTTCCACATAGCCAGCACCCTGCTGCTGTTTTTACTTCTTATAAAACTGCTGAGGATCATGTATCCGGACAACAGGTATGTGCCCTGGATATCGTTTTTGGTGGCGGCACTTTTCGGCATATGCCCTTTGAAAGTCGAGTCGGTGGCGTGGGCCGTGGAAAGGAAAGATGTCATGTTCGGTTTTTTCTTCCTCGCCAGTTTATTGTCTTATGTGCAATATCTTTTGAAAAAAAAGTACCGTTATATCATCCTGGGAAGTCTTCTTTTTCTTTTGGGTATTCTTTCCAAATCGATGATCATCACACTTCCTCTGGTCCTTTTCATCATCGATTTCATGATAAGAAGAAAGGCAGGATGGAAACTGGTCAGTGAAAAAATACCGTATTTCATTGTTTTGTTGATGGGACTGACTCTTTACGGTGTTTTCTGGTCACCACCCGAGAACGTCCGGGCACTCAGACCGGGTGAAGCAGGTAAGAATAATAAGATCACGATGCGGTCATTTCCCAGCGTCCCAACTTATATTGCCAACAAAGCGACGTTTCAGTCCTACAGGCTTTTGCAGTGGTCTTACCGGACCGTTGTCCCCAACAAGCTGTCGGTGGTGTATGCCTTGCCTCAACTGTATTATCCTTCACGGTTCAGGCTGATCCACATGCTCTGGATACTCCCTCTTCTGGTGATCGTTGGTGCTGGGATCTATTTCATCAACCGCAACCGTCTTATCCCTGCCGGTTTGGCTTTCTTTTTTATCACCATTGTGACGGTCATGGGGATGAATATCAATGAGAGCTATGTCTCGGACCGTTATACATATATCCCTTCAATAGGTATTTTTATGGTGCTGGCCGGTATCGTTCTCCTGTTGCTGGAACGCCGCGACCGGATAAAGTATTTGCTGATCCCTTTATTTGCCGGGTATCTGATTTATTTCGGCGTAACCACCTACCAGCGGGTAAAAGTCTGGCACGACAGCATTACCCTTTTTGAGGATCTGACCAAAAAATATCCTGACCTTTATTTCGGTTATACATCCCTGGGTAATTCTTACCTTGAGCTGGGTAAGCCCGAACGGGCGATCATGTACTTCAATAAATCCTATGAGCTAAACAAAGGCCAGGGACTGATGCTCAATGCCCGGGGGCTGGCCAAATTCAACATCGGCGACTATACTGAGGCCATAGCTGATTATGATCTGGCCATCAGGATGGAACCCACCTATTCACTGGCATTCAATAACCGCGGTAATGCCAGGCAAACCCTCGGACAGTACCAGGAAGCCCTCCAGGATTATAATCAGGCTATCAGTCTCGACCCAGATTATTCGGCAGCCTATAACGGACGGGGGATGGTGTGGCAGAAACTCGGTGAATACCAAAAATCAATCGACGATTTCACTAAGTGCTTGAAATTGAATCCGTATTATTATATTGCTTATAACAACCGTGGCAATTCCAGGGCCCTGATGAAAGATTTCACCGGCGCCATTAACGATTACAATCTGTCATTGAAGTACCTGCCCGGTAATTTCAATGCCATTCACGGCAGGGGCTTTGCCAGGCTGAACCTGGACGATTACACAGGAGCACTGGAAGATTTTAATAAGGCCATCAGCATTGAACCCAAATACAGCCTCGCCTATTATAACCGGGGTATAACCAAATTCAAGTTGAACGATAAAGAGGGTGCCTGCGCCGACTGGATCATGTCTTCTCGGCTGGGTTATGCCCAGGCTGCCAATGAAATAGAGGCGTATTGCAAATGATTTCAGAGGGTCGGCCTTTAGCCGTGGCCGAACGTCATAATTTTCATAACATTGAAGGTTCCTGTTTACATAGCCAAACGGTATCTCATCTCCAGGAAATCCCATAACATCATTAACATCATTTCGGGGATAGCCGTTGCCGGCGTCACCATCGGCACCATGGCTCTCATCATCATCCTTTCAGTGTTCAACGGTTTTGAGAAAATAGTGACCACTCTTTTCAACAGCTTTGATCCCGACCTGATGATCACGGTGAAGGAGGGCAAGGTCTTCCGTCCCTCCGATCTTCCGGGCGACTCCATCAAAGCCCTTCCGGGCGTTTTACGGTATACCGAAGTACTGGAAGAAACAGCCCTGCTGAAGTACACCTCCAAGCAATACATCGTAACCATGAAGGGAGTGTCGGAGGATTATGTCCGTCTGAGCGGCCTCGACACCATGATGGTGGGCGGTGATTTCATCCTTCAGTCGCACGGTAAACCTTTTGCCGTGGTGGGCTATGGCGTGGCTTATTATCTTGGCATCAACCCGGACGATTACTCCGATCCCATCCATGTGTATGTTCCCAAACGGACCAGGAGTTCCTATACCTCGCTGGATCAGGCCTTCAACTCAGCCGTCATCATGCCTGCAGGCATTTTCTCGATACAGCAGGATTTCGATTCCAGGTACATGATCGTCCCTATCGCCTTCGCACGCGACTTGCTCGAATACACCGACGAGGTGACATCCATAGAGATAGGCCTGGCCCCCCAGACTGACAGGGAAAAACTGCAGGACGAAATCAGCAGGCTGTGCGGAGACCGTTTTGTTGTCAGGAACAGAATTCAACAGCAGGCATTGCTGTACAAGATCATGAAATCGGAGAAACTCGCTGTTTTCCTGATATTGGCGTTCATTCTGATCATTGCCACTTTCAATGTGATAGGCTCACTGTCAATGCTGATCCTTGACAAGAGGAAGGATATCGCCGTGCTGCGAAGCATGGGTGCCGGCAACCGTCTGATCAAACGCATCTTCCTGACCGAAGGGATGATGATCTCTTTTTCAGGTGCCATCCTCGGATTGACACTGGGGGCACTGGTATGCTGGATACAGCAGCGTTATGGCGTCATACCACTCAAAGGCGGCTCGGGTTCATTTATCATCGATGCCTATCCGGTACAGATGCAGGTCATGGATTTTGTGCGCGTGTTCCTCACGGTTTTTATTATCGGTTTCGCTGCGGCATGGTATCCCGTCAGGCAGATATCAAAAAAATATCTGGCCGAGAAACTGTCATGAAACAAACCGATCAATGCATGAGTTTTATCCGGAAATAATTGGTTAAAATGACCCCGATCCGATTAAAATAAATAATTTTGTACACTTTGGATTTTCGGGAGTGTCAAATAATAATTCATTAATAACATGAGAACCATTACACGTTTCAATGCGTCAGGTAATTTTTTATCTGTTACGCTTTCAGCTATTCTTTTTTTTGGGGCATCGCTATTGCTTACGGCCGGGAATGTGAAACTCGATGATAAGGCGAATGCCTTCGACATCAGGAATAACAGCTATTCCATCATTCATTTCGTCAGTACTTTTTCCAATTTTAACTGGTTTGAGGTAAAAACTAAAATGGGGGCTTTTGCCCGTCTATGTGTTGAAGGGTATTCGAACACGGAGGAGACCGGCGCACCCATGTTGCCTGTGTTGCGAAAACTGATTGAAGTCCCTGTTGACGCCTCAACGGAGGTGCATATTCTCAGCATCACTTACGAGGAGCACACGCTAACGGAACTTGGCATCTCCATGCCTGTCATGCCTGCGCAGCCGCCGGTTGCCAAAAACGGCGGTCAGATATCACCTTTTGAATATAATGCCGCCATTTACCATACCGATAATTTTTACGGTATGGAACCCGTGACGGTGGATGTTCTGGGCATCATGCGCGGTGTACGCATCGGCCGCATCAATGTGGCCCCGGTTCAGTATAATCCAGTGAAGCAGACTTTAAGGATCATAAAGGCGATCGATGCGGAGATCGTTTTCAAAGACGGCAATCTGGCCTTGACGATCAGGGAGAAACAGAAAAATGAATCGCCTTATTTCAAAGGCCTCGACAGGTTTCTTGTCAATTATAAACCTGTCCAAACGCGCGACACGATGACGAAGTACCCGGTGACCCTTGTCATCGTTTCCGATCCCATGTTTCATGATCAGTTACAGCCTTACATCGCATGGAAGATCAAAAAGGGTTTCCATGTCATTGAGGCGTACACCGATGATCCGGAAGTAGGTAACACCACAGGATCGATAAAAGCCTATTTGCAGTCACTTTATGAATCCGGGACCCCTGAGAATCCGGCTCCGTCGTTTGTACTTTTTGTGGGCGATGTGGCACAGATCCCTGCCTGGAACCTGAGCGGTCCGTCGGATCTAAAATATTGCGAGTACACCGGCGACTATTTCCCCGAAATATATTACGGCCGTTTTTCAGCCAACAACCCCGACGAGCTGCAACCCCAGATCGACAAAACCCTGGAGTATGAGGAGTTTACCATGCCCGATCCATCCTATCTCGGTGAGGTGGTCATGATTGGCGGCATGGACGCGAACTTTGGTCCTAACTGGGCCAACGGTCAGATCAATTATGGAACGGAGAATTATTTCAATGAAGGCCACGGTATCCTGTCACATACTTACCTCTATCCCCAGTCGGGCAGTCAGGCCGCCCAGATCATCCAGAACGTCAGCGACGGCGTCGGCTACGCCAATTACACTGCTCATGGCAGCCAGAGCGGATGGGCCGATCCGTCGTTCAGCATTTCGGATATAGCCACCCTGCAGAACCAGGATAAATACGGTTTGTTGGTTGGCAACGCCTGCCTGACAAACGAGTTCGGCACCCTGGCCTGTTTCGGCGAAGCCTTGCTGAGGGCTGAGAACAAAGGAGCCGTGGGTTATATAGGCGGTTCCAACAGCACCTATTGGGATGAAGATTATTACTGGGCAGTGGGTGTGGGGCCCATCACCGAAGACCCTCCCTCATACGAGGAGACCTCTCTGGGCGCTTATGACAGGATGTTTCATGACCATGGAGAATCCCCTGAAGACTGGTACACAACACAGGATCAGATGATCTTCGCCGGCAACCTGTCAGTAACCCAAGGCTCACCGGGCAGCGCACAATACTACTGGGAGATCTATTGCCTCATGGGAGATCCCTCGCTGGCACCCTATATGGGGATGCCTGCAGCTATGACCGTCACTTACGATCCGTTGATGCCGCTGGCATCCACATCCTTCACGGTGACGGCCGAGCCGTATGCTTTTGTGGCTATCTCCATGGATGGTGTCTTATATGGTTCCGCCGTCGCCGATGAGACGGGCCTGGCCGAGGTGCCACTGACACCCATCACCGTGCCCGGAACAGCTGATATTGTCGTCACCGCCCAAAACAGACAGCCCTTCATGGGAACGGTAGTCGTCGCCTCGCCCGAAGGGCCTTATGTGCTGTTCAATGCTTATACCATCAACGATGAGAGCGGTAACGGCAACGGTCTGGCCGATTATGGCGAAAACATCCTGCTGAACCTCTCGCTCGAAAACGTGGGCAATACGGGAGCTACAAATTTGATGGCCGTGTTGACAACAGACGATCCCTATGTTCAGATTACCGATAATTCAAACACCTGGACAGATATCCCCAGCGGTGGCATCGTGACTGAAGAAGGTGCTTTTGCCGTTTCCATCCTCGATTCCATACCCGATCAGCATAAAGTGTCGTTCACCCTGCAGGTGACCGACGGCAGCGAGGTATGGAATTCAACTTTCACCATGACGCTTAACGCACCCTTGCTGTCACTGGGTAACATGACCATCGCCGACACCCTGGTAGGTAACGGTAACGGTCGTCTGGAAGCCGGAGAAATGGCGGCAGTCATCGTGCATACCTTTAATAACGGCCACAGCGATGCCATGGACGGCACCCTGGCGCTGACCACCGCAAACGAATACCTGTCGCTGAATACCTCATCTTACGATATCGGAGTCATACCTTACAGCCAGATGGCCGAGGCCTCTTTCATCGTCACCGTCGACCCCGCCACTCCGATAGGAACCGTCGCGGTCTTCGATGCCCACCTCGAAGCATTGCCTTACATTATAGATAAATCATACAGTACCAAAATAGGTCTGGTCGTTGAAGATTTTGAAACGGCTGATTTTGGGGCATTCGACTGGCAGCTGAGTGGCGACGCCGATTGGTTCATCACCAATGCCAATCCCTATTCCGGGGACTTCTGTGCACAGTCGGGCGATATCAACGACTTGCAGAGCTCTATCCTTCAGCTATCCTTTGATGTCACAGCCGACGACAGCATCTCCTTTTTCAGAAAAGTATCGTCGGAGGCCACATACGATTTTCTGAAGTTTTACATTGACGGAGTGGTGATGGGTGAATGGTCGGGCGAAATGGATTGGAGCCGTGTGGTTTTTCCGGTGACCATGGGCACTCATGTGTTCAAATGGTCTTACGAGAAAGATTACAGCCTTTCCAACGGCAGCGATTGTGGCTGGGTGGATTATATCGTCATGCCTTCGGTGGGTGGCGCCAGTGGTCCGCTGTCACTTTCAGTATTGGCTTATCCCGATCATATTTGTTCAGGACAGACAGGGCAGCTTTTCGCCATACCGTCGGGAGGCAGCGGCACATACACCTACCTGTGGTCACCTCCGGAATCACTGAACGACCCGACGATCTTCAATCCCTGGGCAACACCTTCCGAAACAACACTCTATACCGTCGAAGTCAGCGACGGTCAGGATACCATTTCCGGAGAAGTGACTCTCCCCGTCTTGGAACTGCCGCCGGCACCTGAAATAATTCAGCAGGGCGATGATCTCATCTCCAACATGGAAAGCGGAAATCAATGGTATATCTGGGGCCAGCCCATTGAGGGAGCTACCGGGCAAATTTATACACCCATGGCCACAGGTGAATACACCGCCACCTATACCAACGAGAATGGCTGTGAATCGGTCGCTTCCAATGCGATCTATTTTGTGTATACAGGAATAGAGAATCTGACAAAGGACGAGCCGGTGACCATATACCCGAATCCCTTTACCGAACAGGTGAATATAAACTATTTCCTTGAACATCCCTCATCTGTCAGCCTGACACTTTATAATGCTATGGGGACTGAGATTGCGGTACTGATCAGGGGTGAAAACGAGCCGTCAGGGCGTCATACCTTTGTGCTTGGCGCATCGGGACTGAAGGCAGGCCTCTATTACTGCAGGCTTCAAACGGCGGATTATACGGTCATCAGAAAAATAATTTTGTCGGAATAATTGCTTTAATCTCTGTTTTTCTTTATTTTTGAGAATCTGAATGTTTCCGCAATCATGATACAATGAAAAAATCCGGTGTAATTACGATCCTGCTTTTTTTATTGTTTCAATGTGCGTCTGCTTATGATTGGACGGATATCCATTCGCCGTATCCTGTTCCGGCCAGGATACAGCTGGTCTCTTCCGACAATGACCGCATAGTCATAAGGTTTAATATCGACGGATTTTCACGCGAGGATGTCATGACACCGTCGGGCAAGGCCACGGTTATCACGGTGGGCAATGCCACACCATTGCTGATCGCCGGTTCGCCTGATCTCCCCAAGCTCACCGCCTCGGTTATCATACCTGATGAAGCCAGGATGGATGTCAAGGTGATTGCCTCTTCATACACCGATTATGAAGGCCTGTTGATTGCGCCTTCCAAGGGCAACCTTTTACGCGACATTGACCCTTCGTCCGTACCGTATAATTTCGGAAGAATTTATGGTTGTAACGGTTTCTTCCCCGGTAAACTGGCTGAACTGGGTACGCCTTACATCATGAGGGATCACCGCGGGCAAACGGTCATGGTCAATCCTTTTCAGTACAACCCTGTCACCAGGACCTTGCGTGTTTACAGTGAGATCATCGTGGAGGTGAAAAGCACCGGTGACCACGGTCTGAACCCGTTCCATCGCAATGGTATGACAACACTTGTCAACAGTGAGTTTCAGCGTATCTATGACCGTCATTTTCTGAATGCGGGCCGTAACCGGTACAATCCCCTCGATGACAATGGCAATATGCTTATCATCAGCTACGGAGATTTTATTGAGACCATGCAACCCTTTGTGGATTGGAAGATCAAAACGGGCATGCCGGTGCAGATCGTTGATGTGGCCACCATAGGCGATGCCCAGGCGATCAAGACTTATGTGGAGAATTATTACAATGAGCACGGATTGACCTTTCTGCTGCTCGTCGGCGACGAGGAGCAGGTGCCGTCAAATCCTCACGGCGAAGCATCCTTGTCGGATAACAGCTATGGTTATATTTCAGGCAATGATTCCTATCCCGAATTGATTGTCGGTCGTTTCTCGGCCGAAACCACCGATGAAGCCGTAACGCAGGTCCAAAGAACGCTTGCCTATGAGCAAAACCCTTCAATGGCGTCGGGATGGCTGTCGGCGGCCACGGGCATTGCTTCCTCTCTGGGCCCGGGTGATGATGACGAGTATGATTACCAGCACGTACGAAATCTGCGCACCCAACTGCTCGGATATACCTATTCTCAATGCGCCGAGTTATATGATGGCAGCCAGGGTGGTGAGGATGCTTCCGGTAACCCGACACCGCTGATGGTGGCCGATCAGATCAATGCCGGCAGCGGCCTGATCCTTTATACCGGTCATGGCAGCTCACTGGGATGGGGTACGTCGGGATTTTCAAGCGGCAATGTCAATGCTCTCACCAACACAGGCATGTGGCCATTTATCTGGTCGGTGGCTTGCTGGAATGGTTTGTTCGGCGGTGGCACCTGTTTTGCCGAGGCGTGGCTCCGGGCTACCGACAGTGCCGGTCACCCCACAGGCGCCGTCGCTGCCCTCATGTCGACCATCAGCCAGGCCTGGACACCACCAATGGAAGGACAGGATGAGATGGTCTCCATTATGGTCGAGAGTTACCAGAACAATATCAAAAGGACATTCGGCGGCATTTCGGTCAACGGCTGCATGAAAATGAACGACTCATATGGATACGACGGCACCGTGGAAACCGATGCCTGGACCATCTTCGGCGATCCCTCCCTGATGATCAGAACAGCCGCACCCCAAACCATGACCGTAACACACCCTGACGACCTGTTCATCGGATCGTCGGCATTGACCATATACTGTGACAGGGAGGGAGCCCTGGCGGCCCTGACCCTTCGTGATCATCAGATCCTGGGTACGGCTGCCATCTCGGAAGGAACCGGCGTGATCATTTTCGAGCCCCTCACCGCTGCGGATACTCTTTCCCTCGTCCTCACCGCTTACAATTGTGTGCCGTATACCGCGGAGATCAGGGTAATACAGGCCGAAGGGCCTTATCTGGTCTTTGACGCCTGCCAGGTCAACGATGCCACCGGTAACGGCAATGGCATGCTGGATTACGGAGAAAATGTCGGCCTGAGCCTCAGCATGAAGAACGTAGGCACGGAGGATGCCGGAGACGTCACCGTGACACTGGCCTCCGGTGATCCTTATGTCACCATCAGCGATAATTATGAGGAATTCGGCAATATATCCTCGGGCGGATCGGTGACGAGGGATAATGCTTTTGCCTTTGCCGTCAGCCCCGATGTTGCCGACAACCATCCCGTCATTTTTACCGTCGAAGCCGCCACACCCGTTAATAACACCTGGAGCAGCTCTTTCGTCATCAAGGCACATGCTCCTGACCTGGAACTGGGTTCCTGGTTCGTCGACGACCAGACCGGCAACCAGAACGGAAAACTCGACCCGGATGAAACGGTCGGGATGGTCCTGACAGTGGCTAATATGGGATCATCCGATGCCTATGATGTTCAGGGTGAGCTGACCTCGGAAGATGTGTATGTCACTTTACAGCAGAATACCCTGCCATATGGTACTGTGGATGCCGGTGGTACGGCCGTGCAGACTTTTACGGTGACGGCCGATGACGCCACACCCATGGGGCATGTGGCCACCTTCATAGTGGCCCTGTCAGGCACCACCGGCATCACCGTGCTGGATTCATTCAATATCATCATCGGACAGATACCGGCCATTGTGGTCGATCTTGACGGCGATCACAGCTCAGGTCCCGTTCTCTTTGAAGCGCTGCAATCCCTGGGTGTCAATGCCGATTACCAGACCACCCTGCCTGAGGAACTGACCTTATATTCCTCCGTGTTCGTATGCCTTGGCACTTACCCTGCCAAGCACATACTCACAGGAGCCGAAGGACTTAAGCTGGCCAATTACCTGGATGCCGGCGGCAGTCTTTACATGGAAGGCGCCGATACCTGGGCATTCGATGACCAAACCGCCGCACAGCCTATGTTTTATATTAACGGGGTGAATGACGGATCAAATGATATGACGACCCTGGAAGGACAAAATGGAACCTTCACCCAGGGCATGACATTCGTTTATTCAGGTGAAAATAATTACATGGACCATATTGAGCCTGTAACCCCCGCCTTTATGATATTGATGAACACCGGTCCCGTTTATGGTGCAGCCGTGGCTTATGACGCCGGAACCTATAAAACGGTGGGCACCTCCTTTGAATTCAGCGGATTGAAAGACGGTCCCTCACCTTCCACGCGGCAGCATTTCCTCTCCGAGGTCATCGATTTTCTAGGTGTAGGAGTCATCCCAACAGGCACCGTCACAGGTACCGTAACCGATGTGAAAACAGGCCTCCCGCTGGCCGGCGCTAAGATATCGGTGGGATCCTATTGGACCCTTGCAGGCAGCGACGGCACATACAGCGGCGTGTTCCCGGCAGGCGAATGGCCTCTCTGTGCCTCGGCCGGCGGTTATGAGACCGGCTGCGGAACGATAGCCATTTACCCCGACTCAATCATTTCACAGGACTTTGCTTTACTTCAGATGAAGGCACCTTATAACCTCCATGCCTCCCTCAGCGTGAATATTCTCACCCTGACATGGGACATGGATGCCATGAGGGATTTTCAGCATTATTCTGTTTACAGAAGCAAGAACAGTGACGCTTTTACGCTGCTGGTCAACACCACCGAAAAGATTTATACCGATGTTCTGTCGGCCACCGCTTTTTATCATTACTTCGTGACGGCGATGTATGCTAACGGCACGGAGAGCTTTTCTTCCGATACCGTCACCATGGAATATTCATCCACGGGCATACCGGTTATAGAGGAACCTCCCGAAGCCACGAAGCTGGGAAACAACTATCCCAATCCCTTTACAACGCAGACCACCTTGACTTTTGCCCTCAAGGAAAGCAATAAGGTGCTGATCACTGTTTTCCGGCCGACTGGCAAAACGGTCAGAATATTGGTTGATGAAACCCTGAACGCCGGAGACTACAAAATCACATGGGATGGCACCGATGATTCGGGCAGGTCACTGCCTGCAGGCATTTACCTCTACCAGATGAAAGCCGGCGGTTACCTGGGAACGAAACGGATGGTGCTGATCCGGTAGTCCATTTCAATTGGGGTTGCGACACGAAAGGTCTCAAAAGAAAATAACACGGCCTTATTCGATATCCTGCTCTTCGGCCTGGATCACCTCTTTGGTGTCAGCGTTATAGATGAAGGCAACCACCTTGCAATCCTCAGGTTTCCATTCCGGTTTGATATTGAAGTCTGAAAAGGAGATGTGGTATTTTATATTGGTCTGTACCGTCCCGGCAGTGATCTCTTCTCCCCATGTGCCGTTGATAGCTCCGCGCAGCACGTGTTCATGGACATAATTCAGCCAGTCAGGTACCGGTCCGATAGTGGTGTTATTGTTTTTCTGCGCAGCCACAATATCATTTTCGATGAGATAGAGGCACAGATTAAACCGTCCGGTAAGGCTGTTTAAAAACTGTATGTGACAGTCACCGCTGAGTTTTCGCGACGGCAGGTCGAATGTCAGTTCGATCTCGATGGTGGCGTCGGCAGCGTTGTCGATGATCTGCTGTATGGCAGCCCCCCACATTTCGGGTCCCAGGATGAGGCTTTGATTATAGACCGTTCTGTTGACCATGCCATTGGGATTGCCTATATCACTGACGCCGAAGTAGGTATCCAGCTCATCGCCGGCAGGTGTCCTGAAATCAGCGGTATAGTTGCCGCTGTCATCGGGTAACGCCCAGTAACCGGCATGGATTGAAAGCAGCACGAGCCGGTCACCGAAGTTATCTTTCAGATCCTGAGCGGTGACGGCAGCGGTGGGACAATTTATGCATTTATGACCGGTATAATCTTCCAGAAGGACTTTACGGACAGCACTTGTGGTATCGTTTCCATTGTTGGACGAACGTTCATAGGGTGCCTCAATCTTGTCGCACGACGTGATGATCACCACCAGCCACAGGCATCCGAGGATTTTGATCAGGTATTTCATGATTTGATGACTATTCGGTTCTGCAAGATTAATTAAAAGATAGATGCGTCATAATGAGTTCGGATCATCAGAAACTGCTGGTGATGTTCACTGTGAACCCGCTGGCGGCAGGCACCTGGCGGCACACCCCTCCGATGCAAAGCAGGCCTTCCCGCTGCCGGCCATAAGCTATGGATAGGCGGTTGGTCTCACGGGTGTAACCGAAAGCAAAATAATAATAATGAAGAGTGCTGCCTCCGGGAGGATTGATGTTGATCTGATCCTGAACAGTGAAAAACCATCGTGGCGCAATCGTGAATTCAAGCAACGCCAGACCCCAGTCACCCTTATCCTGTTTGGTTGCCAGGTATTGCATCTCGAGTCTCAGGGCCTTGGTGGAAGTGAATTTGTAAGTGAGATCGGCCACCGCAATGTGGGCGTATATCATGCCGCCATGACCTTCTGTGACATACTGATTGTACGAATGGTACATGTATTCAATGACCGCCTTGAATTTGTCGCTGAATTTTCTCCTGAATTCGAAATCAATGTCCTGGAAGTAAAGTTCCTTGCCCGGCGTGAAAAAAAAGCTCTTGTATCCCAATGTGCCCCGTTCACCTATGGGAATCGTGTCGTTGACGGGTGACCTGCTGATCGAATTGGCCCGGGAGTAAAGTACCTGGATGGTGGTCCCGTACTTGCCGCCCAGTTTGGATTTTTTTGGTATCGTGTAAACAACCTGTCCCATCACATCGAATTCACCGTTGGGTTGTGAAGCATAAGGGTAAAGTGCTTCAAGGGTGTAGACATGTTGTTTGACCAGCGGCGGGATAAAACTGATGTCAAGACCATTGCGCGTGACACGCCGGTCAGTTTTGTAACTCATGTTGTCGATCCATTTGGAGAAAAGGGAGATGCCCAAACCCTTGGTGGAATATGATCCCGTCAGAAAGACGGCCTGCCCGTCCTTATAAATATAGTTGTTCACTGCCGAAGGATCATTGATCTTATAGACATATTCGCCCTGCAGGTTATACCTGCCGTGCGTGATATCGAACCTGCCGGCAAAGGCGCCCACATTTTCGGGTAACTTGAATTTGAACGTCGGGTCGTCTTTCTGGTACTTGCTTACGGCGCTGCCTCCGATGACCACCCTGGTTTTGGCATTGCTCATGCCGTGAATGATGTCGTTCAGCGTAAACTCACCGTCTACACCGCGGACATAACCCCTGCTGTCGGGCGTGTATTTGATCCAGTAATACCTCTGTGCGCCGATGATGCCCTTTAACAGGATGCCGTCAGAAGGAGCATATTTCACTCCTATGCCCTGCACGGAATTATCATAACCCAGATCCCATTCTTCATAACTGCGGAAAACCAACCCGCTGCCAAACTGATCGTAAATGTTGCCCACCGTCACATCTAAGTTGGATTTTCGATAATTGGCAAACCAGTAAGGAATGCCGTAACCTTCATATTCCTTGTCGTACCCTGCGATGGGTTTCATGTAAGTCTCGAACCTTATCCCGGCCGAAAAGTCTCCCAGAGTATAAATGAAATTGCCGAAACCGTTCATGCCTATCTTCTCACCGTTGATGGTTGAGTCGTTGATGCCCAGGGCCTCATCAGGCTGGTAACTCTGTAAGTCCAGTTCAAAATTACCGTTGATCCTGCTTTGCTGCAGGAAATCCTGCGCTTCTGACAAGAGCGGTGCTGAGAAGAGGCAAATGATGTAAAGTGCAGTACGTAGAGATCGTTTACATGTCATCTGTTTAATCGGTATGATAATGATTATCGTTTCATTCCAGGGGTTCTCCGGCGATCAGGGCCCTGACCTTCTCAATCAGTTGCTGTTCACCACCCTCGACGAAGGAGGTGTGCTGCCAGACAATCTCGCCCTTGCCGTTGACGAGAAAAGTGTGTGGGATAACGCCGACATTCATCGCCCTCTTGAAGTCGCCATTGGGGTCGAGCAGAACCTCGTATTCCCATCCCTTGCCATTGACGGTGGGCAGGACATTCGAGGATGAACGGGAGTCATCAATGGAAACGGCATAAAGCTTCACCCCGGTCTCTTCACGCCATTCATCATACACGTCCGCAATGGCCGTCAATTCCTTTATGCACGGCTTGCACCACAACGCCCAGAAACTGATGATGATGGGCTTGCCTTCGTTGTTGATATCGGAGGTGTTGAAATTTTCCCCGTTTACCGTTTTAATGATGACTGAAGGAATCTTCTTCAGTTGCTTCCCGCTCGTCTGAGAGCTGGCATACAGGATCGCACTTATAAATATGATGAGGATGAAGGCTCTTTTCATGAATTTATGTTTAAATGGACAGACAGTTTTAAATGGCCGGCCAAAATTAAAGATTTTTCGAGAAAGTGATTGTCTGACCGGATTATTTTACCTCAGATGTTTTGCGGACAATGTCCGGTTTATAGGTTGACCGTATCAGGCAGGAGGAATACATCAGTCAATATAGACTTCCAACAGCTTTGATTCGGTCTTTGGGTAGAGCATGATCTGGTCTTTGATTTCGGCCGGAATGAGAACGGCCTCACCCGTTTTCACCGCCTCCATTCCTCCGCGGTAATGGATGTTAACAAAGCCCAAGGTGCAGATGTAAATGATGAATGAATCGAGCGAGCTGTAATCCCTGCCCATACCCTTGTCAAGATGGATAAGGTTGGTGGTGAAATGAGGGTTTTGCACCAGTTGTACGGTGTGATTGAGACGGTCGTCATAGGTTGTTTTATAGCTTTCGCTGACGTTGAAGTCCAGGGCATCAAGGGCCATGGCCACATGCAGCTCACGCGGATGCCCCTGATCATCCGTGCGGTCCCAGTCATAAACACGGTAGGTGATATCGGATGTCTGTTGTATCTCAGCCAACAGGATCCCCGGACCCAGGGAATGGACACGGCCGGCAGGGATCTCGTAGACATCGCCGGCGTGGACATGCTCGATGTTCAGCACCTGCCTGAGCTTTTTCTCATTGAGGTATGCGACAAACCCATCCCTGTCGATGTGGCGTTTGAAGCCCGAAATCAACTCGGCACCTTCATCGGCCTGGAGGATATACCACATCTCATTCTTTCCCTGGCTGTGATGCCGCAGTGCCGCCAGCTCATCATCGGGATGCACCTGAACGGAAAGGTAATCATTGGAGTCGATGAACTTGACCAGGACAGGAAACTCGTTGCCATAGAAGTCAAAGACGGGACCCCCGACCAGGTCGTCCATATAAACTTCTACAAGTTCATTCAGCTCATTGCCCGCCAGGAAACCGTTGGCGACAACACTCGGACTGCCTTCAACACCCGAAATCACCCACGCTTCACCACAGTTGGGCAGGGGTGAGAAATCCAGGCCCAGAACACTCCTTATCTTTTGTCCGCCCCAGATCTTGTCTTTGAAGATGGGTTGGAATTTCAATGGATACAATACATTCATCGGTCCTTTTTGTTTATTCACTCATCAGCAGAATTTACAAAAGTAGGAAATAATGCATTTCGGCTGTTTTTGTATCAACCGCTCGGTTTCAACTCATTAATTTTCTAATTTAGTCGGTGGTTTCTTTGATGATCTCATCCGTTATCTGGATCATTGTGTGGCAGAAAAATTCCTTCGTCGGGAGCACAGGGAGAACATCATCGTTGAAACCGATGCCTCCCGTTTGCTTGAACGACTTGAGACCTACCGGCCGGTAGTTGTCGACAGCAAATGGGTGGATGAATTGAAAAACATGGTCTAAAAACCTTCAGGCTATGCTGATCATAGGAATTACAGGAACTCTGGGTGCGGGCAAGGGAACCATCGTGGAATATCTGATCAGGGAGGAGTTTTTTGTTCACCATTCGGTGCGGGCGTTCCTGTCGCAGGAGATCATAAAAAAAGGCCTCCCGCTTAACCGCGACACCATGACCTGGCTGGCGAATGAACTCAGAAAAAAACACTCACCCTCCTATGTTGTGGATCGTCTTTACAATGAGGCACTCAAAGAGGGAAAGGATTGCATCATTGAGAGCATCAGGACACGTGGAGAGGTGGAGTCGTTGCGGCAAAAGAGGGACTTTTACCTGTTTGCCGTCGATGCCGACCCGGCCATCAGGTATAAGCGTGTTGTAGCACGTGATTCCGAAACCGACAGGATATCATACCAGACCTTTCTTGACAATGAACGGCGTGAGATGCATTCGGCCGGCGCCGGGGAGCAGAACATTGCGTGGTGCATGGCACATGCCGATTTTGTTTTTGTCAATAATGGCACGAAAGAGGAGCTTTTTGTTGAAGTGAAGAAAGTCATGGACACTTTACGGTCGAAAAATGGATGAGTCAGACCGGTCAGGCCGGTGCAGGGAACATATAGCCACTGAACCCACTATAAACACACGATTTTTATGGTTGAGAAAAAAAAAGACAAATACATCAGGCCTTCATGGGATGAGTATTTCATGGAGGTTGCCAGAGCGATTGCGCGGCGGGCCACCTGTGACCGTGGCCGCAGCGGGTGTGTGATCGCCCGCGACCGTCAGCTGCTGGTCACAGGATATGTGGGCTCTCCCAGGGGTCTGCCGCATTGCGATGATGTGGGTCATCTCATGAAAAAAGTCATCCATGAGGACGGCAGCATCAGCACGCATTGCGTGCGCACAGTCCATGCCGAGCAGAACGCCATATGCCAGGCCGCACGCCTGGGCATCCCCTTGGAGGGTGGCACCCTGTATTGCCGCATGACACCCTGCCGCACTTGCGCCATGCTCATCATCAACTGCGGCATAGTCAGGGTGGTGTGTGAATACCGCTATCATGAAGCCCAGGAAACGGAAGACATGTTCCGCCAGGCATCCATCGAACTGGTCTATGTCAACAATAAAGTGCTGAAATACACCGATCAGTGAATCCCGCATCAGTGCTTTCCCAGTAACTGTACGACCCCGTTCAGGTTGATGAGACCGAAGATATGTGCGGCAGTGATGAGGATGATGATGACCACGGCCCACCGGATGAAATTGGCGCCCCAGCTCACCGCCATCCGTGATGCCATAAAACCCCCGATAAGAGACCCCACACCCAGGATCAGACCGTACATCCAGTTGACCTGATGATGTAGGATGAAAATAACCAGGGCAAAAGGTGTGAACAGTAAAACGATGAGGACCTTTAACGCGTTGGCTTTCACCAGTTCATAACCTGCGCTCAGCACCAGCCCCGCCAGTAAAAAATACCCGACCCCGGCCTGTATAAAACCGCCGTAAAGCCCTATCAGGAAAAAAATGATGACCTGCAGCACGTTGATTTTTTTTTCCAGGAGCTCTTTCTTTTCCTTCAGCCACCGTTGTGGTTTATAAAGGATAAAAAAGACCATGATCAACATGACGACGGCGATGCTTTTTTCGATGACGTTCTTATTCACATCGACGGCTATCCATGCACCTGCAACAGCGCCCACCGCTGCAGGTATGGCCAGCCAGCGGCCTTTCTTCCAGTCGAGGACCTTTTTGCGACTGAAGACGCTGACGGAAGTGATGTTTTGAAGCAGTACGGCGATTCTGTTGGTACCGTTGGCCACATCGGCAGGCAATCCGAACAACATGAGCAGGGGGAGTGATATGATGGATCCCCCGCCTGCCAGAGTGTTGATGATACCAACCACAACACCTGCTATGATGAGAGCTATAACCTCAAACCAGGACATGAAAAAGGTCAAATGTAGGAAAAAATCATTCAGCAAGCATCTCCCTGACGGCTTTTTTAATGCCCTCCCTGTCGTAACCGCATTCGGCCTGTAATTCGGCTATCGTACCCTGCTCGATGAAACGGTCGGGGATCCCCAGGCGATGGACGGAAGCCTGGTAGTGATGATCGGCCATGAATTCAAGCACGGCCGTACCCAGTCCCCCCATGATGATTCCGTCTTCCACGGTGATTATCTTATTGAACTTGTTGAAGATCTCATGGAGGAGCTCTTCATCGAGGGGCTTAAGAAAACGCATATCATAATGTGCCACGTCGGCGTCATCTTTTTGCAGCCCTTCCGTTGCGCTGATGACGTTATTGCCGACATGACCGATAGAAATAATGGCCAGTCCTTTACCGTCCTTAATCTTTTGACCTTTGCCTATGGTCATTTTCTCAAAGGGTGTTTTCCATTCGGGTGTGACGCCACGGCCTCTGGGGTAACGTATCGCGAAGGGACCCATGCCGTCGAGCTGAGCCGTGTACATCATGTTGCGCATTTCCGGCTCATTCAGTGGAGCGGCGATGATCATATTGGGTATGGAACGGAGGTAGGCCAGGTCGAAGCTGCCGTGATGAGTGGCGCCGTCTTCACCCACGAGGCCGGCACGGTCGAGACACAACACCACATGAAGTTTCTGCAGGGCCACGTCATGGATGATCTGATCATAAGCACGTTGTAAAAAGGTCGAATAGACCGTGCAGAAAGGCACCATTCCTGCTGCCGCCAGTCCGGCGGCGAAGGTCACGGCATGCTGCTCCGCAATGCCCACATCAAAAGCCCTGTCGGGCATCGCGTTCATCATGATGCTCAACGAGCTGCCGGTAGCCATCGCCGGCGTTATCCCTATGATCTTATTGTTTTTTTCGGCCAGCTCCAGAATGGTCCGGCCAAAAACGGTCTGATATTTAGGCGCCGGCTTAGCAGGGCAGGGCTCGTCGACCAGTTCGCCCGTATCTTTGTTGAAGACGCCGGGGGCATGATAGGTGATCTGGTCTTTCTCGGCACGCTCGTAACCTTTTCCCTTCACCGTGATGACATGAAGCAGCTTGGGTCCTTTGATGGTCTTCATTACCGTCAATAACTTCACTAACCGAATGACATCATGGCCGTCGACGGGACCGAAATATCTGAAATTAAAGGCTTCAAAGAGATTGCTGCGTTTCAGGATGGTCGACTTGACGGCACTGGTGATCTGACGGACGATTTCCCTGGAGTTTTTGCCATAACGGGTGCGACCGCCCATGAGTATCCAGATAAGATCCTTGAATTTTTTAAAGGTCTTCGACGTGACGATGTGCACGAGATAGTCGCCGATGGCGCCGACGCTTTTATCGATGGCAATGCCGTTATCATTGAGTATGACCAGCAGATCGGCATTCGACACCCCTGCATTGTTCATGCCTTCCAGAGCCATCCCTCCGGTCATGGCACCATCACCAATAATGGCGATGTGATGACGGCCGTTGTGGTCTCTCAGATTGGCTGCTATCGCCATGCCCAGGGCGGCCGAAATGGAGGTGGAGGCATGTCCCACACCGAAGGCATCGTATTCACTCTCCGCCATTTTGGGAAACCCGCTGATGCCTTTATACATCCTGTTGGTATGAAAAACATCCTTGCGACCCGTGAGTATCTTATGGGCATAAGCCTGATGACCGACATCCCATATCAGCTTGTCGTAAGGCGTGTTGAAGACATAATGCACCGCCACGGCCAGCTCCACGGAACCCAGGCTGGCACCCAGATGACCGGGATGGTCACATAAAACCTCTATGATGAACTGCCTGATCTCATGGCAGAGCTGTGGCAGGTCCTGTTCTTTCAGCTTTCTTAAATCGTCAGGAGAATTGATTGTGGATAATAATCTCCCCTGTTTGACCTTCATAAATTGTGAACTTATAAAAAACCGAGTTCCAGCTTGCCTTCCTCCGAGATCATGTCCATGGACCATGGCGGGTCGAAGACGATCTCCAGATCGAACGCTTTCACTCCTTCCACGGATGTTACCCTCTCCCTTACCTCCTGCGGTAACGACTCGGCCACAGGACAGTTGGGAGCGGTCAGTGTCATCTGAATGTGTACCGTTAAATCATCCGATATGTCAATGTGATAAATAAGGCCCAGGTCATAAATATTGACAGGGATTTCAGGATCGTAAACAGTTTTCAGCTGTTCGATGATAAGGCTTTCGAGTTTGTTTTTGGTTGCGCTGTCATCCATACCACATCAGGGTAATTGAAGTTCTTTTGCTTTAAAGACGATGGCATAAAGCTTCATTTGTTTGATCATCGCATCCATTCCGTTGGAACGTGTCGGCGACAGATGCTCTTTGAGACCGATCCTGCCGATGAAATCGAGCGAGGCGTTAATGATCGCATCGGGTGTCTGACCTGATAAAACCCGGATGAGCATGCTGATGATGCCTTTGGTGATCATGGCATCACTGTCGGCACTGAAATGGACACGACCCTTCTCATAAGTGGCCGCCAGCCACACTCTCGACTGGCATCCCGAGATGAGGTTATTGTCCACCTTCAGTTTCTCATCGATCAGCGGTAATGTCTTACCCATTTCGATAAGGTGGTTATATTTATCCATCCAGTCATTTAAATTCTGAAATTCAGCCTCGATCTGATTCTCAATTTCCTTTATTGCCATTTGGGATCAATTAATAATAACCATAATTAACGGGGCTTATTGCATCCGCCTGATAGTATTATCACATGAACATCTTTTTCACTTGCATAATGGCTTCCTTCAGAATGTCAATCTCTTCTTTTGTGTTGTATATTCCAAGCGAAGCCCTCACAGTACCCGGTATGCTGCAAAGGTCCATCAGGGGTTGAGCGCAGTGGTGTCCCGTGCGTACCGCCACACCAAGCTTGTCGAGAATGCTGCCGGCATCATAGGGATGGATGGCGCCGATAAGAAATGAAATGACGCAGACCTTATCGTCACCCTTCCCGAAAATACGCACCCCTTCTATCCCAGCCAGAGTTTCTTCGGCATAACGGTAAACATTCCGTTCATAGGATATAATGTCCTTAAAGCCAATCCTGTTTATGAAATCCACGGCCGCTTTAAAACCGATCACCGATGCCACATTCGGTGTTCCGGCTTCAAATTTATAAGGAAGATCATTGTAAAGTGTCTTTTCGAAAGTCACCGCTTTGATCATTTCACCGCCGCCCTGGTACGGCGGCATGTCCTCCAGCAGCTTTTCCTTGCCATAGAGGACGCCTGATCCCATAGGGCCGTACATCTTATGGGCTGAAAAACAATAAAAGTCGCAGTCCATATCCTGGACGTCCACCTTAAGATGTGCCACAGCCTGAGCGCCGTCCACCAGCACCGGCACGGCATGGGCATGGGCTGTGTCGATGATCTCTTTTACCGGCATGACCGTCCCCAGGGCATTGGAAACATGTGTGACAGCCACCAGACGTGTCCGTTCGTTGATCATTTCCCTGTATTTCTCCATGATGAGCCGCTCATTGTCATCGATCGGTATCACACGGAGAAAGGCACCTTTCTCCTGGCATAGCATCTGCCAGGGGACGATGTTTGAATGATGCTCCAGTGAGGAGATGATGATCTCATCGCCCGGTGAGATGTATTTTCTGCCGAAGCTGCACGCCACCAGATTGATTGATTCGGTTGTGCCCTTGGTGAAAATGATCTCGTCTGCATTTCCGGCATGGATGAAATGCTGAACGGTACGCCGGGCATCTTCAAACTCCGAGGTCGCCTCCTGGCTGAGGTAATGAACCCCACGATGCACATTGCTGTTAACGGTGGAATAATACCCTCTGATGGCCTCGATCACCTGTAAAGGTTTTTGAGTGGTCGCGGCATTGTCTAAGTACACAAGAGGACGTCCGTAAACGGTTTGTTCCAGTACCGGGAATTCCTGACGTATATCTTTGATGTTGAATGCCAATGTCTGTTGTATGTTATTGTTTTGTTATACGTCTATATCTTGCTCATGTCGATTTTAAATGACACTGTATTTTCCTTGTTTCTGCAATTCAGGACGCACTGGTCGCAGACCGATAATTCACCTCGGAGTCTTTTTTTCACGAGATCATCGATGGTGATCTTAAGCGCCTCAATTGTTATCTTGTTGATCACTTCGGCGGCGAAGGCATACATCAGGAGCATCCGTGCGTTCTCCTCCGACAATCCTCTGGAGCGTATGTAGAACAAAGCATTGGGGTCTAACTGGCCGACGGCCGCACCATGGCTGCATTTCACATCGTCGGCATAGATCTCCAGCCATGGCTTGGCGTTGACGGTGGCTTTATCCGTCAGGAGAATATTTTTATTGCTCTGATAAGCATTGGTTTTCTGTGCTCCCCGGTGCACCAGGATATGACCGTTGAATACGGCTTTGGCCTGGTCGTCAAGAATACCTTTAAAAAGCTGGTAACTTTTGCTGTGAGGGCTCACGTGGTCCACATAGATCTGGTTGTCGACATGCTGGTCCTTGTCGACAAGATATAGTCCATATACGTTGGCATCGCAACCCTCTCCCTTGATATTCACGTACACATCGTTACGTATCAGCCCGCCGTTCAGAATGATGGCATTGGTGTTCATCCGGCTGCCGTCGTTGAGATGAAAATGAGTGGTGTTGAGGATCGTTGAATGATCGTTGATATTCTGAAGTTTATAGTGATCAAAGCTTGAATTTTCACCCAGGAACACCTCCGTCACCGTGTTGGTGAAATTCACCTCATGGTTGAGCGAATCGTCGCACTGCACCAGGGTGAGATGACTGTTTTTCCCCAGAATGATCAGGTTGCGGTTCTGGATGAACAGCTTGCGGTCGAGATTGATCATGTTGACCATCTGGATGGTGTTAGGTATCACCGCATCATCGGGTACGTAGATAAAGACACCGTCCTGAGCAAAGGCTGTGTTCAGGACATCGAGACCTGTGGCCCGGCTGTGGTCGTCATTGCCCCAGTGTTCCTCGACGATGCGCGGATATTCCAGCATGGCCTGCGCCAGGCTGCCGATGACGGTGCCGTCGGGTAATCGTGTCAGCGGTTTGTTATCGGGGGATATAAACCAACCATTCAGCACCGACACGAGGATGGTATCGAAATCGGGAACTTCACATTCAAAATATTTGAGACCACCGGCCGGCGGGACAGAAGGACGGAAATGCTGCTCATAATCGTGCGACAGGGTCCCTGTCAGATCGGTCTGACGCCATTGTTCCAGCTTGGTATGCGGGAAACCGAGCACTTTGAAACGCTCAAAAGCCCGCTCCCTCAATGAAGAGATCAGAGACGTGTCGTTTCTGAATAAATCGTCCCTGTGCTTTTCGAAAAGGGCGATCAGTTTATCTTTCAGGTGATATTTCAATGAGAGGTCGTCCATTCTTCAATTTAATTTTTAAGCCATTCATAGCCTTTTTGTTCCAGTTCCAGTGCCAGTTCCCTGCCGCCCGTTTTGACAATCCTGCCCTTATAAAGGACATGGACCACATCGGGGATGATATATTCCAGCAGACGCTGATAATGTGTGATGACGATGATGGCATTTTTACCGGAACGCAGTTTGTTAACGCCGTTGGCCACGACCTTGAGCGCGTCGATATCGAGACCTGAGTCGGTTTCGTCGAGAATCGCCAGCGTAGGTTCGATCATGGCCATCTGGAATATCTCGCTTTTCTTTTTCTCACCTCCCGAGAAGCCTTCATTCACCGAGCGGTTGGCCAGTTTGGAGTCGATGCCGAGCAGTTTCCTGTTTTCCTCCATCCTGGAAAGAAATTCCTGGGATGAAATGGGATCGAGACCGCGATACTTTCTTTGTTCGTTGATGGCGGTACGCATGAAATTGGCCATGCTCACCCCCGGTATCTCCACGGGATACTGGAATCCGAGAAATATGCCGTCACAGGCTCTCTCTTCCGGCGGCATCTCCAGGAGATTCCTGCCATTGTAAGTGATGCTGCCCCCCGTCACGTTATACATCTCGTTGCCCGCAATAGCCCAGGCCAGAGTGCTCTTGCCGGTGCCATTGGGACCCATGATGGCGTGGACCTCTCCCGCTTTGATCTCCAGACTCAATCCGCTGATGATCTCCTTTTCGTTGATCGATACTTTTAAGTCTTTTATTGTCAGCATATAATTTTCATTTTAAATGATTTAATTGACGGTCACTCTTCTTTGATGATCCTGCTCCTGATCCGTTCATGATATGAAAAAAGAGTAACCCCTCACCGTTATCCCACACTTCCTTCCAGGCTGACGGATAGAAGTTTCTGGGCTTCGACGGCGAACTCCATGGGCAGTTTTTTCAGCACCTCCCTGGCATATCCGTTCACGATCAGTGCGACGGCGTTTTCAATGTTTATCCCCCGCTGTTTGCAATAAAACAGCTGGTCGTCAGAGATTTTGGAGGTGGTGGCCTCGTGCTCGACAATGGAGGACTGGTTCTCAACATTGATGTAAGGGAACGTATGCGCTCCGCACTGGTCGCCCAGGAGCATGGAATCGCACTGGGAATAGTTTCTGGCGTTCGTGGCCCTTTTGATGATTTTGACCAGCCCACGGTAACTGTTGTTGCCATGGCCTGCCGAAATACCTTTTGAGATGACCGTGCTTCGGGTATTCTTGCCAATGTGGATCATCTTGGTTCCTGTATCGGCCTGCTGGTAATGGTTGGTCACGGCCACGGAATAAAACTCACCGACGGAGTTATCGCCCTGCAGGATCACACTCGGGTATTTCCAGGTGATGGCCGAGCCGGTCTCGACCTGTGTCCAGGATATCTTGGAGTGACTGCCTTTGCACATCCCTCTTTTGGTGACAAAGTTATAGATGCCTCCTTTGCCGTCCTTATCGCCCGGGAACCAGTTCTGCACGGTGGAGTATTTCACCTCGGCGTCTTTCAGCGCAATGATCTCCACCACGGCGGCATGCAACTGGTGTTCGTCTCGCACCGGTGCCGTGCATCCTTCCATGTAACTCACATAGCTTCCCTCGTCGGCGATGATGAGGGTCCGCTCAAACTGCCCCGTCTTGGCCGAGTTGATTCTGAAATAGGTCGACAACTCAATGGGACAGCGCACACCTTTGGGAACATAACAGAAGGATCCGTCGGAAAAAACGGCTGAATTCAGGGCGGCAAAGAAATTATCGCCATAAGGGACCACCGATCCCATATACGTTTGTACCAGGTCGGGATATTTCTGCACGGCTTCGCTGAAAGAACAGAAAATGATACCCAGTTTCTCCAGTGTCTCCGAAAAGGTCGTCTTAACGGAGACGCTGTCGAACACGGCGTCGACAGCCACACCCACGAGCCTCTTCTGCTCTTCAAGTGAGATACCCAGCTTCTCAAAGGTTTTCAGCAACTCCGGATCCACCTCGTCAAGACTTTTAGGTGAGCTTTTTTGTTTCGGCGCAGCGTAATAAATGATGTCCTGATAGTCGATGGGAGGGTGTTTGATATGGGCCCATGTCGGTTCGGTCATCTCCAGCCACCGTCGGTAAGCTTTCAGACGGAATTCAAGAAGAAAAGCAGGTTCGTGTTTCTTGGAGGATATGAGCCGGATGATATCTTCGTTCAGCCCTTTGGGCGCCGTATCCATCTCTATATCGGTGACGAAACCGTATTTATAATCATTCTTGGTGACCTGTTCCAGTATGTTATTTGGGTCTTTATCCATTATTAACCTTTATCTTTATATAATCCGGTTAAAAGATTGCAAATTTAGCAATATTCGGCATACGCAGCACATAATGATAATGTGTAATTGTTTAACAAAGGTGGTTATAAAAAGTTTGACCTGGCGCTCCCTGGGCATCAGCGGTGAGTTCATGACACTGAAAATTAGTACCTTTGTGGCATAAATGAAATGATATGTTTGAGGACCGTAAACGCAGGACCGAACTTTCGGAGTTGGGGGAGTTCGGTTTGATCAGGCACCTCACCGGCCACATCATATTAAAGAACAGCAGCACGGTAAAAGGTGTGGATGATGATGCCGCTGTGATCGATTTCAGGAACAAAATGACCCTGGTCTCGACCGATTTGCTGATTGAAGGTATTCATTTTGACCTGTCATACTATCCTTTGAAGCATCTCGGCTATAAGGCCGCCGTAGTGAATTTTTCAGACATTGCGGCCATGAACGCCTTACCGTCACAGCTCACGGTGAGCGTAGCCGTTTCGAACCGTTTCTCACTCGAGGCCATGGAAGAGATCTATGCGGGTATCCTGCTGGCCTGTGAACGGTACCATGTCGACCTGGTGGGCGGGGACACCACTTCCAGTCTGCAAGGCCTGAACATGTCACTGACGGTTTTGGGCGAAGCCGACGATTCGGATATCGTGTACCGCAACGGTGCCCGTAACAACGATTTACTATGCGTGACCGGTGATCTGGGCGCCGCCTATATCGGCCTGCTGGTGCTGGAAAGGGAAAAACAGGTGTTTAAAGTCAATCCTGACATGCAACCCGATCTCGAAGGTCATAATTACATCCTTGAACGCCAGCTTAAACCGGAAGCACGCACCGACATTGTCACCCTGTTGAAAAAGATCAACGTCAAACCTACCGCCATGATCGACATCTCCGACGGCCTGGCCTCCGACGTCCTGCATATCTGCGACGGCTCAAGGACAGGTTGCGCCATCTATGAGGATAAAATTCCCATCGATCCGTCGACGGCCATGATGTCGAAAGAATTCAACATCGATCCCACCACCGCCGCCATGAACGGTGGCGAGGACTATGAACTGCTGTTTACCATCACTCAGAAGGACTACGACGCCATTAAACAAATCCCCGACATCCATGTTATTGGTCACATGAACGATGAGAGTAGCGGTGTGAACCTGATCACCCGCTCGGGCGCCAGTGTCCCGGTGACAGCCCAGGGATGGGATGCACTTCTGAAGAGTAAAAGGGAGAAAAGATAAACAATGGAAAATGACAGGTTGGAAAGGATCATCAAATCTTTACCCGGAAAACCCGGCATATACCAGTATTTTGACAGCAACGGCAGGATACTGTATGTCGGCAAGGCCAAGAACCTGAAAAAAAGAGTGTCATCCTATTTTAACAAGGATACTTCACTCAGCGGCAAAGTGAGAGTACTGGTGCGAAAAATAGCCGACATCCGATGTATTGTGGTCGGCAGTGAACTGGATGCCCTGTTGCTCGAGAACAACCTCATCAAGAAATACCAGCCCCGGTACAATGTCATGCTCAAGGATGATAAAAGCTACCCATGGATATGCATTAAAAATGAACCCTTCCCGAGAGTTTTTCCGACACGGCATGTGGTGAAGGACGGCTCACTCTATTTTGGTCCCTATGCCTCGGTCAGGATGATGAACACGTTGCTGGACCTCATCAGGCAACTGTACCCGTTGCGCACATGCAACCTTAACCTCACCGAGGAGAACATCCGGAAGAAAAAGTTCAAGGTGTGCCTCGAATATTATATCGGTAACTGCAAGGGACCCTGTGAGGCCCTGCAAACGGCATTGGATTATAATAACAATCTGGAGTCCATCAAACAGATCATTAAGGGCAACATCCATTCCGTCATCACGGGCCTTAAAGAACTGATGAATGAATATGCTGCCCAGCTGGCTTTTGAAAAGGCCCAAACCGTCAAGGAGAAGATCGGACTGCTCGAGAGGTACCAGAGCAAGTCGGCTGTGGTGAATCCCTCGATTAATAATGTGGATGTGTTTTCGATCCTGACTGACGAGCGATACGGATACATTAATTTTATAAAGGTGGTCAGCGGGGCTGTCGTTCAGGCGCATACGGTTGAGATAACCAAGAAACTGGACGAAACGGATGTGGAGCTGCTCACTTACGGCATTATGGATTTCAGGGAACGTTTCAGCAGCGACGCCACCGAGATCATCCTCCCTTTCCGGCCTGATCTGGCACTGCCGGGAGTGACCTTCACGGTCCCGCAGAGAGGGGATAAGAAGACATTGCTCGATCTGTCGAACCGCAATGTCAGATATTATCAGGCTGAAAAGCAAAAACAACGCGATCTGGTCGATCCCGAGCGCCACACCAAACGGATACTGAACCAGATGATGAAAGACCTGCGGTTGAAAGAACCTCCTGCACACATTGAATGCTTTGACAATTCCAATATACAGGGCAAATATCCGGTGGCGGCCATGGTTGTCTTCAGGGATGCACGGCCCGCCAAAAAAGAGTACCGTCATTTCAATATCAGGACCGTCGAAGGCCCTGATGATTTTGCTTCAATGGAGGAGATCGTTTACCGCCGTTATAAGCGTTTGCTTGAAGAGAACAAATCACTGCCGCAACTGATCATCATCGACGGTGGCAAAGGGCAGGTCACCTCGGCCATTAAGAGCCTGAAAAAACTGAACCTGTATGGACAGATATCGGTGATCGGCATCGCCAAAAAGCTCGAGGAGATCTATTATCCCGGCGACTCCCTGCCGCTGTATCTTGATAAGAAATCCGAGACTTTGAAGGTCATCCAGAAGCTCCGCGATGAGGCACACCGCTTCGGCATCACCCATCACCGTGAGAAAAGAGTGAAAGGGACCATAAAAACGGAACTCACCGGCATTGAAGGCATAGGACAGGCTACGGCACAGTCACTTCTAAGAACATTCAAATCATTCGGCGCCGTCAGGCAGGCGTCA
>Ga0209609_10000189_pt1 | contig 37990 bp, 38 predicted proteins | sample LakKivw325mmetaG_FD_184136 | JGI IMG/M metagenome (GOLD analysis project Ga0209609, IMG submission 184136) | Anoxic lake water microbial communities from Lake Kivu, Rwanda to study Microbial Dark Matter (Phase II) - Lake Kivu water 325m metaG... | ecosystem: Environmental > Aquatic > Freshwater... | reverse complement strand
GGATAGATCGGTAAAGTAGTTTGAATACATTTTTCGTGAGGCAACGAATACTATTTCGGATACTTTTCTTCATGAGGCAACGCGTAATTATCGGCTTTCCCACGAACACGTGGCATCTTTGTACATGTCCACTTTTCTTTTGTCGAAAAGAAAAGTGGACAGAAAAGAAACTCGTTAAGGGCTCCCCTCGACTGCGCTCGGGGCAAGCCGCCCTTAACAATCCCGCGATTGCCGCCCGCCTGCCAAGCCTCCCGGCTCGGCGGGATGGCGGGCAGGTAAGCTCCTCCAGGCATATATCGAGTCCTCATACGGACTCGTTTAGTATCGAATGTTTAGAATCTTTCCTATTATTCTTTCTTTGTGTCGTCGCCCGGAACGGCAATCGCCATTATCTATGAGTTCTTTAAGAAATATAGGCTATGCAGGCATATTAGTATCTTGGTTGCTCAAGCGCCGTTGGAACCGAGCGAGCTTGCCCTGAGGTTGTCGAAAGGTGCGAGCGAGGGAATTACGGCGCTTGCGGGGGAGCTGGGGGCAGAGCCCCCGCGAGTTTCTTTTGCTACTTTTCTTGCATCGGCAAGAAAAGTAGAAGAAGAATTGCCCTGGCGCAAGAAATCTGAATTATCTTGAAAAGGCTAAGGGAGATGTTATAATTACATTGCCGGTAAGGAGAGTATATGGAGAGTGCGCACAAGGATCCCGACGCAAAGCTTAAAGAAAGCATCAAGAAATTTGCACAGGCATACAAAGCGCTGACGCCCCAGGCAAAGACCGCCTTTCAGGGCCAGCTGAACGCCCAGATGGGCGGCATGGACGCAAGGACCAAAAAGCTCTACGAATCCCTTGTCGATGCCACAAAAAAGGGCCTTGACATAGACAAGACCATAGAAGAGATGGAAGAAGCCGACAGAAAAGCCAGGGGAGGCCTCTAGGCCCCGGGCCTATATCTCTGGACCATTACAGCCATGAAAAACATACTTGTTGTTGAGGATGTCGAAGACCATCTTGAGATAGTTAAGCTCATACTGGAGCAGCACAACTACAGCATTATAACCGCGGCCAACGGAAAAGAAGGCCTTTTGTCCGCACAAAAGAACAAACCCAGTCTAATACTCCTGGATGTAATGCTGCCCGAGATGAACGGCTACGAAGTCTGCAAGGCCATCAGGGCAGATGAGAACATCAAGGCCACGCCTGTCATAATGCTGTCGGTGCGCTCCAACCCCGAAGATATCGAGGCCGGCTATGCCGCAGGGGCCAACGAATACATGACAAAACCTTTCAATCTTGAAGAATTGATAAAGAAGGTCAAAAAACATCTTGGAGAGGGGGCCTAAAATGGCAAAAGGCGGCTGCAACTGCCTCTGGGTCAGGCTTACCGGCACTCATCCGTTCAAAAGGTGCGCCTACTGCGAAAAAAATGTCCAGGAATGTTTCGGCATCCAGTTCTTTGTAATAGCAACCGGCATCATAAGCCTTCTTGTCGTTATGTTCACAATACGGGACCTCCCTGTCCTTGCTGTTGAGATAACCCTTATCATAGCTTTTTTGATAGCCCTGCTGACCCTCATAGCCAACAAAGAGACCAACGAGATAATAATCGGCAACGCCCTTTTGCGCGGGCTTAACGAAGAGCTGGAAAAAAGAGTAGAGGGGCGCACCAGAGAACTGCAGATCCTCAATGTCGAGCTGCAAAAGGCCCTGCGGGTCAAGTCCGATTTCTTGACCAATATCAGCCATGAGCTCCGCACCCCCCTTACCGCGGTGATGGGCTACTGCGACATCTTCCTGGAAAAAAAGATAGGAGAAATGAACGACCAGCAGTTAAAGTTCATGACCGCCATACAAAAGAACAGCAAGAACCTTTTGTCTCAGATCAACAATCTGCTGGACCTGGCCAAGCTGGAGGCGGGCAAATTGTCCATGAACGAGAAGGATTTTGACCTTCCTAAACTGGTGAGCGAAGCCACCGTTTCGGTGGAGCCTATGGCGTCCAAAAAGAACATCTCGATAACCACGGACCTTGACCCTGGCGCCCAGACCGTTTTCGGGGACCCCGACAGGCTGGAGCAGATACTGATCAATCTTCTGGACAATGCCGTAAAATTCACCGACTACGGTGGCAAGATAAGCATCGCCAGCAGGGACCTGGGCAAGGAGGTCTCAATATCGGTCAAGGACAGCGGCATCGGCATCACACCGGCGGACCAGGGGATCATTTTTGAAAAGTTCAAACAGGCGGAAGGCAATCTCTCAAAAAGATATCCCGGAACCGGCATAGGTCTTGCCATCGTAAAAAGCCTGGTAGAGGCCCACGGAGGCAATATCAAAGTGGAAAGCTCCCCCGGCAAAGGGTCCGTGTTCTCGGTTTCCCTGCCAAAGAGGCAATGATCACCTTGATGAGGAGTCCCATTTTTTGAAGAACATCTCCATCATCATATCTGTCGAGGAGTTGCCTGTGTTAAATTTGTAAGCGCTGTCTTTGTGTTTTTTAAGCATTTCTTCCCTTATTTTGATCCCCAGCTTTTTCCCGAGCTCGACCCCGAACTGGTCAAAGCTGTTTATCCCCCAGATAAAACCCTTGGCTGCTGCGCGGTGCTCCGTCCAGGCAAGCAGGACCCCGGCCGTAAATGGGGTCAGCTCTTTAAGCAGGAGCGAACTGGAAGGCCTGTTGCCCGAGAACCTTTTTTGAGGAAGTTCATCGTCCTTGCCAAAGGCAAGGGCGTCCGGTTGGGCAAAAAAGTTCGTCATCAGTTCTTCATGGTGGCTAACCTCGGTCAAAGATGAAACGCCTACCTCGTACTGCGGCTTGATGAACCCGATAAAATCACACGGGATGACCTGCGTTCCCTGGTGTATCAACTGGTAAAAGGAATGCTGACCGTTGGTCCCCGGCTCGCCGAACACCGCTTCTCCCGTGTCAAAGCCCAGTTCTTTGCCTTCTATATCGACGCTTTTGCCGTTGCTTTCCATCTCCACCTGCTGCGTGTGAGCAGGAAGCTTGCCAAGCAGCTGGCTGTATGGCAGAAGGGCCCTGCTCTTTAGCCCCAAGAAATTGATGTTCCATATGTCAAGCAACGCGCAAACTACAGGGATATTTTTTTCAAACGGCTCTTTATGAAAATGCTCGTCCATCCAGTGAGCTCCCTCAAGGATCTTTTTGAAGTTGTCAAATCCCAGATAAAGCGAGAGAGGCACACCCCCTGCCGCCGAAGTCGCGCTGAACCTGCCGCCGACCCAGTCCCAGAAGGCGAACATGTTATCAGGATCTATGCCAAAAGCTTTGACCTTGTCTACGGCAGTTGATACAGCTATAAAATGCTTTTTTATTACATCGGGAGAAGTTCCGAGTTTTTCTTCCATCCATTTTTTGGCGGTATTTGCGTTCTTCATTGTCTCTGCCGTAGTAAAGGTCTTGGACACGATTACAAAAAGGGTCTTCTCCGGATCAAGCGCGGAAGTCTTGACCGCAAAGTCGCTTCCGTCCACATTTGCAACAAAGATAAGCTGCATCCCTTTTTTTGCATAAGGGGTGCAGGCCTGCGCAAGATATTCCGGACCAAGATAAGAGCCTCCTATCCCGATCGAAACTATCGTTGTAAGTTCTTTGCCGGTGATCCCTTTCCTTTTCCCAGAATGAACCTCGGAAGAGAATTTTTCTATCTTGCCCATCACAGCCCTTACCCCGGGCATCACATCTTTTCCATCAACAAGGACCGGGACTCCGGAAAGGTTTCTGAGCGCGGTATGAAGGACCGCTCTGCCTTCGGTAGAATTTATCTTTTTCCCCAGGAACATATCTTCTATCTTTTGTTTGAGGCACGACTCTTCGGACAGTTCCAACAGGACCTTGAATATGTCTTTTGTAATAAGCTGGCGGGAATAATCAAAATATATGTGTGCGCTGTCTATCGAGAAAGTCTTGTGCCTATGCGGATCTCTGGCAAAACACCCCTTGAGGTCGGGCTTAAATCCACAGGCAATCTTTTGCAGCGCTTTCCGGTTTTTTGTCTCGGATGCCGGCATGTTTGTTCTCCTGTCCTTGACTACTATGTTTATTTTCTCATTTTTGCGGCCCTATTTCATCATAGGTCTGTCCAAAGTGATATAATCTTTTGATTATGAGCCCTTCAAAAATATTGGGTTTTGATAAAAATGTTTTTTGGATGGGAATGACAAGCTTTTTCACTGATGTCGCCTCTGAAATGATATATCCCATCCTTCCCATATTTCTTTCGTCGGTTTTGGGTTTAAACAAAGCTTTTATCGGTCTTATAGAAGGTATTGCCGAGGCAACATCAAGTCTGCTTAAGCTTGTTTCAGGGTGGGTATCCGATAAGATGGGAAAAAGAAAAGAGATCGTTGTCTTAGGATACAGCCTGTCTACGATCGCAAAACCTTTATTAGCACTGGCAAACAGCGGATGGGGCATTCTGGGACTTAGATTTTTGGACAGACTTGGCAAAGGTTTAAGGACATCCCCAAGGGATGCTCTTATAGCGGAATCGTGCGAATCATGCGACAGGGGCAAATCCTTTGGGTTTCACAGGGCTCTTGACAGTGCCGGGGCGATGGTAGGACCGGCGATCGCGTTTGTACTGATGCCGGTGTTAGGGCAAATGGCAGCTGAGGGATTTACAGCCGTAAACCCCTACAGAACCATTTTTTTATTATCAACTATCCCGGCCGCGATCGCCGTCCTTATCCTTCTTTTGTTTGTGAAGGAGACTAAGCCTCGGGAAAAAGACATTGCAAAATACAGCGGCAGCGTTCTTAACTATAGATTTCTTCTCAACAAAAAGTACATTGCGTTTATGCTCATCTTCACCCTTTTCACGCTTGGAAATTCGTCGGATGCTTTTTTGATATTGAGAGCACAGGATCTAAATATATCTCTATTCTTTATCCCTCTTCTGTGGATGATGTTTAACGGCGTATACACCGCATTTTCCCTTCCGACGGGCAAGATATCCGATATTGTTGGGAGAAAGAAAGTGCTGGTTACGGGACTAATCGTTTACAGCCTGGTTTATTTCGGCTTTGGAGCCTCATCGCAGGCCTGGCATATTTGGATACTATTTGCTCTATACGGGGCTTATTACGGAATAACCGAGGGCACTTCCAGGGCCTTGATAGCCGACAGCATACCAGCAGAGGTAAGGGCAACAGCTTACGGTGTCTACAAAACTATCATTGGGATATCTGTGTTCTTCTCAAGCGTAATAATGGGACTTCTCTGGCAAACTTTTGGCGCCACTACAGCATTTTCTTTTGGGGGAAGCCTTGCGGCGGTTTCGGCTATTTTGCTTTTGTTGTTTATCTGAACCTAGGCCATCTCTTCTATTATTCTTTCCAGGTCTTCCTGCGAGTAGTAATCGATGAGTATCTTTCCCTTTTTTGCGCTGCCTCTTATCTCAACTTTAGTCCCGAGTTCTTCCGTAAGTCTTTCCGAAAAATCAGCAAGGTACGGGTCTCTGTTCCTCTTTTTTTGGCCCTTGTGCTTTGTGCTTTTGACCTTTCCTTCGACCGCTCTTACATTGAGGTTCCCTTTTAATATCTGTTTCCACGCTTCTATCTGTTTTTCGCGTCCTTCTATAGCAAGCAGGGGCCTTGCGTGCCCGGCGGTTATCTCGCCCCTAAAGATGGAATCTTGTATCTCTTTTGGCAGGTCAAGCAGGCGCAGAGTATTTGAGATGGTAGATCTGTCCTTGCCCACTTTTTTGGCTATTTCTTCATGGGTCAGGTTAAAATCCTCGCTGAGCAGTTTAAAGGCCTGAGCCGATTCTATAGGGTTGAGGTCCTCCCTCTGGAGGTTCTCCACCAGCGCCAGCTCCAGGGATTGCACATCCGAATAATCTTTGACTATGGCGGGAATAGTGGAAAGGCCGGCCAGCTTTGCCGCCCTCCATCTCCTTTCCCCTGCAACTATCTCGTACCTTCCGCCCTTGTGGCGCACCAGGATGGGCTGGGCCAGCCCCTGTTCCTTGATAGAGAGCGAAAGCTTGCTTATTGCGCTGTCCTTAAAGAATTTTCTGGGCTGCCTGATATTAGGCACTATTTTTGAAACATCGACATTCATTATGGTCCTGCCGGCAGTAAGAGGAAGCACTTCTTCAGATTCTTCTTCCGGGACCGCGTGTATCAGAGCCCCCAGCCCCTTGCCTAGACCGCGCTTTGCTGCTGGCATATTTCTTCTCCTTGCTGTATGGGGATCTCCTTTACCGGCTCCGCTTCTTCGGGAGCCAGTTTCATCTGAGCATGGTCTTCTTTAGACTCGTTCTTTTCTATTATCTCTCCGGCAAGGGCTTCGTAGGCTACGGACCCTGAAGAGGTGGGATCGTAATAAAGAATGGGCATCCCGTGGGATGGCGCTTCGCTGAGGCGGACATTCCTGGGAACGGGTGTCTTGAACACCACTTCGCCAAAATGCTCCTCAACTTCGTCCTTTACCTGGTGGCTCAAGACCAGCCTGCTGTCGTACATCGTAAGCACAATACCGCCTATTTTTAACTTTTTATTGAGATTGGTCCTTATAAGGTCTATCGTTTTTACCAGCTGAGAAAGGCCTTCGAGCGCGTAGTATTCGGTCTGTATGGGAATGATGACCTCGTCCGCTGCGGAAAGGGCATTAACCGTAAGCAGCGACAGGGAGGGCGGTGTGTCTATTATTATGTAGTCGTACATCCCCCTGATCTTTTTGAGCGCTTCCCGGAGCTTGAACTCTCTTGCCATCTCCCCCACCAGCTCTATGTCGGCTCCGGCCAGGTCTTCGATAGAAGGAGCAAGGTCAAGGTTCTCCATCTTGGTCTTTACTATGGTGGCAGACATTTCGGAGCCGTCTATTAGGACATCGTACATTGTGCTTTCAAACTTTTCGCCTGAGAGCCCCAGGCCCGAAGTGGCATTGGCCTGCGGGTCAAGGTCAACAAGAAGGATCTTCTTGCCTCTTACCGAAAGAAAAGCCGCAAGGTTTACAGCAGTGGTCGTTTTCCCTACGCCGCCTTTCTGGTTGCAGATGCAGTATATCTTGGACATTTTTGTAATTATAACAAAAACGGGGGGCTATTTACAGCGGGTCTTTTTTAGGGATGCCCGCTCTCCTGGGATATCTATCCGGGGTTTTGCCGGTCTTTTTTACAACTATTATCGCTCTGTCATTGTCTTTTATCCGGTACGCTATGACCTCTTTGATGCTGCCGCCAAGCAGTTTAATTGCCTTTTGCGCTTCCTTTATTTCCTGCTGTGCGCCTGGTCCTTTCATTGCAAGAAATACTCCGCCGGGCCTCACGAACGGCAGGCAGAGCTCAACGGCGGTCCTCAAAGGCCCCAGAGCCCTGCAGGCCGCAACATCAAAGGCCTCCCGCCTTTGCCTTGCAAAGTCCTCAGCCCTGCCCCAGACCACCTCTACATTCTCCAGTCCCAGAACAGCAGTCGCATGCTTCAGGAATTCGGTCTTCTTCTTTGTTGCTTCCAGGAGCGTAAGTATGATGTTTGGGAAAGCCATTTTTAGAGGGATTCCGGGAAATCCCGCCCCGGAACCTATGTCTATGACCATAGGAGATCCGCTTGCAAAACCAAAAGCCTTTGAAAGTGCCAGCGAGTCCTCAAAGTGTTTTATCCTGATGTCATCGGGCCCGGTTATAGAGGTAAGGTTGAACTTCTTGTTCCATTCAAGGAGCTGCTCTGCAAAAAGGTCAAAACGCATGGCCGATCGAAAAATGCAGAACTCCCTCGCCAAAAGTCCTGTGGTCGCCTATGCCGTAATCCAATCTGATGGGCCCCATCGGGGTGTTAAGCCTTATGCCGAATCCCTTGCCGGAAATAAAGTTTGAAGGGACAAATCCGCCGTCATTCCAGGCATCACCTGAGTCAAAAAACAGTACCCCCTGGAACATGTCATTGAAGGTCAGCCTGTACTCTATGTTCAAAAGCACTTTTCTTTTTCCGATCTTTGCCTGTGAAGGCTCATAGCCTCTGACGGTGTTGGCGCCGCCCACATAGTAGACCTCTCCGACGGGCACATCCCCCACTCCCAACCCGCCTCCAATATGTCCGGCCAGAACATTGTTTTCCGCAAGTTTGAGGAACTGGTTAAAGTCCACGGAGGCTTTTCCGAAATCGCTCTGGACGGATGAATACTTCCATCCCTGTTTGTAGGCAAAGACATAGTATTTTCCACTTGATGGGTTCATCCAGTTGTCCCTGGTGTCCAAAGCCGCCGACAGAGCAACAGTTGTCTGGTCATACGGCTCAAAGCTGGCAGTACCTGTGGGAGTCACCCTTTCCGTTCCGACCGTGACAGAAGCGTTCCATTCGTCATTGAGCGGCTTGCTCAAAGAAAAATCCCAGCCGTTGTATTTTCCTTCCCTTTCGGGGGTTTCCAGAAGATAGACATTTTTACCTTCTGTCAGCCATCTTCTTACCGTAAAAGAGACCCTTTCTCCCAGTTTTTCCGGGAACAGCCACGGGTAGGTGTATCTCAACTGGTAAGTGGACTGCGTCTGTCCCGCCTGCCCCCTCATCATCGCTCCCTGACCGGTCCCGAACAGGTTTTCCGCGGAAAGGTCCACAAATCCGAACCAGCCTTCCCTCTCTCCGTAGCCTCCGCCAAAGTTTATCGTGTTAGTCTTAGACTCTTTGACATTGAGTATAAGGATCACCTTATCGGCCTCGCTGCCGGAGTCAAAATTTGGAGTAACATTGGAGAAGAATCCAAGGTTGAAGACCCTTCTAAGGTCCTTTGAAAGGACCTTTTCGTTCAGCACCGTTCCGGGCTTTGTCCTCAGCTCCCTTGTTATGACATACTCCCGCGTCACATCGTTGCCGTCAATGGCAATGGCCTCCACAACGCCTTCCACCATCTTTACCTTTAGAACCCCGGTCTTTGGATCGGTTACAACATCCACCACTCTCTGAAGAATATAGCCGTCCTTGTGATAGAGATCCTCGATCGCCTTTATATCCTCCTGAACATTCTTAAAGTTAAGCATCTGCCCTTGTTTTGAGACCATTACGGAGATAAGCTGCTGCTTTGAATAGACCGTTGCGCCATCAAATACTATGTCGCTTATGACCGGGTTCTCTTTGACGATAAAGACGAGCCGCGTCCCGGCTTTTTCCTTTACAAAATCCGAACGCACATCTTCGAACAGCCCCATAGAAGAAATGGCTTTTATGTCTATTGCGACCTTTTCCTGCGAAAGGCTGTCCCCTATCCTGCTCCTTACGGCCTCAAGTATCCTGTCCGAAGAGACCCTGCTGTTGCCCCTGATATCGATGCCCGAAATGGTCGAGGGAAGGACCGAGGGTTTTTGCCGGGCCGGGGAGGCTGTTTTAAGGTCTTTCAGGGATTCTTTTATAGATGTGTCCAGTTTGAGCTCAAGCTCTGCATGTCCGGCCTGGCACAGACAAATGATGAATGCGATCGTAAGCGCTTTTTTTATCATTTACCCACCCATTTTACCCCATAAAATACAGCCGCACAACGGCTACAGCCGGTACAGCGCCTGTATGACCGCCTTGTAATAATCGCTGTGCTGTTCCTGGAAAGTCATGGGCTCCCTGTAGTAGACAAGGGCCCAGAATGGGCTTAGCTTATAGGTAAGCTGGTAGTTAAGGGATGTCGGGTTCAGCACATCGATCTGCTGTATGGTCTGTGAGTAGCGCATCTGGATATAGAACCGGTCAAAGAGGTTCTTGGCAAACCCCACGCCCAGCTGCGGTTTTTCGGCATAGGCCATTCCTGCTCCTCTTGTGGGAAGAAGCCTTTCAAGGTCCCTGCCAAAGTTATATGATACGGTAAAGCTTTCCAGCCCCAGGGCTCTTTCTATCCCGCTGCTAACGGTTTTTGAGATCATTGTGTCCAGCCTGGTGTTTATATAGTTGACGAGCACCGCGTTGGCATCAAATTCCGCGCCTGCGCCCTTGGAAAGCCCCAGAGTATCCTTAACAAAATCGGGCAGAAGCATTATCCTTACCCTGTTCTCATCATAAGGAGCTGCCGTAAACTGGGCAGGGACCTTAGTTGTATCCTCGATAAAAGGATAGAAATTTACCGACAGGGCCTTGCCTCTTTCGATCACCCCGGGCATGCCGGAGACCCGAGTTATTATATAGACCTTTTGCTTTGAGGTTTTAGGGGCGCTTGTCCCCGACAGATATGAAGGCGTATCTTCTTTTACTTCATATACCTCGCTCAGCGCGGTGGCGTTTATCAAGGGAACAGCGCCGTAGTTTTCTGCGCCTAAGAAGGTGGCTGTGTTGTCCTGGACCATGCCGGGGTTTGACGCAAAGTATTTTTCCTGGTCAAGTTTTGAAAGGACTTCAAAGTCCCTGCCCAGAATATTCAGGCTCCCGCTCTTTATCCGAACATCCCCCTCTATGACGGGGGAAAAGATATCGCCTTTAACAAAAAGGCTGTCGGCTTCTATCCGGGCGTTGAGCTTGGTCATCTCTGTGGAGATGAGCCTGTCGTCCTGTCCCTGCAGTATGTGAACATCTTTTGCCATGCCTACAACAAGCTGAAGAGCGACCGGCGAAAATGACGGCTGATCCTGCGATGAGCCTCCGGGAAGGAACAGGGATCCGTCGTGCAGAAGGACCCTGCCTTTGAGAAGAGCCTTGTTGTTATAGCTTTCGGCAGGGGCAGTATAAACCCTTCCCTTAAGGCTTGCCCCCTCTATCTTCATGCCTCCCGAATACAGCCCCGGGAGAGTAAAATTGACATCGCTGTCGGCCATCACAAGCGCAACATCCGCATGAGGCGTTCCCCTGAATATGTTCCTCAGGTCCGCCGATCCTGCAAAGGAGAAGGGAGAAGCCTCTCCCTTGGTGATATCTCCCTGAATGATACCGAGGAATTTCTTTACCTTGAATAAATTGTTGTCGGCCGTAAGCTCCGCATTAAGCCCGTATACGGTTGACCTTATGCCGTCCATGTTTATGACAGCATCATTAAGTACGATCCGGCCGTTCACTTTTGGATAGTTTATCTTTCCCGAGACCGAAACTTCAACGGACCCTGAGCCGCCCCCCCACGAGGCGCCCTTGATAAAAGAAGCGATAAGCCCTGTGCTTTCCCCGCTCAATTTCACTTTAAGATCTATGTCCCTCTTCCTGTTAAAAGGAAGGGAACCTTTTATCATTGTCGCCTGTTTGCCGGAGCCTATTTCGAGGCTTTTTATCTCTAACAGGTCCCTTGAAATGACAAAGCTGCCCAGGGCCTGTTTTAGGGCAAGCCCGCCAAAGCCGGCGTCCAAAAGGGAAAGCTCGGCAGCTATCAAGGGATCCGGCGTCTTTCCTGAAGCCTTTAAAGAACCGCTCAGCGATCCCTCTATGGGAAAGCCCGCCCCGATAACGGTTTCTATGCCGTCCAGCTTAAGCCTGTTGACCGAGGCGGAAATATCCGTTTCACCAAAGATGTCGGCTTTGCCAAAGGCCGAAAAGCTCCCGCGGCCTTTGTCCAGCAAAAATTTGTGCAAAGTTATGCGGTCCCCGTCAAAAGAAACCGACAGTTCGATCCCGTCAAATCCGTATGAGCCCAGTTTTCCTTCAGCCACCTTGACCCCGGCGGCCGCTTTGACCAGGCCGTCTTTCATCTCAAACACAATATCGGCGCCCAGCGCGCCCTGCGCCTGCCCCATAAAAAGCTGCGTGGTTTTACCAAAGCCTTCGGCGCCCTTTACGGAGGCCGCCCATGCGGCAAGGTAGGAATCTTCAGGAGAATACAGCTTGAAACCTTCCTGAGTCCTGTAATTGAAAATTTTTGGCAGTTCCAGCCTGTCTTTACGGATCTTTACGGTAGAGCCGTCGGAGGCAAGGCCTTTTCTTTCTATCAGCTCCACATAGGCCATGTTTGCCATGGATACGGCCGAACTAAGTCCCCCTTTTTTCGTATAAAGACGCGCTCTGATCTCCGGCTCGGTTTTTGACAGGTCTCCTTCGGCTGAGATTTGATAGCTTTCACCGAACTGCTCGAGCCCGATAGGACTTTCCGTGCCAAAGCGGCCCGCCTCATAAAAAACCTTCCCGAAAATCCTATCCACTCTTATCTCGTTGTACGAGGGCCCATCGGCATTAAACGACGCGCTCAAACGCGGGCTATGCAAAGGCCCTTTTGCCCCGGCAGAAAACAAGACCCGTCCCAGTATTTTTGCGTATTTTTGAGTGACAGGCATAAGGTCCGCTAGCTCAAGGACCCCTTTTGCGGAAAGGGCCAGAGCTCTGGGCTCGGCAGTTCCTTCAAAACTGACAGAGGAGTTTCTTGTCTTGATATCTGCCGAATTGATCTTTATCCTGCCTCTGTCCAGCTCAACGGCCCCGGAAGCTCTTTCTATCTCCTGACGGGCAAGCCCTATCTTTTCTACCCTGAACGCCGCGTATCCGCTGTAATTTTCTATGTTCTTAAAAAAGTCCCGGCCAAAACTCCTCGGCGACATTCCGTAAAGCCTTGCTTCAAGGGAGCCCCGTCCCGTTATCTCCCCAAGGTTTTTTGGCAGATGCCTTTTAAGGAAAGACAGGTCTTCCATAACAAAAGCTCCGGAGCGAAGTGCTATATCGGTCTGCCTGCCGGGGCCAAATTTGCCCGAGACCGTAAGGTCGGATGCTCCGGATATAATGGAAACCTGGTTAAGGAAAAGGGTTCCCTTGTCTATTGCAAAAGAACCCCTGGCGGACCTTATGCTTTGCCCGAATATCTTTTCTCCGTTGAGATCCATCTGTCCCGAAAGGTCGATATCGGCAAAGGGGTCTAAGATAAAGCCTGCTCCGGACACATTTCTTAAAAGCCCCGTCAGCTCAACTTTGCTTTTCTTGTTTGATGCTGTAAAGGAATCAACAGCCAGCGAATCGTCCCTAAGTCTTCCGGAAAACGATATTTTTTCCGGTCTGATACCGTCAAAGTCCGCGCCGGCAAGATCAAAGTCAGCCAGTATGCCCAGGTCCGTCATAACGCCTTCCATGCTTATCGCTGCAGTGGCCCTGCCGGAAGCAGCGGCAACCAGCGCAGAAAGGTCTGTTCCAGAGGTCCTGATCTCGGACTTAAGGCCTATCTCTTTTCTGTTAAGGTCAAAAACCGCGCCGCCTCTTATCCTGCCCCCGCAAAAGACCGCCCGGTCCAGATCAAGTTTTGCTCTATCTCCCTTAAGGTCAACCTTGATGCCTCCGCCAAATTCCCTGCCGTAAAGTTTCCCCTGGGCGATACGGACCTCTCCCAGAACAAAAGCCGAAGGCGGAGTTGAAGTTGAAAGGTCCACATCTGCAAAGCCGTCAAGTTCAAGGGAAGTCAGTCCGGGGATACCGATAAGAGGGATCCAGTCGCGCAGGGGAAGTTTTGCTGCCTTTACCTTGATCTGCGCCTTGACCGTCTCCTCGAGGCCTTTTTGTTTAAAAGCAAGATAAATCTTTCCCTGCGCCCTTGCCGCAGCCTTACCCGACATGCCTGAAGCATTAAAGGCGATCATATCTTTTTTTCTCAGATCAAAAAAGGCGGAAACCTCTGTAAAGACCTGCCTGAACGGTTTTGCAAGAGGCTGCCCGTAACCGGAAGCATCAAGATAGTCCAGGGTCCCATTATTTACCTGGATCCTTGACCTGAAAACCGGCGGGGCTCCGCCGCCTTCCTCCCCTGCCGCAAGTCTTGCAAGGTTCCAAATACCGCTTTTGTCCCTCTCAAGAAAGACTTCGGGGCCTGATATGTCGATCCTGTAAATGGAAGGTATTACATCCCTGGCAAAAGCGGCTTTCATCAGATTATACCTGACCACCGCTTTCTTGATCTTTATGATGTCTCTGCCTTCTTCCGCTCCTTCTCCGGGGACCCTTATGTCCTCAAGAGTGACCGAGTTCAAAAGCCCCCCGTAGGCCCTGCCCACATAGACCTTTCTGCCCAGCATGGAAGATGACTGTCTTATTATTTCGTCCTTGATAAAGACATGGACGGGTGTTTCTTTTGTGAAAAGCGAGAACCCGCTGACGAGGAAGTATATTGACAACAGTGCAAAGGTGGCCGCTGTTCTTTTGATATAACATCCCATTTTAGAAAATTATATCACTTATGAACAGGAATACTGACATATTTTGGAGGGAAGAAAGCCTAGCCGGCAGCCTCTTTTTCGTTGTTCTGTTGCTGGGCTCTCCTTAACTTTGCTTCCAGGTCCGCCATCTTCAGCAGGTCCTTTACCTTCTGGTAAAGGGCCAGAAGCCCTGCAAAAGAAAAACCTGTGAGAACTGAAACAAGGATGACTATTGACAGAGACATCTGCCGGCTCTGCCAGAATATCAGGTTAACGCTCACAGGGGTTGAGTTGGCCACCGCAAAAGCAGTTACTCCCAGAGATACTGTCAGGATAACAAAGATATTGAACCACATGGTCTACAAAAGCCTTTCCTGCCGGCCCAGTTCCTCCATGCTTTTTGGAACGCTGCGCCCAAAATGCTCGTAGGCCGGCCTGGTCAAAACTCTTCCGCGGGGAGTTCTGTCCAAAAAACCTATCTGAAGGAGATATGGTTCGTAAACATCTTCCACTGTCCCGGGGTCTTCGCTGATAGAGGCCGAAATGGTCTCTATTCCCACGGGACCGCCCTGGAATTTGTCAGCAATGGTAAGAATGATCTTTTTGTCTATGCTGTCCAGGCCGATGTCGTCTATTTCCAGGTTCTTCAGAGCCTGTTTTGCGACTTCCCCCGTTACCGGGCCTTTTGACTTAACCTGGCTCCAGTCCCTGACCCTGCGAAGCAGCCTGTTGGCTATCCTTGGAGTGCCTCTGGAGCGCCTGGCAATGGCAAGAGCGCCTTCTTTGCCTATTTCTATTCCCAGAACGCCTGCAGCCGCTCCGATTATTTCCATCAATTCTTCGTTAGAATAAAATTCCAGTCTGCCGATAAACCCGAACCTGTCCCTTAAGGGGCTGGTCAATAATCCGGCCCTGGTTGTGGCGCCCACAAGAGTGAACTTGGGAAGGTCAAGCCTGATGGACCTTGCGGCAGGACCTTTGCCGATGACTATGTTCAGGCCGAAATCCTCCATTGCAGGATAGAGGATCTCTTCCACCACATGGTTAAGCCTGTGGATCTCATCAATAAAGAGGATCTCATTCTCGTTAAGGTTGGTGAGTATGGCGGCCAGATCTCCCGCCCTTTCTATCGTCGGGCCGGAAGCGGTCTTTATTCCTACTCCCATTTCGGCTGCAATAATGCTTGAGAGAGTGGTCTTGCCCAGTCCCGGAGGGCCGTAAAGCAGTATGTGCTCCAGGTGCTCCCCTCTTTTTTTTGCGGCATCTATCAGTATACGGATATTATCCTTGATCTTTTGCTGGCCGACAAAGTTTTCGAACCGCCTTGGGCGCAGGCCGTTAAAGGAGGAGTCTTCTTCTCTTTTGTCCAGCGAGGTGATCCTGTCCTCTGTTCCCTCGTTCATAGGAAGAATTTTATCATATCGGGTTGAAATTGGCACCCTCTGCGGACGATAAATGTTCAGGAAGATTTCATGAACCGCCTTAATATGAGAACAGCCCTGGAGTTCGGAAGGCCTGTGCAGCAGCTGCGCCGCTTTGAAAGGCCCGGCGGAGCCATGTCCGTATTCGGCGAATTTGTGCCTTTTGTGGATAAACTGGGCAGATTATCCCGCGAAAAGCTCGTTGAACTCGGGACGCCTTTCCCTGCGGGTTGCAGGGAGCTCGATGAGCGCAGCCGGACCATCCCGATCAGGTCCCGAATTTTTCCGTTCTTGCCGGTCTCAATAACTGTTGGACCGGAATACCAGGAGATGAGAGTCAATTGTCTGAGGGTAAAAGGCTGCCTTCCTCAGCACCGAGGAGGCGTGGTTGATGTCTACGGCCAGGGTCTTGGATATTGCTCATATCACTATGATGTCCCGGGAGAACACCTGATCAGTTCTCATCCTAAGAGGCCGGAAGAGCTGTCGGCGCTCGGGACCGTTACCCTGAGGGAACTGGAAAAAGAAGCCCGGGCAGCCATTGCCTCCGGACCCGGGATCACAGACCTGCTTCTGGGCTTTGGCGAATATGACCTCTGTTTTATGGGAGAGCCGGTTTATTATCTTGTCTACGGGATGGAAAGAAAACGGGACGAAAGAATGTTTTACCATCTGCTGAAAATGTCGCTGTTTAATGGCCCCCGTCTTTTGGGCGCAGAGCATCTTGCAAGGCAGAACGGAAAACTGCTGCGAGACTTCCATGACATAACCGGGTATTGCCACGGCTATGCCACTCTCGGCAATCTTGCCCTGACAGGTATAGGCAACATGCGCCTGGTAGATCTTGAAAGCGCGCAAAAGCTGCCGGAAAACAGCGCGCTGGGTGCTCCTTACAGATACCTTGACATCTCAAGGACCGCTGTCGATTACATGAGAGGGATACGGCTGGGAGATAAAGAGATCAGCCTTATGAGGCTGCTGCCTCATTTCCTCCTGGGCTATTTCGGCCCGGATTCTTTGTTCGGCCAGGAGCTTGAAAGACTGTCTGACCCGGGCCTGACGCAAGAAGAGCTGGAAAGCCGCTTGGGAACTGCCCCGGAAATATTCCATGACAGGGACTTCGGGATATGTTTCAGGGTAGGAGGAAAGCTCAGTTTAGCCGAGCCGCTTTTCAGGGCTTCGATGAGGCCTTATCTCGAAGAAGCCGTTGACCTTTCCGGATTTTGCGCTGAATGGGAATTTTTCGGAAGGTTCTACGAAGAGCTTAAGGCCTGCTCTTCCGGACGATGCACATCCCGGTAAAGCCTTTTGTACTCCCAGTAACTCCTCATTACTTTTTTTACATAAGCCCTGGTCTCGGAAAATCCTATATTCTCGACAAATTCGTCTATGTCCGCAGCCCCGGTCCTTTTCAGCCATTTTCTTACGCTGCCCGAGCCCCCGTTGTAGGCGGCCAGCGCAAGGTATTCGTTACCCGAATACAGCTTAAGCATCTGCGAAAGATAGTAAGCGCCCATTTCGACATTAAGTTCCGGCTCAAACAGCCTGAGGGTATGGTAAGAGCTGACATTCAGCGCCTTTGCGATAAGCTTTCCTGTTCTCGGGATTATTTGGGTCAGACCCCTGCCAAAAGCCCTCGACAGGCCTTTTGAATTGAACCTGCTTTCTTCCCTAATGAGCGCAAACATCAAATAAGGGTCCACTCTGTATTTTTCAGAAAAAGTAAAAACTTCGCTCTCATATCCGCGGGGGAACGACAGCAGCCAGCTTTCCTCTTCTACCTCTTCAAGGCTTCCCGAATAGATGCCGTCAAGTACCTGTCTTTCCACCGCCCTGATAGCCCTCTTCCAATCTCTGCCTGCGGCCGCAGCCTTTGCGACACACACACCGGCTGCTCTCTTTTTTGCAAGATCATCTTCCATCCTTTCGGCTGCCGCGGCCTCTTCTGCCGCCTCTTTGTAAAACCCGGCATCAAAAAGCTCCCTGAATTTTTTCATGTGTACATTGTCCGGCAGGCTTTGCGCACCGGTCTGTGATCTGTGTTCGAAAGAAGCCGGCTTTTCCCTGAGCTTTGCCAGTGCCCTGTAACCATAGTAAGTATAAGGATATCTTTGGGAGGTCTTGCGGTAGAGGTCTGGAGCGTCTTTACTGCGGCCGAGTTTTTCCGCGCTCTTGGCCTGCCAGAAAAGGCATTTGGGCCCGGTATCCCTTACGGGGTAAAGGGTCTCGACCTGGGAAAAGACGCTTATGGCCTGCTCGTATTTTTTCTTCTTGTAGAGAGCAAATCCTTTTGCCCAGGCCTTTTCGCCGGCATCCTTATATGGCGCCCGGACTCCCTTTGTCTCTTCCTGGTATCCCGTCAGGATACTGTATGGATGCTCCTCAATCAGCAGTTCGTATTCCTTTTGGGCCTGTTCTGTGTTGCCGCCGATGAAAAAAGCTTCGGCAAGCCTGAGCCTGGCATAGTCTGAAAGGATATAATTTTTGTCATTGGCCAGAGGCGTAAGTATGTTAACGGCTTCCTGCAGTTTATTCTCAAGAATGAGGTCGTCAGCCTTTTTCAGGTCCTGGGAAGGGTTTGCCAAAGCCTGGAGCTGAAGCAATGATAGAGCTAGCAGTGTAAAAAAAACGCCGGCAGCCCCTCTTTTTGCCTTCGCCCTCACGGCCTTTTCTCTATCGGAGCGTATTTAAGCATCAGTGTTTTGGCCCCTATATTTGAGAACACAACCTCTATCATGGTATCTTCTCCGTCCCCGTCCACTTTCATTATCTCCCCGGTTCCCCATTTGGGGTGCCGGATCATGTCCCCTACCCCGTACATTCCGTCATAGTTTGTTTTGATCTTGATTTCTTCCACATCGCTGTCCGCAGATTCGCTTGAGATCTCTTCTTTTAGCGTAGGTGGTATCTCCTCAAGAAATCTGGAAGGCCCGTTGCACCAGCTCTCGCCGAACAAAAGCCTTTCCCTGGCCGAGGTAAGATAAAGCACCCCTTTGGCGCGGGTGATCCCGACATAGCACAGTCTTCTTTCCTCTTCCAGTTCTTTTGGCTCGAACATCGCCCTGTAATGAGGAAAAATACCTTCTTCAAGCCCCACCATGAACACCACGGGGAATTCCAATCCTTTGGCTGCATGAAATGTCATCATGGTAACGGAAGAAGCGGTCTCGTCCAGTGTGTCTTGGTCGCTGACAAGGGAGATCTGCGAAATAAAGGCGCCCAGAGAAGTGTCATCGCTGTTCTGTTCAAATTTTATCGCCACCGACAGGAATTCTTTTATGTTCTCCACCCTGGCAAGAGCTTCTTCCGTTCCTTCGGCTTCCAGGTCCGCCACATACTTTGTGCGGTGTATTATTCTGTCCATTATGGAAGAGGCCGAAGAAGTTGCGGTAAGGCTTCTAAAGTACTCGAGCGTTTCGATAAGAGCACCCAGGCTTTTTTTTGTCTTTGCCGTAAGATCAAGACCGTCCGTATTCTTTAAAACCTCATATAGCGAAACGTTCCTGGAGGCGGCCGCAAGATCAAGTTTGGCCAGAGTTATCTTTCCGACCCCGCTCAGCATAAAGCCCATCACCCTTAACATGCTTGAGCTGTCTTTTGGGTTAAAGATAACGCGCAAAAGCGCCATCATATCCTTTATTTCTTTTCTTTCGTAGAACCGGAAACCGGAAATTATCCTGTATGGTATGCCGGCCTGAAGAAAGGCTTCCTCAAGAACTCGCGACTGCGCGTTGGTCCTGTAGAGCACGGCAAAATCCTTCAATTCTCTATCCGTCTTTAGCTTTTGTATCTGGCCCAGAACAAAAAGGGCCTCGTCCTGCTCGTCCTTGGCCAGATAATGTATCGGGCGCTTCCCTTCTTTTGAGGCTGTCCAGAGCTTTTTGCTTTTTCTTGCCGTGTTATTGGATATTACATGGTTGGCAGCGTCAAGGATATTCTTTGAGGAGCGGTAATTTTCTTCGAGCTTTATCACTTTTGCTCCTGGATAATCCTTTTCAAAATCGAGGATGTTCCTTATATCCGCTCCCCTGAACCCGTAAATGCTCTGGTCATCATCCCCCACCACGCAGATATTCCCGCTTTTTTCGGACAGGAGCCTTGCCAGCATATATTGGACATGATTGGTGTCCTGGTATTCGTCGACATTTATGTGAGAAAACCTCTCCTGATAATGCCGCAGGGTCTCTTTGGAAGTCTGCAGAAGTTCAACTGTAAAGCAGAGCATGTCGTCAAAATCAAGCGCGTTATTCTCAAAGAGTTTTTTCTGGTAGAGCGCGTAGCATTGGGCCGCCTTTTCCCCCCATATGTCCATGGAGCTCTCAGCGTACTGCGCAGGGCCTTTCATCTCGTTCTTTGCCTTGCTTACCGAATCAAGCATAGCAGCAGGTTTGTACCTTTTGTCGTCAAAGTCCAATTCCTTTATCGCCTGCTTCATGAGCGAAAGCTGCTCATCCTGGCCATAAATGACAAAATTTTTCTCCCTGCCTATCTTGTCTATATCCCTGCGCAATATCCTTCCGCAGATGGAATGGAAGGTCCCCGCCCACAGGTCCCTTGCGGCAAGCCCTGCCAGCCTTTTTATCCTCTTCTTCATCTCATCCGCCGCTTTGTTGGTAAAGGTGACCGCCAGAATGCCGGATGGAGCTATGCCTTTTTCCTTTATCATGTAAGCGATACGGTGCGTAAGGACGCGGGTCTTGCCGGAACCCGCTCCTGCAATAATGAGCAGAGGTCCATCTGTGCAGAGAACGGCTTCTTTTTGCTGCGGGTTGAGGGACTTGAGGACTGACATTGCTATTTTATTTTAGCACAGATATAATTACCCCATGCCCGATCTGAGACAGAATCCCGCCACCAAAGAGTGGGTCATAATAGCCAAGGAAAGAGCTCGCAGGCCCGACGATTTTGCCGTGGAAAAACCAAAAGAGGACGAGTCCCGGGAAGAAAAAGAGAACTGCGTTTTTTGCTGCGGCAACGAGAACAAAACGCCGAAAGAGATCATGGCTTACAGGGCCTTTGGCACCAAGCCCGATACTCCGGGCTGGTGGGTCCGGGTGGTCCCCAACAAATTCGCAGCCCTTGTGCCTGGCGGCAACCCGAAAAGGTTCAAGGAGCACGACTTTTTCCGCCACATGGACGGCATAGGCAGCCACGAGGTGATAATAGAAACTCCGGAACACGATCTTCACATCGCCACCATGGACCAGCACCAGGTCGAGGAGGTCTTTCTGGCGTACAGAGAGCGGTATCTGGCTCTAAGCAAGGACCCCAATTTTGAGATAATAATCATTTTCAGGAACCACGGCAGGTCCGCCGGGACTTCGATAAAACACCCACATTCGCAGATCATCGCCGCCCCGGTCACCCCAACTCATGTGCGACACCGTCTCGAGGAGGCCATGAGGTATTTCGATGACGAGGGAAGGTGCGTTTACTGCGACATGCTGGCAAAAGAAAAAGAAGTTGACGAGCGCGTTGTACTTGAGACCGACAATTTTATTTGTTTTGAGCCCTATGCCTCAAGGTCGCCGTTTGAGACCTATATACTGCCAAAAGTCCATCAGGCCTGCTTTAAGGACATCACGGAGAATATGGCAAAAGAATTCGCCTATATTACAAGGAACACGCTAAGAAAGATAGACAAGGCGCTTAATAACCCTGATTACAACTATATCATCGGCTCTGCGCCCCCCCAGGAAGCCGGCGGAGAGTACTACCACTGGCACATGAGGATAGTGCCAAAGGTGTCCGCTGTAGCCGGTTTTGAGCTCGGGTCCGGCATTTTTATCAACACTGTCATACCTGAAGAAGCCGCAAAATTTCTCAAAGACATCCCGGCATGAAAAAAAGGCTTGATGTTCTTCTCCTTGAAAGAGGTCTTTTTGACTCCAGGGCCAAAGCACAGGCTGTGATAATGGCCGGCAATGTTCTTGTGGACGGACAAAAGATCGACAAGGCCGGAACTCTCACAAACGAAAAAAGCACCGTCAGAATACTCGGGAGCAGGCTTAAATATGTATCCAGAGGCGGACTAAAACTTGAGAAAGCTCTCGGTGAGTTCGGGATCGATCCCTGCGGCAGGGTCTGCCTGGATATAGGTGCCTCCACCGGCGGCTTTACCGACTGTCTTCTGCAGAACGGGGCAGCAAAAGTGTACGCGGTGGATGTGGGCTACGGTCAGATGGACCTAAAAGTTAGGAACGACAGCAGAGTAGTGGTCATAGAAAGGACCAATGCCAGGAACCTGACGCCCGAGGCGCTCTACGGAAAAGATGGCGACAAAGGCCCTAGGGCATCTCTTGCCGTCATAGATGTTTCCTTTATCTCCCTGTCAAAGATCCTTCCCGCAATATACGCCCTTTTGTCCGAAAAGGCCGAGGTGGCCGCCCTGGTCAAGCCGCAGTTCGAGGCCGGTAGGGCCCTGGTGGGCAAAGGCGGGATAGTCAGGGACAGCAAAACACACGAACTGGTGCTCAAGAACATTACCGCATCAGCAAAGGAGACCGGTTTCTCTTTTGAGGGCTCCTGCACTTCCCCGATAAAAGGGGCCGACGGCAATATCGAGTTCCTTATCCATCTCAAAAAATGAACGAAACCAGCACCTATATCTATACGGCCTTCGGACTATTACTCGGCATCATTGCGACCATCTGGACCTTAAGGTCGCTAAAAAGCCTTAAGCACAGAAAACGCTCCTGCCAGGCAAAGCTCGCGGAAGAAAAGGCGCAGGGCCTTTTGAAAAGAAAAGGCTATGAAATAATCGAAAGCCAGAAAAGAATGCCTCTGGTATTTTTTGTTGACGGCCAAAAAAAGGAGACTGTGATCATAGCAGATCACTTGGTCAAAAAAGGCGGCAGGATATATGTGGCAGAGGTAAAGGACCGGGACCTTAAGGGAAAGCTCCTTGACCCGGGCATCAGAAGACAGCTGCTGGAATACAATGCAGCATTCAAGCCGGACGGCGTTCTTCTGGTTGACATGAAGAACGGCAGGGTCCATCTGGTGGGGTTTGGCCGGGAAAAAATGGCCATATCCCGGCAGCAGCTGTTTATTATCGCGGCATTATTATCTATAATAGTATTGCTGGCCTTAAAAATACTGTAGCGGCCGCGATCCGGAGGGACCAAAGATGGCTGTTGTGGGAGTGTTCATTAAAGAAGACGACAAAAGGGTCATCGATTATACAGGCGATCTTATAAGGGGCCTTGCAAAGAAACACAAGATACTTGTTTTAAAGCCCCAGGCGGGGCCTTTAAAAGGCGCTCCCGCAATGCCATGCGCCCTTTCATCATTTAAAAAAGCCTCTTTCCTGCTTGCCGTGGGAGGCGACGGGACAATGCTCAGGAGCGCGCGGCTTTTTTCTTTTTTGGGACTTCCCATACTCGGCATCAACCTGGGACGCAGGGGATTTTTGACCGAGGTCGGCATCGAAGAAGCTCCTGATGTTATCCCTAAAATAATATCGGGCGGCTACTTTCTGGACCAGAGGATGATGCTGGATGTAAAAGTAAAAAGAGGCAAAAAGACGATCGGGTCTTCGCTTGCCTTGAACGACGCGGTAATAGGAAAGAACGGCATAGCAAGGCTGATAAGGCTTGAAGCCTGGCACAACGGCAACCTTGTCACGACCTACGGTTCGGACGGACTGATAGTTGCCACTCCAACGGGATCTACGGGGCACAACCTGTCGGCCGGCGGCCCGATCCTCGATTCTTCCCTTAAGTCTTTGATACTTACGGCCATCTGCTCGACCTCCATCAGCAACAGGTCCATCGTGATAGACAGCAAAGGAACCTTAAAGATAAAGGTGGTTTCCGTGCCAAAGGGAATGGACGGGACTTTGACCCTTGACGGGCAGACCGTTATAAAGCTGGGGTCAGGGGATGAGGTCCTGATAACCAGGGCAGACAGCATGACAAAATTCGTTCGTCTTAAGCACCGCAATTTCTTTTCCGTGCTCAAAGGCAAACTCGGCTGGGAGGGCTAATCCTTCGACTCACTCGCTTTGCTCGTTCGCTCAGGACAAGAAACCAAAAACCCCGGGATCACCGGGGGTAGTTGGCCAAGAAAATAAGGCAACCTGGGTCAGTTAATGATCTCGAACCTGTTCATGAAGCACCACTTTTTCAGGTCCTTGATCAGGATAAAGGTCTTTTCAATTTCCGGGTCGGGAGCGCCCTGCCTGCAGCCGTAAAGTGTAACATTGTAGAGTCCCGCGCCTTTTATGTGTTCTATGTACTGGTTAAAAACCACCTGGTTTATAGCCTTCAGCATTTTAGGATTTCCCATTTTTTATCTCCAGTGATATACGGTCTTGGGGGCCTGGGCCTGGGATTTAAAGCTGTTGGCCAGTATGCTTATGAAGCTGCCCAGCGTCTGTTCTTCTTTGGGGGTGTTATAATTTGATCTTAAGAGATACTTTTTGCCGCTGATCTCTATTCTTTCTACCGCGGTAAAGTCTTTTTTGAGTTGGTCTGTCATCTGCCTTTCCCCCTTCATATATCTATCGTCAGTTTCTTTTGATAATTTCACCGGTTTGGCATATAATAGTTCTAGTATGAAAGGCATCCTTATGCTGGAGGACGGGGTTTATTTTGAGGGCAGGGCCCTTGGCTTCTTGGGAACGGTCTTTGGGGAAGCTGTTTTTAACACGGGTATGACCGGCTATCAGGAAGTGCTGACGGACCCCTCCTACCGGGGACAGATCGTGACCATGACCTATCCTCTTATAGGCAATTATGGGGTCAATCCCGACGATACGGAATCAAGACAGATATTTGTCTCCGGCTTTATCATAAGGCAGGAGAGCCGACTATTTAGCAGTTGGAGGGCTCAGGAGAGCCTCGGGGAGTACTTAAAAAAGAACGGCATAACGGGGCTTTCGGATGTTGATACCAGGGCGCTTACCAGGCACATAAGGAACCGAGGGGCCATGCGCAGCGTCATCTCAACGGAAGACCTTGACATCGAAAGCCTTCATAAGAAAGTGCTTGCTTCAAGGTCCATGAACGGAGCTGACCTGGCAAGAGAGGTAAGCTGTAAGACCCCCTATAAATGGGAAGAGGGCCGCAGGGACTTTTTAAAGGACAAGGTAAAAAAACAGGGGCAGCAGTATGAAGTGGTGGTCTATGATTTCGGGGTAAAGCATAACATTTTGAGGATCTTGAGCTCTCTTAACTGCAGGATCATTGTGGTACCCGGGGCCACTGCAGCGGAAGAGGTCCTTAAGATGAAACCCGACGGGGTGCTGTTTTCCAACGGGCCCGGCGATCCCGCCGCGGTAACCTACGGCATAGAGGCCGCTCAAAAGCTTGCCGGGAAGCTGCCGATATTCGGAATCTGCCTCGGGCATCAGATACTTGCGCTTGCTTTCGGGGCAAAGACCTTCAAGCTAAAGTTCGGCCACAGGGGAAGCAACCATCCGGTCAAGGACCTGATGACCGGAAAGGTGGAGATCACCTCACAGAACCACGGCTTTGCCGTTGAGGCCTCGTCTTTCAAGAACACCAATATAGAAATAACCCACATAAACCTGAATGACGGCACCTGCGAAGGTTTTTCCCACAAATTTTTGCCTGTCTTTTCCGTACAGTACCATCCCGAGGCGTCTCCCGGTCCTTTGGATAGCCAGCCATTATTTGACCGCTTCGTTTCCATGATGGAAAAGAAAAAGTAAATGGACAGGATCTTAAAGAGTAAATATAAGATCACGGGCAAGCTCAGCGAAAGCGACCGCAGCATAACTTACAGAGGCTCGCATGCCGAAACCGGTGCAAATCTCCTGATCAAGATCTTCAAGCGCAACTATTTGAACAGCGTTCTGACCAAGAAACTTAAAAAAGACATCTCCGTGCTTTCCAGGCTAGAGCACCCTTCCGTGCCCAGGCTTCTGGACGGCGATTACGGCTGGCAGGGCTTTTACTTTGTCCGTGAATTTGTCGAGGGCAGCGACTTTTCTTCCGCAAAAAAACCTCTCGAAGTAGAAAAAGCGCGCAGCCTTGCAGAAGGAATCTGCGAAGCCCTTGAAGCAGCACACGACAGAGGGATAATCCACGGCAACCTGACCCCGGGAAATATCTTTCTGGAGGGATCAAAGGTGCGGGTTGCCGATTTCGGAATAAACGCGGCGGTAAACAGTTCCATAGAAAAGCTTTCTGCGACCCTTATGGAAAAAGAAGCCGCATATCTTTCTCCGGAAGAGGTCATGGGACAGGCTCCTGATGTGCACTCCGACATTTACAAGCTCGGCATATTCATGTACCTTTGCCTGACAGGGTCCCTGCCTTTTTCGGAGGAAAAAAGCCCCGTGCTGGCCGCCCTAAAAAAGGTCCGCAGTGCTCCCCAGCCCCCTTCCGCCATTAATCCCAAGGTTCCCAAGTTCATGGACGACATAGTAATGAAATGCCTGGAAAGAGACCCTCTTTTGAGGTTCCCTTCCGCTTCCTACGCTAGATCAAGCCTTGGGAACAGCGCACTAATGCTGCCGCACTTCTTTTCCATAGAAATGCCGGAGCTGGGCATTCTTGATAACGGGAAGAAAGAGACCCCCGAAGAAAAGAAGAAAGAATCGGAAAAAAAAGAATTTGAGACGGCGGAAGGCAATAAGAGCGGCATCAGCCTGTTCCGATGGATGCTGGCGGCCTTTCTGGCTTCGGTGGCCGGAGGGATCATCTACTCGCTGGTCCAGATCCTGGTAATGGGAGAATAGCCATGACAGAACAGTACCTGTATTTTTTGGGGGCCGCGGTAATAGTTGGGGTAGCCGGTTATCTTTTCGGTTCACGGAAACTGTCATTCGGGCCTCTTGCTGCCGCGGTTATCTTTTGTCTGCTGCTTCTGCCTGTGGCTTTCAATTCCTTTGTCTGGATGTACGGGACTTCCGCCAAGGATGCCATGGTCCCCAATGTTCTCGGGCTTGCCAGCTCCGACGCTTTTTCCGTAATAAAAGAAGCGGGCCTGGAGCCGGAAATTAGCGGGATCTCTTTTTCAAAAAAAGCGGCGGGAAGCGTGCTTTCGCAAAGGCCTCCCGGAGGCAAAAAAGTAAAGGCTGGCAGGAGCGTGGAGCTAGTGCTGAGCGCGATGGAAAAAGGCACCGCGGTCCCGAATGTTATCGGGCTTTCCAGGCAGGCAGCCGAAGACCTTCTTTCGGAAAAAGGGTTCATAATAGAGGAAACCTTTGTAGTTTCTGAAGATTCTCCCGAAGACACCGTAATAGACCAGAACCCAGGAGGCGGGATCGCGCTTTCCGGAGGTTCTTCGGTGGCAATAACCATATCTGCCAAAGGGGAACAAAATGATTAAAGTAGCTCCTTCGATCCTATCGGCCGATTTTTCCCGTCTTGGGCAGGAGATCTCGTCGGTAGAAAAGGCGGGAGCCGACCTTTTGCACCTGGATGTCATGGACGGCCATTTTGTCAGGAACATTACCATAGGACCTCTGGTGGTCAAGGCGGCAAAAAAAAGCACTTCCCTTCCTCTTGATACCCATCTTATGATAGAGAACCCCGAAAGATATGTTGAGGCCTTCATAAAGGCCGGCAGCAGCATAATTTCTTTCCACATAGAAACCACTCCGGACCCGCTTGAACTCATAAGCAGGATAAAAGGTCTCGGGGCGGCACCGGCACTTGCAATTAATCCGGATACTCCGGTACAAACTATAGAAAGATTTCTTGACAAGATAAAGATGGTGCTGGTGATGACCGTTTTTCCGGGATTTGAGGGGCAAAAGTTCATTCCGGATGCGCTGAAAAGCGTTCGGGCCATAAGAGAGGCCGCAAACATAAGAGGATTGGATCTTGACATAGAGGTTGACGGCGGCATAAATCCTCAGACCGCAAAAGAAGCGGTGGCAGCCGGGGCCAACATACTTGTGGCCGGGTTCGCGGTGTTCTACTCAAAAGATTACGGCACTGCCATAAGCCTCATAAGGGCGGCAAAATAGATGGCCCCGGATAAAGACAAAAAATACATGAAGCTGGCGCTAAAGCTTGCATCAAAGGCCTGGCCCCATGTATCCCCGGACCCGCTGGTCGGTGCGATCCTTGTCAAGGGTAAAAAGATCATCGGAAGAGGTCTTCACAAAAAGTTCGGAGAGCCCCATTCAGAGCATTATGCCGTTAAGGCCGCCGGTAAAAGGACCAAAGGTGCCACTCTATACATAACTCTTGAACCCTGCTGCCACTGGGGAAAGAACCCTCCGTGCACGGACCTCCTCATAAGGTCGGGGATCAAGCGGGTGGTAGCGGCTATCAAAGACCCTAATCCGCTCGTCAACGGAAAAGGTTTCAGGGCACTGAAACAGGCAGGCATCAATGTTAGGGCCGGGGTGCTTGAGAAAGAGGCAATGAGGCTTAACGAGTTCTTTATTAAGCACATAACCACCGGGCTTCCTTTTGTCATACTAAAATCCGCCTCCACCCTTGACGGCAAGATAGCCACCAGGACGGGCGACAGCCGATGGGTCTCCGGGGAGCTATCGAGGCATTATGTGCACGAGTTAAGGAGCAGGATCGATGCTGTAATGGTAGGTATAGGAACGGTCCTAAAAGATGATCCTCTTCTCACATCAAGAAAAAAAGGGAAAGCTGCTGCTGTCCACCCTATCAGGATCGTGATAGACCCGCTTGCAAGGACTCCGTTAAAAGCCAAAGTCCTTGGAAAGGGCCCCGAAACCATCATAGCGGTTACCTCAAAAGCCCCTCTCAGAAAGCTGCGTGAACTCGAAAGAAAAGGAGCCCAAATAGTGCTTGCCCCGGCAAAAAAGGGGATCATCGACCTTAAACGCCTTTTGAAGGAGCTCGGCAGCGGCGGCATCTGCAGCGTTCTTATAGAAGGCGGAGGGGTCACTGCCGCAAGAGCGCTTAAGCAGAAAGTGGTGGACAAGGTGGTTTATTTTATCGCGCCAAAACTTGTCGGGGGAAAGGACGCCCCCTCTCCTGTCGAAGGGGACGGGATAATGCTTATGAAGGACGCTCTCAGACTAAAGGATGTGAGCATGAAAAGGATGGGCGATGATATAATGGTCGAGGGCTATATCAAATAATGAAAACCTTTGAACTTCTCCTCGTTACTATGAGACCCAACCGCTGGTGGAGACACCTGATCGTTTTTCTGCCGCTCCTGTTTACCGGGGATCTTATCAACCTGGTCTATATTATCAAACTGCTGGTAGCCTTTGTCGTCTTTTCGCTTCTGTCTGGTTCGATAAGCATAATAGACGACATCATAGATAAAGAAGAGGACAAAAAAGACCCGCTTAAGAGAACTCTGCCCGTGGCCAGCGGGCAGCTCAGCGTTGAAAGGGCCGAATTCGGCACGGCAGTAATCTTAATAGGCGCTTTTACTGCCGCCTTCCTTCTGGGCCCGGTTTTCGGCCTGGTGGTATCCGGTTACTTTTTGGTGTCTCTGTCATATTTTCTTTTCCTAAAGAATCACTTCATCCTTGATGCGCTTACCGTGTCGACAGAAATGTCGCTCTGTCTTATCGCAGGCACTGTTGCCATAGCAAAGCCCGTTTCTTCCTGGCTGCTGGTCTTTGTCATGCTAACCTCTGTCCTTCTGGTGTTTTGCGAAAGAAAACGATCCCTTCTTCTTAACGCACAAAAGGACCCCTCAGCTCCTCAAGTCTCAGGACCACATCTTTCCCTTCTGGACAGTTTGATCTCTTTCTCGGTCCCTCTTGTGCTTTCGGTCTATATACTCTATGCCCTGATCGGACCTGACGGCATAAAATACAACCTTGTGTATACGATCCCTTTTGCGGTCTATTTTATCTACAGGATTTTTTATCTTACCTACGACCTTGGCTCGCCCCGGCCTCTGGAAAAACAGGTAAGCACCGACATTGCGGTCTTTATATCTCTTGCTCTGTGGATATTGGCAGTTGCTGTTCTTATGAGGATCAATTAGAGGGTCTTTTGTTTGCCGCCGCCAAGAAGCAGGAACAGGACCGCCATTCTTATCGCTACTCCGTTGGTCACCTGCTCAAGTATCACATTATAAGGACCGTCCGCGACCTCGGAAGTCATTTCAACCCCCCTGTTTATTGGTCCGGGATGAAGTATGACAACATCTTTTCTGGCCTTTTTTAGTATTTCCGAGTTAAGGCCGAACAGGTCCGCGTATTCCTGAAGTGAAGGGAAAAGGCTGTCTTTCTGCCTCTCCAGCTGTATTCGCAGGATGTTAATGAAATCAGCTTCCTTTATCTCGCTCTTGAGGTCAAAGGATACTTTGACCCCTGTCTCCTCCAGGCCTTTCGGCATCAGAGTGGGAGGTCCCACCACAGACACGGCAGCCCCCATTTTCAGCAGCCCCCACATGTTGCTCCTGGCAACCCGGCTGTGCAGGATGTCCCCCACTATGACGACTTTTTTGCCTTTAAGGCTTCCCTTTTTTTCGCGCATGGTAAAAATGTCAAGAAGTGCCTGCGTGGGATGTTCGTTGCAGCCATCGCCCGCGTTAATGACCGAGCCGGAAATGTTCTTTGCTATGAGATGGGGGGCGCCGGACATGGAGTGGCGCACCACAATGGCGTTAACTCCCAGGGCCTCGAGGTTTTTAGCGGTATCGACAAGGCTTTCTCCCTTGACGATGCTGCTGCTGGAAGCCGCTATGCTATTAACAGAGGCGGACAGGTGTTTTGCGGCAGTCTCAAAGGAAGTCCTTGTCCTTGTGCTTGGCTCATAAAAAAGGCTGGTTATTATCTTCCCCTGCAGGGCGGGCACGGTCCTCATCGGCCGGGACAGGACCTCCTTCATTGCTTCGGCCGTGTCAAGGATCAAATTGATCTCTGAGGCGGTCAGTTCCTTGATGCCGAGGAGGTGTTTTGACTTTAGAGCCATTGTTGATTTTTGCCCTGGAGTATTATATCATACACAGAGTGGACATGAAAATTCTCGCTCTGAACTGCGGAAGTTCTTCCGTAAAATATCAACTGTACGACTGGTCGAAAAAACTCGTCATCTGCAAGGGCCTTCTGGAGAGGATAGGCGGCAGCGGAGGGGCTGTCTGCCACGAGACAGAACACGGCGAAAAAAAGAGGCTCGAAAAGGATATTCCCGATCACGGCTCGGCAATAAAGCTCATTCTGGGGCTTTTGACCGATCCTGAGTTCGGCCCCCTAAAGAGCCTGAAAGAGATCTCGGCCGTGGGACACAGGGTTGTCCACGGGGGGGAAAGATTCCATTCTTCCGTGCTTGTGGACGACAGTGTACTGGAAGCCATTAAGTCCGTCCAGGACCTGGCGCCTCTGCACAATCCGCCAAACATCTCCGGTATAGAGGCCGCAAAGGCGGCACTCCCGGGGGTCCCCAATGTGGCGGTTTTCGATACCGCTTTTCACCAGACCATGCCGCCAAGCGCCTATCTGTACGCCGTGCCCTACGAATGGTACAAGATGTACGGGGTCAGAAGGTACGGTTTCCACGGCACATCCCATCTTTATGTTTCAAAAAGAGCGGCAGTGTTCCTTGGCAAAAAACCGGCGGAGCTTAACGCAATAACGATACACATCGGCAACGGGGTCAGCGCCGCGGCAATTAAGAACGGGGTTTCCGTCGATACGACCATGGGAATTACTCCCCTGGACGGCGCCATCATGGGGACCAGGTGCGGCAATCTGGATCCCGGGATAATTCTTTTTATGATAGAAAAAGAGGGTTTTTACATCAAAGAAATAGACAAGATACTCAACAATAAGAGCGGGCTTCTGGGAATAACCGGCAAATACAATGACAGAAGGGACATAGAAAAAGCCGCCTCGCAGGGGGACGAAAGGTGCCGACTTGCCATAGAGATGGAGGCATACAGGCTTAAAAAGTTCATCGGCAGTTATCTTGCCGCCATAGGACGCACCGACGCAGTGGTATTTACCGCCGGTGCCGGAGAGCTTGATACCGGCCTGCGCGCGCGCATTCTGGAAGGCCTTGAGCCTCTGGGCATCAAGCTTGACAAGGAAAAGAACCTAAAAGCAAAGACCGGGGAAAAAGAATCCGATATTTCCGCGGACGGCTCCAAGATAAGGGTACTGGTGATACCTACCAACGAAGAGCTCGTTTTTGTCGAGGATGTTGTAGCCATTCTGGAAGGCCGCTACGCGGTGCATACCAAATTCACCTATTCGTTCGAGTCAGCGGACTACGGAAAATGAGAATAATAATAACAAAGGATTACCAAGAGCTGAGCCAAAAGGCAGCCTCTCTGATAGCTCAGCAACTCAAAGAAAAGCCTTCTTCCGTCCTGTGTTTTGCCACCGGCTCCACCCCCCTGGGCACTTATGAAAACCTTGTGTCCCTTTGCAAAGATGGAAAAGCCGATTTTTCCAAAGTGTTTACTTTTAACCTTGACGAATATTACGGCCTTGCCGACGATCATCCTCAGAGCTATCACTATTTTATGAGCGAGCACCTGTTCAAGCATGTCAACCTAAGAAAGGGCAAGTCCCTGATCCCTGACGGAACGGTCAAGAATATTAAAGAATACTGTAAGCATTATGAATGGGAGATGAAGCAGAAGGGAGGAATTGACCTTCAGCTACTGGGTCTTGGCAGCGACGGACATATAGGGTTCAACGAACCGGGCTCATCACTTGGCTCCCGCACAAGGCTTAAGACGCTTGACGAACAGACTGTCAAGGACAATTCCAGGTTCTTCGATTCCGAAAAGGATGTGCCAAGATATGTTCTCACTATGGGGATAGGCACAATAATGGAAGCAAGAAAGATCGTCTTTTTGGTATCGGGGGAAAATAAGGCCTCTATCCTCCAAAAGGTCGTGGAGGGCCCCGTCACCTCCATGGTCCCGGCCTCTGCTCTTCAACTTCATCCAAATACGGTATTGATAGCCGACGAACCTGCCGCATCAAAACTGGCAAGAAAAGATTACTACTCTTATGTGGAAAAGATGCAGGAACGCTACGAGAAGGGAGAGATCTGATGGCAGTACTCGTATTTGAGGACTCGGACCGCAAAAAGCTCCTGCCGCTGGTCTATATGCGCAAAGTTCATGACCTTAAATGCGGGGTCCTGACGCTTAAGGAAAAGATCGATGCCTATTTCAGCAAGACCAATTTTCATTTCACCATCTTTGTCAACGGCAGAGTACTGGCGGATGACGAGCTCGTTTCGTCGGTTAGGGCGTGCAAAAGCCCCTGTCTGCTGCTTCAAGACGGCGTGCTGGTTGCCGCGGTCATCGACAACAAAATGGCCGGGGAGATCAACATCGAAAAACCTCTCGACCAGAAGGCCTTTGAGGGTCTTGAACTTGACAAAAGGACGGTGAAAGCCCGCCTCATTACTTATCCCTGGGACCTTGTCCATAATAACGGCAAAGAGCTGATAGCCGACACCGAACTGCTCCGGCTTAAATCGGCGAATTTGCGGACAGGCCAGATGATAATAGGCGTTAACATGACCAACAAAAGGGACATTTTTGTCGGCAGGAACGCCGTTATTAAACCGGGCGTTCTCATTGACGCGGAAGAGGGTCCGGTCGTTATCGACGACGGAGTAAGGATCCTGGGCAACGCCGTGGTAATGGGCCCTGCCTACATAGGCAAGGAAAGCATCATAAAGGCGGGAGCCAAGATATACGGGGGAACTACGATCGGTTCGCACTGCAAAATAGGAGGGGAAGTCGAGGCCTCCGTCTTCCACGCCTATTCCAATAAACAGCACGAGGGTTTTATAGGCCATTCCTATATCTGCGAGTGGGTAAACCTGGGGGCTGATACCAACAATTCGGACCTTAAGAACAACTACGGCAATGTTAAGGTCCTGATAAACGGGCACAACATCGACAGCGGCAATATGTTCGCCGGGCTGTTCATGGGAGATCATTCTAAGTCCGGGATAAACACTATGTTCAATACCGGCACAGTGGTCGGGGTATCCAGCAATATCTTCGGGCCCGGCTTTCCTTCAAAATCTATCCCGTCCTTTGCCTGGGGAGGCTCTTCTGGATTTGCAGAATACAACATCGATAAAGCTGTCGAAACCGCCAGGGCAGTGATGAAGAGAAGAAAAGTCGAGATGACCTCCAAATATGAGGAACAGTTCAGGAAACTGTTTGCCGAAACCGCGCATGAAAGAAAAGGGCTCAAGTAGGGCTTGTCCTGAGCGATCGAAGGATTGGGGGATCGGCTAACGGTAGGCCATCGCCCTTTGGAGGCGACAGTCCTGGTTCAAATCCAGGTCCCCCAGAACTCGTAAAGCGAGTTCCCCCGTCCTTGTCCTTGTTATCTGCTTGCGAGTTAGGACAAGAACAAGGGGAGCCGTCAAAGCCCCTCTATTTTAACCACCTTTTCCCTGCAGCGCTCACCTGACACTATAGAAACTGCTTTTCTTTTGACGCCAAAATGGTCAGCCAGAGCCTCAACAACAGCCTTGTTTGCCTTCCCTTCAACAGCAGGGGCATTAACATAGACCTTAAAAAGACCATTATCCTCGATTATCCTCTCTTTTTTAGCCCTGGGTATCACTTTAATGGATATTTTTTTCATGACTACCTTTCCTGGAAAACGGATTCTTGCACCTCTACTAAGGGAATTATAGATGAGTGTATTACATTTGTCCCTTGCTTCCATCCGAAATCCAGAGGATTATCAGACGATATGTTTTATGAAATGACAAGCATAACAAGAGCCCTGAACAGGTTGTCGTTTGACCGCCCTCTAATGAGCTCTATGTCCAGAGCCGTAGGACCGTTGGAGGCAGGTCTTGCCCGCGGGACAAAGGCCGCGAGTCTTAGGCTGTCGGGCTTTGACGCGTTCACAAGGTTCCTTGCCTGTTTCAGGGGCGGCAGCAGCGAGACTATGTTCGCCGAGTCGGCTGTGGCCCTGACGGGCGCCGAAACACATAGGACTAGCTGCATCATCCCTGCTCCTTTCCCATCGATAAGCTCTGAGGTCAGCCTCTGCAGCAGAAAAGAGGATCCGCATCTCACAATGGATGTTTTTTCATCAGAGGACCGGAATGATCCTATGTCTCCCCGGGGTATATATTTTCTCGGGAAGAGGAGACAGGAAGACTTCGTTCATTTAACCATTTATGATACCGGGGGCTCTCATTCCTGGTGCCGGGGAATAGACCTGTCTGGCGTATGGCCTTCCGCGGAGGCCTTTATCGAGAGATTCAACGCTCCTGTTCTTGGTCTTCTGCGGCGTCTGCCGTTCAGATATGAAGTGCCAAGCAGGCCGCATCTGACCGGAAAAGAAGCGGCATTGCTCCGCGGGCGGACGAATAAATATGTTATGGGATTTGCTTCTTTCATCGGGGAAAGCCGGGCTCAGCAGCTTGATGATATCCTCGTAGAACTAATAATGAACATGGCCGAATATGCCAACGGAGGCATTGTTGAGGTCTATCCTCAAATGGGAGATCCTTTGCTGTCAGGGATCAAGGTCATAGCCACGGACCTTGGTAAGGGCCTTCCCAAAAACCCTAACCGTCTTCTTACGGAGAGTTTTGTCAAACAAAAGGGATGGCAGACCGGAGGACAGGGACTTCCCAGAATTCTTTTGGAGCCTGACAGCGTCAAAGTGGAATATGACGGATTAAGCTGGTCAAGGATATCAAATAATAAAGCTTCGGGACAGTGGTTCGTGGCCTCCGGAAAAAGCTCTGTCCCCTCCGGAACAAGGTTCTCTCTGGACTTCTTGTTTTAATGCTTATTTGAGCACTTTTCCTGTCTCAAGGTACCACAGATACAGGTCCAGCTCCGCAAGGGTCAACCCCAGTTTTTTTGCCAGCTGCTTGAGTATAGATTCTATGTGAAGATATGTCTTCTTGGACATCGTTTTGACGGGCTTTATAAGATTGTGCTCCCTCAAAATATCAACGATATGAAAATCGATTATAGCACAATCGTCAAATCCGATGTTGCGCAGAAAATGGCTGCATTCCTTATATCCGATCCCCTTAATCTTCTTCACCAGGTAATCGCGCAGTTCACTCTGGTTCCCGATGCTTTTTATGACATCCTTAAGTATATTCTTGTGCTTTCTTGCCTCAACGATATATTTTGCCCTGGTATTAGGGAACCTGTGCCCCGCTTTCTTAAGCCTTAAGGCAAGCTCTATCTCTTTGTCCTCCAAAAAGTTCTCGCCAAGTTCTTTCTGTATCTTGATCCCTCTTTCGGCGTTGAAGTTTGCCGTAAGAATGCAAAAGCAAAGCTCCTTAAAAAGCTCGGGCGCCGGTTCGATCCCCAGCTTTTTGAATTCAACGATCTTTTTGTCGATCACAGATTTGAGGGCAGATCGTTTGAGGACATTAACGGATCTGATCAATTTTTTCATTTCATTCTTCAAACCGTAGGGGCAGGTCGCGACCTGCCCCTACAAAACAATCATTCAATTAATAATTTTCTGCCAGGACCTCGTAATAAGCCTGGGGATGCTTGCAGGCCGGACATTCCTTTGGGGCCTCGCTGCCTTCGTGGACATAACCGCAGTTCCTGCAGTGCCACTTGACCGGCTTGTCTTTTTTGAAAACAGTTGAAGTTTTTACATTGGCCAGCAGTTTTCTGTATCTTTTTTCATGCTCGGCCTCGACCTCGGCTATCTCCCTGAACTGGTCGGCTATTTCCGCAAAACCTTCCTGGTCCGCGACTTCTGCCGCCTCTTTATACAGCTTTGTCCATTCCATGTTCTCCCCGGCCGCTGCCTCTTCAAGGTTCTGTATCGTGGCCCCTATTATACCCGCAGGGTACGAAGCAGTTATCTGGGCCTCGCCTCCCTCAAGATATTTAAAGAACCGCTTAGCGTGTTCCTTTTCGTTGTCGGCCGTTTCAAGAAAGATCGCCGAGATCTGCTCATATCCCTCCTTCTTGGCCGCGCTGGCAAAATAGGTGTAGCGGTTCCTTGCCTGGGATTCTCCCGCAAACGAAGCCAACAGATTCTTTTCGGTCTTTGTGCCCTTAACTGATTTCATCGATTTCTCCTTTCTATTGAGACGCCCCGACGGGGCGTCTTTACTTTAGCTTTTCCAGAGCCCATGCAGATTGCAGTACTCTCTTGCGGTTATATCGCTTTCGCTCAAGGGGAAGAAGGCTTCGGGAGCCTGCCCGGGTTTCAGAAATTCCCTGTAGGTCTTGTCTCCGACAATAGCCTGGACCCACTGGATATAGTGCTTATCTTCCATAGGGTGCGCGACGGAGCCGACCTTAATCCTTATCCCTCCGTCAACCTTTTCTATCACAGGCACATGTTTTTCCTGTGCCGCGTCGACCGTATTTTCTGCCTGCAAAAGCATCAGCTTATCGCAGCAGACAAGGTTACCCCCCCCCGACAAAAAGCACTTCGACAATATTGCCGCAAACCCCGCATTTATAAATTTCAAGTTTCTTTTTGACCGACATTTTTTACCTCCTTATGTTCATTGCAGTTTTTTGAACGAAGCTCTGTTCGAACCTTTCTGTTATCACACTTCCTTGAACTGGTCTTTTGACGCTCCGCAGACGGGGCAAACCCAGCTGTCGGGGATAGCTTCGAACGCGGTACCCGGCGTCACACCCCCGTCGGGGTCCCCTTTTTCGGGGTCATAGATATAATTGCAGACCAGGCATATGTATTTCTTCAATTAATCCTCTCCTTTCCATTTTTAATGCGTCCTGCAGTCTCTGCAAATACCTTTAAAGTAGCCGTGGACTTCTTTAATAATGTTGCCCTCTATCTCCCCCTTTCTGGCTTTTTCGCATTCAAAGAACAGGTCCTCAATCTTCCCGCATTTTTCGCACCAGAAGTGATGGTGTGTTGACATATCGGCATCATATCTAACCTCTGTCGGCGATATAAGAATTGTCCTTGCAAGGCCTTTCTCGACAAACATTGACAGAGTGTTATAGATCGTAGTTCTAGACATGGTAGGTACAATTTTAATCAGGTTCCGGTAGAGCCTCTCGGCTGTTGGATGAACCTTATGGTCATGTATGTATTTGAATATTGCCAGTCTTTGATATGTTGGCTTTATTCCTCTTGACTCAAGTATGTCTTTTAATTCTTCCATATATGTAATGATTACAATATAGTATTCTATACATATTTGTAGTCCCTGTCAAGCCAATAGTTTGTGCTTTTCTGCTATTTTGTCGGCCAGAGCCTCTATCTGTGCAAGATCTGCCTCTTTTGGATAGCCTTTAATTATGACTGGATCCAGCACCTCTACCTTCAGATTTGTCAGCATGCCCGCCAACACTTCGACCAATTTGCTTCCCCAGCCGAACGATCCTATTATTGAGGCATATTTTGTTTTTGGCCTGAGTGCGTTGGCAAGATAGGCCGCGTACACAGCAAGCGGATGAGGCCCTGCCAGGACAGCCGGGCTTCCGATAACAACTGTTGCCGCATCCACCAGGCTCATCGCCAGCTCTCCAATATCTGTTTTTGACAGGTCGAAAGGCTTTACCCCGACATTCCGTTTTATAAGGCATTCTATAAAGCGGTCCACAATGACCTGGGTGCTTCCGTGCATAGAAACATAAGGCACAATGACCTCGTTTTTGACAGCGTCACCGGTCCAGTCTTTGTATGCATCAACAATAAGAGCAGGGTCGCTATAGATT
>Ga0209609_10000185_pt1 | contig 38493 bp, 32 predicted proteins | sample LakKivw325mmetaG_FD_184136 | JGI IMG/M metagenome (GOLD analysis project Ga0209609, IMG submission 184136) | Anoxic lake water microbial communities from Lake Kivu, Rwanda to study Microbial Dark Matter (Phase II) - Lake Kivu water 325m metaG... | ecosystem: Environmental > Aquatic > Freshwater... | reverse complement strand
GTCTTGCCCTGAGCAGCAGCGAAGGGGCAGCGGAGCAGCGTTGGACGGCACCCCACTCCGTTTCATACGTGGCTACGAACAAATTGCGAGGAGGGATAGGAAATGGCCAGAGCGAGAGAGCTTCGTCCTCGAACGCGGACCCAAATTGATACCCTGCGGGACAATCTGACAGGACTGGAGCGGAACTTGCCTGCCCTAGGGGGCATGGGGGGGAGGGCGGTGGAGCTACTTCATCGCTTGGACACGGTGTACGACGATATGGCCCGCTTGCAGAAGCAGGAAATAGACCTACGCCCCGAGCAAACGAGATTGGAGTCTATAGAAGAGAGACTACGCGGCGATAGGGCCTCTGTCTTGGTGAAAGAAGTGGCCCGCTCAGTGGGCTGGGAAGCAGCCCGATCCACAGTGACACCTGAGCGCGAGCGATGGTGGTGGTATCTGGATAAGGAACTTGCCCGGCGACGGCGATCAACACTTCAGCGCTGGCTGGTGCGGGGTGGGATCATCCTGTTGGCTCTAGCCCTGCTGGTGGGGGCCTATCGGCGATTCCTGGCACCCAGTCCGGAGACGGAGCGGAGGATCGCGCTCGTGCAACGCGCGGAGCAGTACGTCGAGAGAGGGGACCTGAACCAAGCTATCGCCAGTTATGAGGAAGCTGCCGCTGTAGACCCCAACGACCCGGAAGCACAACTGTGGTTGGGTGTGCTCTACAGCCAGGTTGGCCAGCAGGAAGCCGCTATGGAGGCCTTCCGAGCAGCGCGGCGAGCCAGCTCCTCCATGCTCAACTACTTCCTCCTCCGATCCCGCGTCTATCTTCGGATGGGGATGCTGGACGAGGCAGCCAGCGATGTGCTGGCCGCTCTGGCGCTGGATCCCCAATCCAGTCAGGCCCTCTTTCTGCTGGGCGATGTGCTAGAGCAGCAGGGGAATTACGGCGAAGCAATGGCCGTATTCTATAAAGTGTCCTTGGAGGCCCAGGACCCGGCGCTGCAAGTATTGGCCAAGGTGCGTTATGGCATGCTGTTGGAGGCTGGGCCGCGCATGGAGGCGGAGGCTATCACCCCTACTGTCGAAGAGGCTGGCAGGTAGAACCTGAGATCTCAGATGCTGAACACTGGCCCATCCCAGCACACCAGCCGCCCCTCGCGCTCACACGAGCCGCATAATCCCATCCCGCAGCGCATATAGGCCTCCCAACTCAGTTGCGTGGGAATCCCATAGCGTCGCCCCAGTTCTTTCAAGACCACAAGCATCCCCTCTGGCCCGCAGCCGTAGAGGGCATCGGCCTGGCCCTCGGCGAGCAGCCTTTCGGCCAGATCAGTGACCACTCCCCTCTGGCCTGCTGAGCCATCCTCCGTGGTCACCAGCACCCTCACCCCCAGCTTACAAAAACGATCCACCAGCAACAGTTCCCGGTCAGTACAAGCACCAAGGGTCAGGGTCACCTCACAGCCTCGAGCCACGGCCCGCTGTGCCAGGAAGGCCAGGGGCGCTGCACCATACCCCCCGCCTACCAGAAGTAATCGCTGCCCCTCGATCTGAAACCCATGCCCCAATGGCCCCCGCCACCACAGTCGGTCGCCAACCTGCAGACGATGCACCGCCTGAGTGAAAGGGCCCACGCGCGCCACGATGATGGTCAGCGGATCGTCATCCACCAGGCTGAAGGGCTTCTCGTCCAGCCGAGGCAGCCACAGCACCACGAACTGTCCTGGGGTGGCCTCCGTGGTCGCGTCAAGCACAAAAGTCTTGGTGCGGGCATTCTCGATGTGGATAGCCCGGATGCGGACCGGGTGAGGAAGGGAAGAACTCATGGGATGGGAGGAGTGCTGGGGCCCAGCGGATAGCTCGGCTCCCGATGGGCCAGGCCACGCAGCTCGGCCAGACAGTTGTAGCCATAGGTTGACATAAACTCCATCAACTCCTGGCCGATGAGGGAGAAGGCGCACTCCCCACGGTAGTAAAGCGCCGAGCCGATTCCTATGGCCGTAGCTCCGGCCATGAGCATTTCCGCCGCGTCGGTGCCGGTGAGCACCCCGCCGGTGCCAATGATGGGGACATCCACACTATGGGCGATCTCGTACACGCAGCGCAGGGCGATAGGCTTCAGGGCCGGGCCGGAGATGCCACCCGTGCGGTTGGCCAGGACGGGTTGGCCTGAGGGGGCATCAATCACCATCCCCGGCATGGTGTTGACGGCAGTGATGGCCTCCGCCCCCGCCTCCACCACGGCCTGGGCGATGGGGCTGATGTCCGGCACGTTGGGGGCCAGCTTGAGACTGATGGGGATGTCAGTCGCCCCCTTCACTGCCTGGGTGACGGCGGCTGCGTTCTCGGCTGAAGCGGCGAAGGGTAGGCCAAACTCGTCGGCTACGTTGGGGCAGGAGATGTTGACCTCCATCAGGTCCGGCTCGGCTCGGCTCACGATCTCGGCCACGCGGGCGAAGTGCTCCACTCTGTCGGCGAAGATGGAGGCGATGAGGGGCACTCCCAGCGGCTGAAGCTGGGCCTTGGCCTCCTGCAAAATCCCCACTTCCGCTTTTGCTCCGGGGTTGGGAAGCCCCAGGGCGTTGATGAGGCCGTGCCCCCAGTCCAGCAGGGTGGGGTTGGGGTGACCCGGCCGGGGCTCTGGTCCGCAGGATTTGGCCGTCACTCCGCCCGCTCCAGATCGTGCGGCGCGCACTAACAGGTCTGGGCTGGTGCCCCAGATGCCGGAGGCCAGGATGAGGGGGTTGGGGAAGCGCACTCCCGCGATCTCAATGGACAGGTCGAGTTTGTGAGCGCTCATCCAATTCCAGTTCCAGCAGCACCGCTTCAGCTCTGAACCCACAGCGCTGATAGAAGGCCTGGGCTGCCTCATTGTCCATCCCAGTGCTCACCTCCACCTCGCTAGCCCCTTGTTCTCTGGCCCAGGTGACCGCCGCCTCGATCAGCGCTCGCCCCAGCCCCGGCCTCGCGCGCTCGCGTCAACTACCAACTCGTCAATCAGCGCAGAGGGGCCGGAGTGGTACAGTGTGGGGCGCAAGCTGGCAGTGACCAGCCCCACCACCTGGCCCTGGTCCTCAGCCACCCACAGGGCGTGGTGGTCCAGAGTCAGCATGTGCATGAAACGGGCCTTCAGCCCTGGAGCGACTGCGCCGTGCACAGTGGCCGCCAACTGCTCCATCAGTGCTGCCACCGCTGCTTCATCCTCAGGTCTGGCGCGACAGATCCTCATGGCACTCACCTATGCGAATCTGCGAATATACGAATGCACGAATCATTCGCTGATTCGCCCATTCGTCCATTCGCCTGAAGCGCGGCCAACAACTCCCTCATGGTCAGCACGCTGTGCAATTGGTAGCCCTGCTCGGCCAGCTCCTCCTTCCCGCCCTGCTCCCGGTCGAGGAGCACCACTACGTCCTGCACTTTCAGCCCCGCCGCCTCCAGTGGCTCGATGGCCGTCAGCTTGCTCCCCCCCGTGGTGATGACGTCGTCCAGCACGACCACCCTCTCGCCGGGCTCGAACTTTCCCTCGATGGCCCGCTGCGTGCCGTGCCCTTTCACCTCCTTGCGGGGGTAGATGAGCGGACGGCCTGCCTCCAGGGCCACGGCGGTGCCGATGGGCAGGCCGGCATAGGGGATGGCGGCGATACGGTCGAATTGGAGATGGCGCAGCATATGGGTGTAGGCCCGCGCTACCATCCGCAGTGTGGCCGGGTCGGAGACCAGCAGCCGCAGATCAATGTAGATGGGGGATACCTGGCCAGAAGCCAGGGTAAAGTGGCCGAATTGGATGCAGCCCAGGTCATGCAGGGCCAGCACAAGTTGAAGGTTGAAAGTTGAAGGTTGAGAGTTAGGGGTTGGGATCTGAGATCTGAGATAGTTGATCTGATCGCGCAGGGTCAGTGCTGCCTGCCGGGGGGCCTCAGCGAAGGTGATCGAACGCGAAGCGCTGATGATGAGCCCCAATCCGTCGGCGCGCAGGCCGGTGGACAGCGTGGCCTCCAGGTCGCCACCTTGGGCGCCGATCCCTGGCACCAGCAGCCACATCTCCGGCGCGATGCGTCGCACGGCAGCCAGCTCCTCAGAGTAGGTAGCGCCGACCACCAGGCCCAGGTTGCCCTGCGTGTTCCATTCGGTGGCTCGTTGAGCGATGATTTCGTAGAGCGCATAATCACCGACGGGAAGGGTCTGGAAGTCCTCTGCACCAGGGTTGGAGGTGTGACACAGCACAAAAACGCCCCTGTCGCTGTACCTCAGAAAGGGCAACAGGCTATCGTGCCCCAGATAGGGGTTGACGGTCACCGCATCCGCTCCCCACACCTCAAAAGCAGCGCGGGCGTAGGCCTCGGCGGTGGAGCCGATGTCTCCCCGCTTGGCGTCCAGAATCACCGGCACATCCGTCGTCTGATGAATGTAGTCAACGGTCTGTTTCAGTGCCTTCAGCCCCTCTAATCCCTGTGCCTCGTAGAAGGCGAAGTTGGGCTTGTAGGCACAGGCCAGGTCGGCGGTTTGCTCGACGGTCCGCTGGTTGAAGGCTAATATATCGCCATTGGGGATATATCCCGGCCGAGGATCGAGCCCTACACAAAGCAAACTATTGTGGCGCTCAATTGCGGCCCGCAACTTATCGAAGAACCCCATCTTTCGTGCCTTTCGCCCTTTTCGCTTCTTTCGTGTTAGGCTTTGCCCAGCACCGCAGCCAAGAGCGCCATACGAATGTACATTCCGTTGCGCATCTGCCGAAAGTAAGCAGCCCGGGGGTCATCGTCCACAGCGTAGTGGATCTCGCCCGCCCGGGGCAGGGGATGCATAACGATCATTTCTCCCTTGGCCTGCTTCATCAGCTCCGGAGTGATCTCGTAGAAGTCCCGCACTTCCTCATATTGGGAGAGATCGGCAAAGCGCTCTCTCTGCACCCGTGTGACGTAGAGCACATCCACGGTGGAGATGACGTCAGCCACGTGATAGGTCTCACGGATGGGAATCCCCTTGTCACGCAGTTCGTTGGCCTGATCGAGGGGCAAGCGAAGGATCTCCGGAGAAACAAGGTATATCTCCACGTCGTACATACTCAACAGTTTGGCGAGCGAATGGACGGTACGCCCATACTTCAGGTCGCCCACCATAGCCACTCGCAGGCCATCAATGTGCCCCAGTTCCTCCCGGAGGGTGAACAGGTCCAGCAGGGCCTGGGTGGGATGTTCGCCCGCGCCGTCGCCGGCGTTGATGACCGGCACGCGGGCGTAGTCGGCGGCGATTTTGGCTGAACCCACCTCCGGATGGCGCAGCACGATAGCATCGGCGTACTGCTCCAGGGTGCGGACCGTGTCGGGCAACGACTCGCCCTTGGACACGGAGGAGTACTGCACCCCCTGGGTAATGGGGATCACCCCCCCTCCCAGGCGCGCCATGGCGGCGATGAAAGATGAAGAGGTGCGGGTGCTGGGTTCGTAGAAGAGGCAGGCCAATACATACCCTCTCAGCAGATCCGCCGATCCCACCCGCTCTACCAGCTCTCGCATCTCCTCGGCCACATCGAAGATGTAGGCCAGGCTCTGGCGGGTGAACTGCGACACAGAGAGGATGTCCTGGCCGTAGAAATCGTTAGCCTGGATGAGAGGGCGCTTTAATGCCTCCAGATCGAACAAACGTGGGCGATCTATCTCCATATTCCCTCCTGGTGGGGTAATGAGTCAGCTGAACAACACTCGCCCAGAGCCGGGCGGAGCTAGGATTTGGCCGTCGGTGTAGGCGGTTCTACCTTGCAGTGTGGTGCACAGCACACGACCTCGCACCGCCATTCCGGCGAAGGGGGACCAATCGCAGCGGGTGAAGGTGCCCCGCTCCGGCAACACCCACTGGGGGCCTATCTCCACTTCCACCTGGCCCTCGGAAAGCGATAGGCCAAAGAGGCGCGCCGGGTTCTCGACGGTGAGCTGCGCTAGACGATCCAGGCTCAACCTTCCCTCGGCCACAGCGGTGAGCAGTAGAGGCAGCAGAGTCTCCAACCCCGGCACGCCCGGCGGCGGATGGAGGCCCTGCTTCTCTGCTAGGGTGTGGGGCGCATGGTCGCTGGCGACGCAGTCAATGGTCGTCCCCAAGTGCTCCCACAGCGCAGCCCGATCGTCTGTGCTCCCCAGACAGGGGCGCATATCCGCCAGGGGGCCCAGCCCTTCCGCGTCCGCCTGTGTCAGGAACAGATGGTGCGGTGTGGCCTCGCAGGTGAGGGGTGCGCCGCGCGCTTTGGCGGCGGCAATGAGTTCCACCTCCGCCCGTCGGCTCACGTGACAGCAGTGGAGACGCTGATCGAAGGCCCAGGCCAGCGCAATCGCCTGCGCCAGGGTGACCCCCTCGGCGTGGACGGCGATGGGTTTTCCCCGAGGCCAGGCCCGCATGTGAGCCAGCAAGGAGGGCAGGTCCTGCACGCGCAGGGAGCCGTAAGTCTGGTTGAGGTAGAGCTTGAGCCCCACCACTTGGGAGGCCAACTGGGCTGCCTCCTGAGCGTTGCTGGCTGTTCCCCCCAGGAACAGCCCCACATCACAGCGGACCTTCCTCCGCGCCAGGCTGCGCTTGGCCATCAGTGTCGCCCCGTCTGTCATCGGCGGGTCGGTGTTGGGCATGTCCAGCACCGTCGTCACCCCGCCGGCCAGCGCCGCAGCGGTGCCGGTGTCGTAATCCTCCTTGTGGGTGAAGCCCGGCTCGCGCAGGTGCACGTGCACGTCAATGAGGGCCGGGAGACAGTGGATGCTCATGGCTCGTTGCTCGGCATAAAAAAGAGCACTGGGGAATAGAAACATGCTCCCCAGTGCCCCTGTCTTCCCAAAGGGTGGGCCTGTCTGTCCTGAAGACAGATTGAACCGCTGGCCATCGGCTGCGATGGGCTCTCTGCAGTGCCAATCGTTGTCTCTCTCCCATAGTGGGGGATATTGTAGCACAGGCCGGGGGATTTGACAAACCTCAGGCTCGTTCCGGCGAGTTAACCTCAATGGGGCGTCAGTGGCCAGAACACTGGCAACATGAGCATCACTACCACGAACAGGAGCAGTGTCAGCGGCAAGCCGACTTTGACATAGTCGCGAAAGCGATAACCTCCCGGGCCCATCACCAACATATTTACCGGGTGGCCGAGTGGCGTGAGGAATGCCATAGACGTCGCCAGCGCCACTCCCATGGCCAGCGCGCGCGGGTCCGCGCCGATTCGCTGGGCTGCCCGGATCGCTATTGGCGCCACTACGGCCGCCACGGCTGCGCTATGCATTGCTTGCGTCAGCAGCGTCGTCAGAACGAACAAACCAGCCAGCAGCGCCAGTGGCCCGGCCGGTCCCAAAAGGGTGATGAGTCCATTGGCCAGAAGGGCAGCGGCACCCGTTTTCGTCATAGCGATGCCCATGGGCAACATCCCAGCGACGAGAAAGACACTCCCCCACTCGATCGCCAGATACGCCTGATCCATCGTGAGCACCCCGGCCAGCATCATCGCCAACGCCCCGCCTAGCCATGACGATCGCTGGCGACTCCAGATCCCGCTCGTGCCAGTCACGTGAGGGTAGGATCTCCAGGGAGGGCTCCACACCACCCTGGCAGCGGAAGTCCTCCAGCTTCCCTTCGAGAAGCACGATGTCGCCTTGCTGGAAGACAGTACCCGGCGACGGGAAGGCATCACCTGTCCATCGCGCTCAATGGCGACGACAGTGAGGTTATAGATCTCGCGGAGGGTACTATGGGCCAGTGGCTTGCTCATCAGGTACGACCCGGCCGGCACGCGCGCCCGAAACAAACGCTCGCCCAGGCGATAGACACCAACCGCTGTAGCCTGCCACCGCGCCGCGCAACTCCCCCCAACGGCTACCACCTTCAGGGTCAGCACCAACCCCCTGCGAAGCAGCACGGCGTGGTCGGCAGGCATGTGTTTGGCGGCGTTCAATAGGTCTCCGTTAACTTACGTTTCACGACAAAAAGTGTCGTGAATCCAACGGCAATTTGGGTGATACCTGTCACTTTTGTGCCGTAGATCCGCGCCATCCTTTCTCGGTAGTCTGCACCTTGCTTGCAAAGATCATTGAATCTAACGGACTGCGAATGTGCCCTATCGCTTTTTCACTGACATGAGTATAACGCTCCGTCGTGCGAATGTTTCCATGCCCCATAGGTGACCATCACCCGCACATTACCAGGTGACTCCGGTCCGCTTTCCCAGGTCGAACTTGATCCGGTCATTGACTACCAGCGAGAATGTGAAGGCATAGAGGATCACACAAAAGGTCTGAGTGAAGGGTATAGGTGCAAAGCCTGGAATGCCCACGGTGGCCATGAGCGCAGCGATGATGCCGCCCAAGGTGAGCGCTGTCAGGAGCGTTCTACTGGGCAGCGAGTCCCAGAAGTGTCCTCTCTCCCTCACCACCAAGATCGAGAATATGGCAAAGTAAAGCAGTATCTCAAAGCTAAAGGTGTGCAGGGCTGGCTCGTTTGCGCCCAGCCCGAAATACCTCAATCCGATATACAACAAGCCGAAAGACTCTGCCACCATGAGCAGGCCCAGCACCACCGCCACTTTCACCAGGCCGGTGACATCCCAGGTCTCTGGCTTCTTTGACCATCGGACATTGTCTGTGGACAGCGAAATTTTTACGAAATCGGTCATGAAGATCATCAGGATCATAGCAGACGCCGAGATAACGTACTTGCCGGTGACCAGAAAAGCCCCTACCACAAAGGCGGACTTTAGGATTGTCCTGCTGATCTTGTTGACGATCCAGGTCGTGATCCTCTGGTGAATCTGCCTTCCATTTTCAATCAGATCTACGATGCTAGACAGCCCTTCGCGGGTCAACACTACACTGGCAGCACCTTTGGCTACGTCGGTGGCGTTATTGACTGCGATGCCCACCTCCGCCTGGCGCAAGGCGGGCGCATCGTTCACCCCGTCGCCGGTCATGCCTACCACGTGCCCTTTGGCCTGCAGGCTCTTCACCACCGTATATTTGCCCTCGGGGTATATCTCGGCGAAGCCATCGCTCTTCTCAGCCAATTCTGCGGCCTTGACTGCATTCTCTTTAGCCTCTGCTTCCAGATATGATAATCGGCTCACGTTTCCCCCAAGCCCCACATCTTTCGCTATCTCTTGAGCAATGGGTAGGGCGTCTCCGGTGAGCATCTTTATCAATACGCCCAACTCCCTGAGTTTCTGGATCAATTGCTTGGAATCCGGTCTGGGCATGTCATACAAGGTGACCAATCCTACTAGCTTGGGCTGATCTGCATTGTCAGTCCTGGCCACGGCCATCGTCCGATATCCTTTTTGCGCGAACTCGTTGATTTGCGCTTCCAATTCCTCTACCGCGTTTGCATCCAACCCGCAAGCCTGGGCTATGGCATTGACTGCTCCCTTCATGACGTGAAACTCACGCCCATCCTTCTGTACCAGCGCCTCAGTCCGACGCGTCTGGGGGGCGAACGGAGTGAAAACCTTTTGCATAAATGAATTGTTCAGGAGATTCCTCTGCTTTGCCGCAGCGATGAAAGCCAGGTCTATCGGATCCTGGTTTGCTTCGTTAGAAGCCAATGCTCCATACAAGATCGCTTGTTCTTCATCGTACCCGTTCAAAGCGATTACGTTTGCTATGGAGAGTTGATTCTGAGTGATTGTGCCAGTCTTGTCCACGCAAAGGACATTCATGGTCGCTGCATCCTCTGACGCACTGAGCCGGGTTACCAGGACACCCTTCCTGGCCAGCTCTCTGGCACCTACGGCCATGCTAACCGTGAACATGACCGGCAAAGCCACAGGGATCGCTCCTAACAGCAGCACCAGCATAAGGGGCAGGATTTCCAACAAAGCGATTCCCCTGAGCACCGAAAAGATGAGTGCGAGGCTCAGCAGTGCCCCCACGACCACCAGCAACCATTTCACCAGTTTAGACACGACCTCTTCAATGTGCAATTTCGGGCGGGCGACTTGCACTAACTGCGTGGTTCTACCGAAATACGTCTTGACGCCGGTGCTGGTGACAATGGCGTTCGCCTCACCTCGCCTGACGATGGAAGCAGAGTAAAGCATATCATCCGCGTGCTTTTCCACTTCCAGCGATTCTCCGGTCAGTGCCGATTGGTCTACGCTCAGTTCGCCCTGGATGATTTGCACATCTGCCGGGATGAAATCTCCAGACCGCACCCGCACGATGTCTCCGGGCACTAATTCCCTGGCGGGTATGGCCTTCCACGTGCCGTCTCGCAGCACCCGTGCATTCACTTGCAGCTCTTTTTTCAGTTCTTTTACCGCACGCGATGCTCTCTGTTCTTCGCCGAAACTCAGGATTGCGTTCACGACCAGCAATGCGGTCACAATGTAAAGGTCGGAGTATTTGTGTAGTAACCACGAGAGAACGATAATGAGCTCAAGCATCCAGGCGGTGAGGCCCCAGAATTTCTTGGCGAACCCGACTAGTGGATTTGTCTTCTTTTCAGGGACTTCGTTATATCCATATTGCTTTAATCTACTCTTCACTTCGGCCTGTTTCAGCCCTACATTTAGTTGCGCTTTTCGCCGTTCTTCGAGTAACACCCCTGCTTCCTTGTAATCACCCCTTGCAATTGCCCCTCTCGCACGCTCTTGTAAGCGTTCGAGTTCTTCGCTTGCACTTTGGCCAGTCACCTCTGTTTCCACCCTTTCAGTTTAGCAATGTCTCTTTAGAACTGGCAAAACCTAGTGGCTAACGCGACTTTGGACTGCAACGGAATGTCGCCAAACAGGTCGCCTTCGGTCTGACGGATGGCGTGCAGGCGCTCGGCCGTTGACTGCGCAGGCAGGCGATGTCGGCCCACAGGGCTATGTAGGCCACACCGGTCGCGACGATGGGCAGACCCAGCGGTGCGAAGTCCAGCAAGCCATAGCCCGCGAGCCCCCGGTCGCGCAGCAGGCTACTGACAACGATATTCGTTGTGGTGAGCAGGGTTGCCATACAGCCCAGGATCGTAGCAAAGGCCAGCGGCATCAAAAGGCGCGACGGATTGACACCGGCCTTGCGCGCAGCACTCGAAACCGCCGGCAACAAGACCGACGCTTGCCACGGTCAGGATGGCAAAAGTGGTGATCAGTTGGCTGCCCATCGCTGCTGTCAAGAATCTTCTGCACAAGGATTACCAGTAGCGTTCCGTAAACAAGCACCATCACCCCAACCACCACCAGACCAGGGATGGTACCGAGGGTGGCGCGCTGCAACAGTAATATTCTACCACGGCCGCGAAGATCGGCCAAAAAGATACCACGCCTTTTTCACGAAGCTCAGACAGACCATGGCTCACTCTACCCGCACCGTTCCCTGGCCCAGTATCTCCGCCAGTTGTTGGGCCAGGGTAGGGCAGTAGCCGGTGGTGTCATTGGGGAAATCGAGTTGGATTTTCCGCTGCTCATCGGTCAGGTAGAGGCTGAAACGGTCCTGCCCCTCAAACCGGTGTAGCAGCTCGTGGACCCGGCCCAGGAGACGGATGTCCTGCTCCTGGTCGCCGGTGCGGTGGATGGTGATGTGCAGGTATTGGTGTCCTGGAGGGGTAGGGGGTTCCGGTGATGGAGCTTGCTGGGCTGGTTCACTGACCGTCAGGTAGTCGCGCACGGACTCACAGATGATCTTGGGCTCGCGCCCCTGGGCGTCCACCCGACCCTGCACCACCAAAATCTTGCCCTCCTGCCACAGATCCTCTGTCTCTCTGTAGGTGGAAGGAAACACGACCACCTCGATGGTGCCCTGCAAATCCTCTAACTGGACGAAGGCCATGGGCTCCCCCCGCCGGGTGACGTGGGGCCGTACCCAGCTCACCAGGCCAGCCAGGATCACCTTCTGCCCGGCCATCGTCTCCTCAATCTCATGGGTGTAGGCCGTGACCATATCCGCCAGCCGCTTGGCGAAGCGCTGAAGGGGATGCTCGGAGAGATACATCCCCACCAACTCCTTCTCCCAGCTTAATAACTCGCGGTGGGGCGCTTCCGGCACCGGGGGTATCGCATTCAAGATGGAAGTAGCGCTGTCCATGTCCAGCCCCTCGATCAGATCGAACATGCTGAGCTGGCCGATCTCCCGCGCCTGGTGGGTCTGCTGGCTGAGGGCCATCATGCGATCCATCACCGCCAGGAGCCGAGCGCGGTGGCCGAATGAGTCCAGGGCTCCTACCTTGATGAGACACTCCAGGGCCCGTCGGTTCACCTGGCGCAGGTCCACCCGGCGGCAGAAATCGTCCAGGTTAGTGAAGGAGCCACCCGTTTGCCTGGCTTTCAAGATCACCCCAATGGGACCCTCCCCCACATTCTTCACTGCCCCCAAGCCAAAGCGGATGCTTCGGCCCTCGATCACAAAATCGCTCTCACTTTTGTTCACATCCGGTGGGAGGACCTCAATGCCCAGCCGCCGACATTCGCCCAGGAGCGCAGCCATCTTATCCGTGTTGTTCCGCTCCACGGAGAGCAGGGCGGCCATGTACTCCACCGGATACCTGGCCTTGAGGTAGGCGGTCTGGCAGGTGATGGCCGCGTAGTCTACAGCGTGGCTACGATTAAAGCCGTAACGGGCAAAGGGCTCGATGTCATCGAAGATCGCTGCCGCCACATCCACAGGAATGTCGCTATACTCCTGTGCCCGGCTGATGAAGGAGTTGCGATGTTCGAGAAGTTCCCCCTTCTTTTTCTTGCCTACAGCTCGTCTTATCAGGTCAGCCTCGCTGAGCGAGTATCCGGCCAGCTCGGTCATGATGGAGATGATCTGTTCCTGGTAGGTCAGCACACCATAGGTCTCCGCCAGGATAGGTTCCAGCTTGGGATGGCGGTAGGTCACCGGCTCCTGGCCGTGCATGCGCCGGATGTAATCCCCGATGTACTCCATGGGCCCGGGGCGGTAGAGAGCCACGGCCGCAGCGATGTGATCAAAGCGGCTGGGCTTCATCTCGGTGAGCATGCGCCTCATGCCCGCTGACTCGACCTGAAAGATGCCGATGGTCTCACCACTGGAGAGGAGCTCGTAAATGGCGGGGTCGTCCAGGGGGGTGGTGTCCAGGTCCAGCTTGACCCCGTGATGTTGCTCGATGAGCTCGCAGGCCTTGCGCATGATGGTCAGTGTGGATAGCCCCAGGAAGTCTATCTTCAGCAGACCGATGGACTCCACAATGTTCATATCATACTGGGTGACCACTCCGCCCTCCCCTCGGATGGGGCGGTGCAGGGGGGTGTAGCTGACCACTGGCTGGTCGGCGATCACCACCCCGGCAGCGTGAGTGGAGGCATGGCGGGCTACCCCCTCCAGTAGCTGCGCTGTGTCCACCAGTTCGCGGATGTAGTCCTGCCCTTCGTACAGCTCCTGGAACTCAGGCACGGCGAAGGCCCCGGCGAGTTTGACCTTGGGGCCCGCCGGGACGAGCTTGGCCACCCGATCCACCTCTGGCAGGGGCAGGTCCAGTGCCCGGCCCGCGTCACGGATGGCCGCCCGGGCGCCCATGGTGCCAAAGGTGATGATCTGGGCTACCTGATCCTGGCCGTAGGTATCAATGGTGTAGCGGATCAACTCCTCCCGCTGGTCATCAGGGAAGTCCAGATCAATATCCGGCATGGTCACCCGGCCGGGGTTCAGCAGTCGCTCGAACATCAACTTGTGGGGCAGGGGGTCAATGCGGGTGATGCCCAGGGTGTAAGCCACAATGCTCGCCGCGCCGGAGCCGCGCACATTCCACCATATGCCCCTCTGCCGGGCGTAGCGGCACAGGTCCCACACAATGAGGAAGTAGTCGTCGAAGCCCATGTGGTGGATGAGTTCCAACTCATACTCCAGTCGCTCCCATATTTGGGGGGTGATCAACCTGTAACGTTCGGTCAGCCCTTTCTCGCACAGGGACCGCAGATAGGAGTGGGAGGTATGGCCCTCAGGCACGGGGAAGGCGGGCAAGTGATAGCCCGTGCGGTCCAAGTTAACCTCACACCGCTCGGCGATGAGGAGTGTGTTCCGCAGCGCCTCTGGCAGCCCCCGGAACAGAGCAGCCATCTCTGCAGGGCTCCTGAGATAGAAGCTCTCATCCCCCATCTGCATACGGTTGGGATCGCGCATAGTGGTATTGGTCTGGATGCAGAGCAGGATCTCCTGGGCGTGGGCGTCCTGGGGCCGGATGTAGTGCACATCGTTGGTGGCTACCAGGGGGATGTCCAGCTCTCGCCCCAACTCGACCATCCGCCGATTGATCTCCCTCAGCTCTGGCAGTCCCTCGTGGACTTGAAGCTCCAGGTAGAAGTTCTGAGGCCCGAAGGCCTCGTGGTACCAGTAGGCGGCTTTCCTGGCCCTATCCAGTTGGCCTCGATGCAGCAGGGTCGGGATCTCGCCTTTGCCGCATCCGGTGAGGGCGATGAGTCCCTGGGCGTGATCTCGAAGGTAGGCTTTATCCACTCGGGGCTTGTAGTAAAAGCCCTCCAGTTGGCCGGCGGTGGCAATCTGCAGCAGGTTCTGATAGCCTATGTTGTCCTGGGCCAGGAGCACCAGGTGGTAGGGGGTACGATCTCGCTTGGGGTGGCGATCGCTCATGCGGCGGGGAGCCATGTAGATCTCCATGCCGATGATGGGCTTAACACCCGCTGCCCACGCAGCGCGGTAGAACTCGATGACGCCGAACATGGCTCCGTGATCGGTGAGCGCCAGGGCCCCCATACCCAACTCCGCCGTATGGTGGACCAGATCGCCCAGCCGGGCCAGCCCATCGAGGAGGGAATATTCACTGTGAACGTGGAGGTGGACGAAATCTACCATCAGCCTCTTCTGAGTATGGATTACGGTCGCTGCTCAACCTTCCGCGGGTCAAAAGCCGCTTTAACCCGCGGGAGGATAGACTATGGACTATTATAGCACCAAAAAGTTGCCTCGTACACTCCAGAAGGGTGTCTGGGGCGGGATTTTAAGGCAAATCCCCTTTACGAAATCAGTGAAGTGGGCTATAATATAAAAAGGAGTGGAAACTGTCTCCCGTCGGTCGCGGAAGTCCGACATCACTTTTGCGCCAACCTGTGGCTTAAGCGGCCGGGGTTGGCGCTTGTTGTCTATCTGGGCGATGTTTTGCTCTTGAGCGAAGGAGGTCAAGAATGGCAGTCATTACCATGTCACGGCAAATCGGCAGCGGTGCGGAGGAGGTCGCCGAGCGCGTGACTCAGGAACTGGGATTGCGGATGTTCGACAAGAGGTTGATGATGCGCGTGGCCGCCGAGGTGGGGATCCATGAGTCCGAGATCGTGGATTACTCGGAGGAGGAGTACAGGGCCCGCAACTTCTTCGAGCGCCTCTTCAGCCGTCAGCGGACGGTGGCCTCAGTCACCACCCGAACGCGAGGCATCCTCGGAACAGAACAGGTCAGCACCCAAGTCCTTGATGAGGCCCGGGCCATTGATCTGATCCGGGCCACCATGAGCGCAGCCTACGAGCGAGGCAATGTGCTCATCATCGGGCGGGGAGGCCAGGCCATTCTGGAGGACAAGCCCGATGTCCTTCACGTACGCGTGGTGGCCCCTCTGGAGGACCGGGTGTTGCAGCTCCAGGAACAGGAGAACCTGACCGCACCTCAGGCACGACGGCTGGCGATGGAGCGGGACCGCGCCACGGCTGAGTACCTCCGCACTTTCCACCATATCAATTGGGATGACCCCACTCTTTATCATCTGGTGGTGAACACCGGCAAATTGGGGGTGGACAAGGCGGTGGAGTTTATCGTAGCTGCGGCCAAAGCGCTGGAAGAGGCTGCCTAGCCCTCCTTGGTGTACCCCACAGGCTCCCGCAGGTCCTCGACCAGTTCTCGGAGAAAAAGCTCCGCATCGGTCACCAAACCCACCGCCTGGAAGCTCCCCCGATCAGTCAGCTTGGTCACCACGGCGGGGTTGATGTCCACCACCACCACTCGGATGTTCGCCGGAAGCAGGTTGCCGGTGGCGATGGAGTGGAGCATAGTGGCCACCATGATCACCAGCTCCACTCTCCTCAGCGCCTGGCGCATACGCCGTTGAGCCTCGATCGCGTCGGTGATGACACCCGGCAGGGGGCCATCATCCCGGATGGAGCCCGCCAGCACGACCTCCACTCCATGCTGGATGCATTCGTACATCACCCCCCGCATGAGCAGGCCCTGGGTTACAGCCTCTTCCAAAGAGCCCACCCGTCGGATGGCGTTGATAGCCCGCATGTGATTGCGGTGGCCTTCCCGTACCGGCTGGCCATTGGTCAGGTCCACGCCCAGCGAGGTGCCGTACAGGGCCGATTCTACATCGTGCACGGCAATGGCGTTGCCGCCGAAGAGCACCTGCACAAAGCCTTGGTGGATCAATTCGGCCAGATAGGTCCCCGCACCGCTGTGGATGATGGCCGGTCCCACGACGAAGAGTATCCCGCCCCCCTGGGCTCGCACCTCTCGCATGGCCTGGGCGATGTTGGTGATAGCCAGGCGGTTGGGCCGCTCGGCGGACACGGGACTCTGCATGAAGCTGAACAGCTCTCGTTGCCGCTGCCGCTCCAGGGGGATCACCCGTATTCCCTCGTGACCCACCACCACCTGCTCCCCGGCCTGCACATCGGCGATGGGGCAGGCCTGCGCAGTGCCCAGGGCGCGATCCACGACGATGGCCAGGTCCATCTCTGTGCCCTCCACCTCCACCCAGCGTCCATTCAAGCGCACTTGGGTGGTGAGATTGGTGGTGGAATAGAAGTGATCGGGCAGAGCGCCATCGCAGGGTGCGGGGGCGGTTTTCACATCTTCCTTGGAGACCAGCAGAGCTCCAAAGCCCTGGAGGGTGCTGACGAGGTGATGCATCTGGAGTTCGGTGGAGGCGAAGAGGGTCAAACGGGCAAAGCTGGGCTCGCGTTTGTGCGTGCCTACCCGGATCTCCTCCACCCTGAAATCACCGCCCAAGTCCATGATGGCATCAAAGACGCGGGGCAGGATCAAGGAGTCAATAATGTGCCCCTCCAGTGTGATCTCCTCGCTGAAGGGATGTTCGTTAGTGTCCACTGCGTGACTTTTCTAGCCCTCAGGCCCTCACCCCCACCCCCTATCCCGTTTTGGACAGGAGAGAGGGAGGGTGAGGATATTGCCTGGCCAGGCTACTGACCTCTCGGCTGGAGCCAGTTATCAACTCCCCAGCCTATGGTCCCTGTCTTATCCTGAAGACGCCACCAGCGGTAACCATTCGCCTCCTCCGGCCCCTCCAGCACAGTGAGGATCTCCCCATCGGGGATAATTTTCAGGGTCACGTACCTGAGCCCTGGGCCGGAACGGAACCTCAGGCCGTCAATACCAGTGCCTACTACTTCGACCTTGATACCGAGTTCGATCTCCATTTCTGACTCTGAAGGGGTTGGCTCCGGCGTGGCTGTGGGCTTAGATGTAGGAGTTGGCGTCGGAGGTGTCCGCCGCGGCGTGGGTGTGGGCTGAGCCACGGTAGGAGTGACCGTCGGCTCCACCACAGGTGGCTGGGCGGGCAGACCCCCTCGGGCCAGATACACTACCGCGGCCAGGATGAGCACCACCAGGAGAGCGATTCCCAACCAGTGCCAGGGGAGTCCTGCTTTGCTTTGGCGTCGCACATGTCGGGAAGGAGAAAGGCCGGGAGTCGCCTCATTGGGCTCAGGTTGCTGAAGGTCAGAGTGGACCATGGGAGATTCCCCTTTCTGTACCACCTATGGGGCGGCCGACAGGCTGCTGGATTCTATCACCCCTTCGCTAAGCTCAGGGCTGGTAGAGGGTTTCAGTTGTGGTAATTATAGCAACTTTTACCCGGCCTGCCAAAAGACCTCTGGTTCCCCCTTCTTTCCTAATGATTTCTCATCCAATGCACCAAGCCACATCATTCACCAGTTCCATCTTGCCGCTGGCAGCGGAGCGGATGCCGGCGTCGAGGATGGCCATCGCCTCCAGGTTGAAGTTCATCTCCAGCGTGGAGTGCAGCGGCTCGCCGGTCTCCAGGTGGTGGATAAACTCCTTGGCCAGGGTCTCGCGGCCCTCAGGCAAGGGAGCGCCCTCCAACACCTGGTCTGGCTCGATGAGGCCGTGGCTGCGTGAGGTGTAGAGCTCGACCACGGGCACATGTTTGTCTTCAACCATCCTGGCACTGGCCACCAGGGTGCCCTGAGTGCCGTAGACGATGGGGCCTGTCGGTACGCCAACATTCCACGTGGTCCAGGTGCCCTCCAGAATGGCCAATGCCTTAGGGAAGCGGACGGTGATGATGGCATTGTCATCGGCATCGCCGTAGTGGCTGGTCATGTTGGCCTTGATACCCCAGGTGGCCACGGCCGGCTCGCCGATGAACCAGCGCGCTAGACAGGCTCCGTAGCAGCAGTAGTCGAGCAGCGCACCGCCACCGGGAGCGGCTTGATGCCACCATTCCGCTCCCTTCTCCGGGCCGGTGATCTGCTGTCCATAGGCCAGTGGACCCATCGAGGCCCCATTACGCCATTTGACCTCCCACACGTCCCCGATCACGCCTTGATCGAGGAGGTCCTTCATCTTGCGGATCGCAGGAGACCAGGTGGTAGGCCAGTTGATCATGAGCTCCACGCCGGCAGCATTGGCGGCGCGGACCATACGCAGCGCCTCCGACAGGCTGGCGGCCATGGGTTTCTCAGTGAGCATGTGGACCCCGGCGGCGGCGATGGCCTCCGCAACCTCGCCGTGGCGGGCATTCTCGGGGCAGAAGATGATGATGTCGAAGGCCTCCTTCTCCAGCATCTCCCAATAGTCCTCGTAGACCTTGGGGATGCCCGTCTGCTTCCGGGCGCGCTTGAGGTTGGCCTTGCGGGTGGAGGGCTCCTCCGAGATGGAGGGCACTGCCGGGACCATGTCCGCGCAGGCTACCCATTCCACATTGGGCAACTCGGCGAAGTGGTCAATGAGTGTGTTCACGTGCATGTGGGCGAATCCGATAACGCCCAGGCGATAGGTTGGGGACATACTTTTGCCTCCCTCATCATTTTCATTCGACAGAATAACAACGCATAACCTGGCGGACCCAGACTATGTCCTCTCGGTAGTACCTCTCTGAAGCATTATACATAAAATTGGGCTCGACAACAACCGGACCAGCGGGGTGGGCTTCTAGCACAGTAGAGATAATCGCCTTTAGATATAGGACATCACATCCCGCAGGTCGCGTCGAGAAGTGGAGTACGACGTCCGATCCGCCGGATAGCCGATGGGGATCAGCGCCACCGGGCGCAGGTGGGGTTCCAGCCTCAGTGCGGACGCTGCCGCTCGCTCGTCGAAGGCTCCCACCCAGCAGGCGCCCAATCCCAAGGCCACCGCTGCCAGGAGCAGGTTCTCAGTGGCCGCGGCGGTGTCCTGCAAACAGTAGAGCTCCCGGCCGCGGGCCCCGTAGCGTGCCGCCGAGCGGCCTGGATCGGCGCAGACCACGATCACCACGGGTGCCTGGGCCACGAAACGTTGGCCGTAGGCGGCCGAGGCCAGCCCTGCTTTGACAGTCCCATCGCGCACCACAATGAAATGCCAGGGCTGCCGGTTGCCGGCCGAGGGGGCACGGATGGCCGCCCCCAACAGTTGGCGGATGGCATCCTCGGACACGGGCCGGTCAGACTCGTAGGCCCGGATGCTTCGGCGGCGGTGGATCACCTTCCAGAAGTCCATCTCCCATTCCCTTCTGCGGGCGCTGCTCGAGGAGAATTGCCTTCCCTGCAGTTCTGTGCTATGATAGAGCCGTCCTCACCTCAACCAGTATATCATGGTTGCGAGAGCCTGTCAAGAGCCACGAAGCTCCCTCCCAGAGAGGCATTGTGAATTCCAACCCACGCCGGGTATTTTCCACAAGGAGTTGGATACCATGTCTATGAGTGAAAGAGTTGCCCAGTTGAGGCAGCAAAGCCTGGACGCTGTGCCCTCCATCTTATCTGAGCGCGCGGAATTGCTGACTGAATTTTACCAACAGAACCTGGGATTGATGTCTGCGCCCCTTCGCCGTGCCCTGACCTTTCAGTATGTGATGGAACACAAGACCATCTGCATCAATGAAGGCGAACTGATCGTCGGTGAAAAAGGCCCGGCCCCCAAAGCCGCGCCGACCTACCCGGAACTGTGCTGCCATAGCCTGGAGGATCTGGACATCCTCAATTCCCGGGAAAAAATATCGTTTGCCGTCAGCCCCCAAGTCCGCAAGGTTTACGAGAAAACCATTATCCCCTTCTGGTGGGGGAAGTCCATGCGCGACCTCATCTTTCGAGAAATGACGGAGGAGTGGAAGGCTGCGTACGAGGCCGGCGTCTTCACCGAGTTTATGGAGCAGCGGTCGCCTGGTCACACCGTCTTGGATGACAAAATCTACCACAAGGGCTTCCTCGAGTTCAAGCAAGACATTCAGCGAAGCCTGGATAGCCTCGACTACCTGAATGATCCAGACGCCTACGATAAGCAGGAGGAACTCCAGGCGATGGATATCTGCACCGACGCTTTGATCCGCTTTGCGGAACGCCATGCGGAAAAAGCTCAAGAGTTAGCGCAACAAGAGGCAGACCTCCAGAGAAAAAAGGAGCTGGAACGTGTCGCCGAGGTCTGTTCTCACGTCCCGGCGCACGCCCCTCGGGATTTCTGGGAGGCCTTGCAGTATTACTGGTTCGTCCATCTCGGCGTGACCACGGAACTCAACCCCTGGGACGCCTTTAACCCCGGCAAGCTGGATCAGCATTTGTATCCCTTTTACCAAAAGGGACTGGAAGAGGGAACGCTTACCCACGAGCAAGCCGAAGAACTGCTGCAATGCTTCTGGATCAAATTCAACAACCAGCCCGCGCCACCTAAGGTTGGGGTCACTGCGGCGGAGAGCAGTACGTATACTGATTTTGCGCAGATCAACTTGGGAGGTGTGAAGGAGGACGGTTCCGACGCCGTCAATGAGGTCACCTACCTGATTCTGGACGTGATCGAGGAGATGCGGCTGTTGCAACCCAGCTCTTCCATTCAGGCCAGCAAAAAGAATCCCGATCGGTTCATCAAGCGGGCGGCCAAAATCATCCGCACGGGTTTTGGCCAGCCCTCGGTATTCAACAGCGATCTTGTCGTCCAGGAGATGATCCGAATGGGCAAGTCCATCGCAGACGCACGAAACGGGGGCACCAGCGGCTGTGTGGAGACTGGCGCCTTTGGAAAGGAAAACTACAACCTGTCGGGCTATCTGAACATGCCCAAGGTGCTGGAGATCACCCTGAACAACGGCGTTGACCCCCGCACGGGCCGAAGGATTGGGCTGGAGACGGGAGACTCCACACAATTTACTACCTTCGAGGAATTGTTTGAGGCCTACGAAAGACAGTTGAACCACTTTGTGGACATCAAGGTGAGGGGGAACAACGTCATTGAAAGGCTATACGCTAATTATATCCCCGCACCGTTCCTTTCGCTGCTCATTGATGATTGCATTGCCAAAGGCCAAGACTATCACGACGGTGGCGCGCGCTACAACACGACCTACATCCAAGGGGTAGGCCTAGGCACGATGACCGATGCCCTGACCGCTATCAAGTACCACATCTTTGACAAGAAGACCTTGACCATGGATGAACTGCTGACCATCCTGCGGGACAATTTCAAGGGTCAGGAAAGGGTGCGTCAGATGCTGTTGAACAAGACGCCCAAATATGGCAACGACGACGACTATGCCGACGACGTGATGGTGGCCGTGTTTGAGGCCTATTTCAATGCCATAGAGGGTCGCAAGAATACCAAGGGTGGCACCTATCACATCAACCTGCTGCCGACCACGGTTCACGTGTACTTTGGATTGGTGACCGGAGCCACGCCCGATGGGCGAAGGGCAGAGGCACCTCTCTCTGAGGGGATTTCGCCTGTTCAGGGAGCTGACCGGTACGGCCCGACGGCGGTCATCAAATCGGTGGCCAAAATGGACCACGTTCGCACTGGCGGTACATTGCTCAACCAGAAATTCACGCCTCAGTTGCTCCAGGACGACGAGGGTCTGGACAAGTTGGTTCAACTGATACGAACCTATTTCAGGCTGGACGGTCACCACATTCAATTCAATGTCGTGGACGCTGCCACGCTGCGCGCTGCACAGAAAAACCCTGAGCATTACCGGAACCTCATCGTGCGCGTAGCAGGCTATAGCGACTACTTCTGCGATCTCACCAGGGTGTTGCAGGATGAGATCATTGCCCGGACAGAGCATCAATCGTTTTGAGACACGTAGATCTCTTGAATCTGAGGCTCTACGTAAATGCAGATGCCGCTCCTGGCCTGCTTGGCCTTGTGGAAAATACCCCACCCGCTGTGGTCTGCTGTACGTCACCATCGCCGTGGCTTTTTTCTCCACCACGCCGGTCCTCATCCGCTGGGCACATCCCTTCTCCGCTCTGGCCATCACCGCCGGGCGGCTGGCGGTGGGTTCGGCCCTCGTGCTGGGACTGATGAGGCTACAAGGCCAGCGCCTGAGCCTGAGCTGGGGAGACCTGCCTCGCTTGGCGCTCTTTGGACTGGTCACTGCCCTTCACTTTCTGTGCTATATTGCCTCACTGGATTACACCACTGTAGCCCATTCCCTCTCCCTGACCTATACCTCACCCCTTTTCGTCACCCTCTTCGCCGCGCTCCTGTTGGGGGAGCCATTGCCTCGTCGGGCCTATGCGGGTGTAGGGCTGACGGTAGTGGGAGTGGCGGTGCTGGCCGGTTTCGAGCCCCAGATGACCTCTCGCATGCTCATCGGGGACCTCCTGGCTCTGGGCTCAGCCATCTGTTTCGGCCTTTACTCCACCATGGGCCGGGCAGCCCGCACTCGTTATCCGCTTCTGGCCTACACCGGCACCATCTACGGCCTGGCCGCTTTCTGGCTGGCCCCCCTGGCACTGCGCGGCCTACCCTCACACCCCCCATGGCGGGCTGTGGGATCTCTCCTCTTCCTGGGCATCTTTCCTCTGGGCCTGGGGCACACCCTGTACAACGCTGCGCTGCGGCTGACCCACCCCACCCACGTAAACCTCATCGCCACTCAGGAGGTGACCGGCGGGGTGCTGCTCAGCTACCTGTTCCTGGGTGAGGAGCCGGGTTTGCAAGCTATAGTGGGCATGATCTTGACTCTGGCGGGAGTCAGTTGGGTAGTGCTGGGCAGGAGAGGGCGGCATTTGCCTGAGTAGAAAATCTGTTCTATAATTAGGTGCTGGAGGTACACTTCAATCTGTCGGAGGCTCCGTTTGCCTTTTTGTCCCAATTGCTGTAAACTTATATCGCTGGCTGAGTGCCAGCGGGCACAGGAGGGATAGCAGATGGCAGGAAATGGACGGGAAAGAGCGCTGGAGACGACGCTGACTAACCTCAAGCGCCGCTTCGGCGAAGGGGCGATCATGAAGCTGGGGCAGGCCAGCCACCTGAGTGTGGAGGTGATCCCCACCGGCTCCCTGTCCCTGGACATCGCTTTGGGTGTAGGAGGTATCCCCCGGGGGCGCGTGACGGAAATCTACGGCTCTGAGGCCTCGGGCAAGACCACGCTGGCCCAGCACATCGTGGCCCAAGCTCAGAAACAGGGGGGTGTGGCGGCCTTCATTGACATGGAACATGCGCTGGACCCAACCTATGCTGCCCTGTGCGGCGTGGATGTGGACAACCTCTACATCGCCCAGCCCGACACGGGTGAGCAAGCCCTGGAGATCGCGGAGGCGCTGGTGCGCAGCGGGGCTGTGGATGTAGTTGTCGTGGATTCGGTGGCCGCCCTGGTCCCCCGGGCCGAGATCGAAGGGGAGATGGGGGATGCGCACATGGGGCTGCAGGCCAGGCTCATGAGCCAGGCCTTGCGCAAGCTCTCCGGGGCCATCCAGCAGTCGCGAACGGCTATGGTCTTCACCAATCAACTGCGGATGCAGATTGGCGTCATGTTCGGCAACCCAGAGACCACCTCCGGAGGGCGGGCGCTGCGCTTCTACGCCTCAGTGCGTTTGGACATGCGGCGTGTTCAATCCATCAAGCACCAGGGAGAGGTGATCGGCATTCACAGCCGGGTGCGGGTCACCAAGAACAAGGTGGCCCCTCCCTTCAAGACGGCTGAGTTCGACATTATGTACAATGAGGGAATCTCCCGTTGGAGTGATCTGCTCAATGTGGCTGTAGACCTGGGGGTGATTGACAAACGGGGCTCCTGGTATTCCTATGGTGATCTGAGCCTGGGGCAGGGGCAAATAGGGGCCCAGAACTTTTTACGGGAGAGCCCAGAGCGGGCCGATGAGATTGAGGCCCGCGTTCGCGAGGCCGCAGGCCTGCCGCCTGTGCGCCGTCCTGCCGAAGCCGCCGAGGAGGCAGTGGCGAAATAGCTTATGCCGCCGTGAACAGGCGGCACTGGGAAGCCATGAGGCCGTAGAAAAGCTTTCCAGCACCGGCCCTTCGACTACGCTCAGGACAGGCTCTTCAGGCCAGTGCTCGTCGTATCCTGGCCTGTATTCTCCTGACCGCTGTGCGTCACCTCGGCCACCTCAATAATCGCCATGGCTATCGAGATAGAGGCTACATGAGGGGCAGTGCGTCGCGCTGCGAGGGGGCAGACCGACGGCCGGGTTTGTGTAGCCCATCTTTGAAGTGCTTGCCTATGAAGGATTCCCTGCGGGGGAAGCAGGTTGCAGGATTGAGCCGAAAGAAGATGAAGCGGAGATCAGCCTGAAGTGAGATAAAGGATGTGCCAAAGGCTCTTTGATGGAGTAGCGGGGCTTACCCGGCGTCAGCGTGCATAGGGGTGACGGGCTGGTCTTTTAAGTATTGAACTGGTTCTAATGACCTCTTTCCGGCGGTCAGCAGACTTTTCCCTTGGTAAGCGGAATCTGCGGCTTCCTTGCCTCTGGAGGCGAGGGGCCTGGGGCAGCGGAGCATAAAGACTCAGTGATGGCTGTGGCGAATGGAGTCGCAGCCATTTTTTGTTAATGGGAAGCTCATCGTGGAAGGTCGAATCACCGCCCTCACCTTTCAGAAGCGCAATCCAGAGCGGGTGAATGTGTACCTGGATGGGCGCTTCGCTTTCGGGCTGGCGGCCATCGAAGCCGCCCGATTACAGGTGGGGCAGTTTCTCTCCGCTCGGGAAATCGCCGAGCTCCAGGAACAGGACACCGAGGAACGGGCCTATGAATGGGCCTTAAATCTCCTGTCTCGCCGTCCCCGCAGCACGGCGGAGATATCCCATCGGCTGAGCCAGGCCAGCTTTCCCCCTTCGGCCGTTGAGGCCGCCCTGGCCCGACTGGAAAGGGTAGGGCTGGTGGACGATCGCGCTTTCGCCCGTTACTGGGTGGAAAATCGCGAGGAGTTCCGCCCCCGAGGGCACCGCATGCTTCGCTGGGAACTTCAGCAAAAGGGGGTGGCCGATCAGATCATTGACGAGGTGCTGGCCCTCCTGGATGAGGCAGCCACCGCCTCCCGCCTGGCCCGAAAACGGGCCCTTCGCCTGCGCCATCTGGATGAGGTGGCCTTCCGCCGACGCCTGAGCGCCTATCTGGCCCGCAGGGGTTTCCCCTACTCCATCATCGCTGATGTCGTTCAGGAGGCCTGGGAGGAGCTCCAAGCTTCGGCCGACGAAATGGAACATGATGAAATAGACGCTATGGGAGGCTCTCCTGTACCCCTAAGGAGAGATTAGGGAGTGGAAAGTGAGGGAGATAAATGAACATCGTCTTTCAGATCATAGGCAGCCTGGCCATCTTGGGTGTAGGTTTCGGGCTGGGCTTTGTAGTGAGGCAATACCTGCTTCGCCAGAGGTGGCAGGCGGCTGAGGAGGAAAGTGAAAGGCTGCTGACCCAGGCGCAGACCAGAGCCCGAGAGATGACCCTGGCCGCCAAAGATGAAGCCCTGCACATTCGTGAAGAGATAGAGCGAGAGAATCAGAAGAAGCGTGAGGATCTTCAAAGACAGGAGGAGTGGCTCCAGAAGCGGCGAGAGGAGTTGGAACGCAAGTTAGACCGACTGGAAGGACGTGAGCAGCGGCTGACTCAACGCCAGAACCGACTCAGTCAATTGGAGCAGGAACTGAAAGCACTGCACGAGAGACGATTGCAGGAATTGCAACGGATCTCGGAGCTGACACGAGAGGAGGCTCGGGAACTGTTTCTGGAACGGGTCAGCCAGGAAGCACGTCAAGATGCTGCTCGGCTCGTCCGAGAGGTGGAGATGCAGACCCAGGCAGAGGTGGAACGCCGGGCACGGGAGATCATCATTACCGCTATCCAGCGCTTGGCCTCCGATCAGGTGGAAGAGGCAACCACCTCGCTGGTGCCCCTGCCCAATGATGAGATGAAGGGGCGCATCATCGGTCGGGGGGGCCGCAATATCCACGCTTTTGAGAAGGTGACCGGGGTGGACGTGGTGGTGGATGACACCCCCGAAGCAGTGTTGCTTTCCTGCTTCGACCCCATCCGTCGTGAGGTGGCCCATGTGGCCATGTCCAAGCTGATCCTCGACGGCCGCATCCACCCTGCACGGATCGAGAATGTGGCAACCCAGGCCCAGCAGGAGGTGGAAGCTATCATCGAAGAAGAAGGACAGCGCGCAGTCTACGAAACGGGGGTGGCCGGCCTCCATCCCGAATTGATCCAACTGCTGGGCCAGCTCAAATTCCGCACCAGCTATGGGCAAAATGTCCTGGCCCACTCGATAGAGACCGCTTTTCTGGCCGCCATGATGGCCGCAGAACTGGGGGCCGATGTGAATCTGGCCCGCGAGGGAGGGCTGTTGCACGACATCGGCAAGGCGGTGGACCAGCGGGTGGATGGCCCCCATGCCGCCATCGGGGCCGACATCGCCCGGCGCCTGGGCAAGTCAGAAAGAATAGTCAACTGCATCGCCGCCCATCATGGCGAGGTAGAACCCATCTGCCCGGAAGCGGTCCTGGTGGAGGCTGCGGATGCCATCTCCGGCGCACGGCCCGGCGCACGCCGGGAGAGTCTGGAAAGCTACATCAAGCGCCTCGGGGCTTTGGAGGACCTGGCCCGCTCCTTCAAGGGCGTCGAACAGTCCTACGCCATCCAGGCAGGGCGCGAGATACGCATCATCGTCAAGCCAGACCAGATTGACGATTGGGCAGCGATCAACCTCTCCAAAGAGATCGCCCGCAAGGTGGAGGAGACCTTGGAATATCCGGGTCAGATCAAGGTCACTGTCATCCGGGAAGTCCGAGCGGTGGAGTATGCCCAATGAGGCGTACGCCGCTGTCAAGTGGCCAGACACAGGGTGGGCTCGGTCAATGGCTCACTTCATTGGAATGCTCGGCGGACGGGTTTTAGCCATTTGACATTTAAGCCTTCTGTGACTATAATAGGAGTTGATAGGTGTTGACCGGAAAAGTGGGTACTCCCCACTTTTCTTTTGTGATAGGGGGGGGATAGATTCAGAAGTGTATCCTATCGTCCCCTGAATTTCAAGGAGCAATGGTGATGAGAAACGATTTCCTATCAGCGCTCAAACAGATATGTGACGAACGCAACCTCTCCCAGGATGTGGTGCTGGAAGCGGTGGAGACGGCTCTGGTCTCGGCTTATAAGCGGGACTTCGGCTCCGCGCCCAACATCAGAGCCCAGATTGATCTGCACTCCGGGCAGACTTCCATCTTGGCTGAAAAGCAGGTGGTGGATACAGTGGAGGATGAGCGCTATCAGATCAGCCTAGCAGAAGCCCGTCGGATTGACCCTCAGACCGAGGTGGGAGATACGGTGCTGCTGGAAGCTACCCCCGATGACTTCGGACGCATCGCCGCGCAGACAGCCAAACAGATCATCCTACAGCGCATCCGAGAGGCAGAGCGAGATGTGCTGTACGATACCTATACCGAACGTGAGGGAGAGATCGTCAATGGCACGGTGCAGCATGTGAGTGATAGGGCCATCACCATCAACCTGGGGCGCGTGCAGGCGATGCTGCCCCGCAGCGAGCAGATACGCACGGAGCACTATGGGATAGGAGATCGGATCAGTGCCTATGTCCTAGAGGTACGCAAAAGCAATCGTGGTCCCCAAATCATCGTCTCCCGCGCCCACCGCAATATGCTGCGCCGCCTGCTGGAACTGGAGGTGCCGGAGATTTTCAACGGCACGGTGGAGATCAAGCGCATCGCCCGTGAGGCCGGCTCACGCTCCAAAGTGGCGGTGTGGGCCACCCAGGAGGGGATTGACCCAGTGGGAGCCTGCGTGGGCATGCGCGGCGTGCGAATTCAGAGCATCGTTCGGGCCCTGAGCGGGGAGAAGATCGATGTAGTGCAATGGGACCCAGATGAGCAGACCTTCGTGTCCAATGCGCTGAGTCCGGCCAAGGTTCTGCAAGTAAATTTGCATGAGGATCGTGAGCGGGGAGGCAAGACAGCCACTGTGGTGGTATCTGATGATCAACTATCTTTGGCCATCGGACGAGAGGGCCAGAACGCCCGCCTGGCAGCCAAGCTCACCGGTTGGCGCATTGACATCAAGAGTGCATCCGAGGCTACGCTGGAGGAGATGCGCAGAATCGGGATGCGGGAACTGAGGGAGAGGGCGAAAGGTGATCTTCTGGCCATGGCTGAGGAGTTGCTCATGCAACAGGAGGGTGAGCTTTCACTGCTGGAGGGCATACAGCGGCTGGGGCAGCTCGCAGAGGCAGCCCAGTTGGCCGAGGCCAGAACACCACTTACGGAGCTGGGCCTGAGCAGCCGGGTGCAGCATGTGCTGGAACAAGGGGAACTGAGCACCATCGAGGACCTCCTGGCCCTCTGGGGAAGGGATCCCCAGGAGCTATTGAAGATCCGTGGCTTTGGCCCCAAGTCTCTGGAGGAGGTATGTCAGAGACTGGAGCGGAGGGGATACCTTGCTGTCGAACCTGAGGCCGAGGTGCCGGCTGCAGAAGAAGCGGAAGCTGTAGCGGAGGAGATAGAGGAGGTGACTGAAGAAATCCTACCCCCAGAGGCAGCGCCGGTGGAAGTCCCTGAACTGCCAGTGGGCGAAGAGCCCGCGGTGGAGGAGGTCAAGGAAGCAGCAGAGGAGAAGGTAGAGGTGCCTCCTGGCACAGGGGTGCCGCTGACGGAGCTGGTACTCAGCCCCACGACCATTGCCCTTCTGGAGGCCGCGGGTATCGAAGATGTGGCCAGCTTGGTGGAATTGATGAAAGAGCCGAAGGCCCTGCTCACGGTACCGGGATTCAGCCCTCGCTACGCTGAGGAGGTGGAGATCCAGCTTCAGGTCTTCGGCTATTGGTCCCCCCAAAAGAAGGCCCGTGCGTCCCTCGACAAGGTGGAGGAAGAGAAGGAAGTGGGGAGAGAGGAAGCAGAGCGGCGTGCTTGGCGTCAGCACCGGCCCAGGGGACAGCGACGAGAAGAGGGGCCAGACCTCGACTAAGGCCCCTTAGCCGCTTGATCCGTCAGTCAGTTGGCCACCTGGTCTGAAGATCACCCGACCATTAGACCACCAGGCCAGAATGAGGGAGGGAGTATGGCCCGGCGGAGACACATCCGTGTGCCACAACGAACCTGTGTGGGCTGTCGCCAAGTGCGGCCCAAGCGGGAGATGATCCGCGTGGTGCGCACACCCGATGCGGGGATCCAAGTGGATCCCACTGGCAAACGAGCGGGGCGGGGAGCCTACCTGTGCCCCCAACAGACATGCTGGGAAACCGCCTTGACCAGGGGACGGCTGGAGCACGCGCTGAGAACGCATCTTACCTCTCAGGAGCGAGAAACTCTGACGGCCTTCAGTGCTGCCTACACAGGAAAGGGTGAGAGATAATGAGTAGGTAGAACAGAGGGAAGGAGCAAGTTATGCCCAAAAAGAAAGTTGTGGAGATCCCCGATTTCATTGTGGTGCGCGAATTGGCCAACCTCATGGAGGTCAGCCCCATAGATGTCATCAAAGAACTGATGAATGCCGGGGTGCTGACCAACATCAACCAGCAGATAGACTACGACACGGCAGCCATCATCGCTGAGGAGATGGGGTTTGAACCCCGACCGATAGCCCCTCCAGAGGAGGAGGTCCCAGTAGTCGAGGAAGTGCGGCCGGTCAAGGAGCAGTTCTACGCAGAAGATCGGCCCGAGGATATGAGAGCCCGATCGCCGGTGGTAACCATGCTGGGCCACGTGGATCATGGCAAGACCAGCATCCTGGATGCCATTCGCCATACCAATGTCTGGGCTGGGGAGGTGGGGGGGATCACACAACACATCGGGGCCTATCAGGTAGAAGTGGATGGACGAAAGATCACCTTCATTGATACACCTGGGCACGAGGCCTTTACCGCCATGCGGGCCCGGGGAGCCCAGGTCACGGACATCGCCGTCCTCGTGGTTGCCGCCGACGACGGCGTAATGCCTCAGACGCGGGAGGCCATCAGCCACGCCAGAGCGGCCGGAGTCCCCATCCTGGTGGCTATCAATAAGATGGACCTGGCCAGCGCCAATGCTGAACGGGTCAAGCAACAGCTCTCGGACGAGGGCCTGGTCGTGGAAGACTGGGGCGGCGATGTGATGTGCGTAGAGGTCTCCGCTACCCAGAAAACAGGGCTGCAGGATCTTTTGGACAGCATCCTGGTGCTGACCGAATTCTCGAACATCACCGCCAATCCCTATCGGGAGGCGATGGGCACGGTCATCGAATCCCGGCTGGATCGGCGGCGAGGGTCAGTGGCCACACTGTTGGTCCGCAATGGGACCCTCCACCAGGGGGATGTGGTGCTGAGCGATGATGTCTACGGCCGGGTGCGGGCTATGTTCGATTTCCGGGGCCAGGAGGTGGAGGAAGCTCCTCCCTCTATGCCAGTGGAGGTCCTGGGGCTTTCGGGCGTCCCCGTCGCCGGGGATACCTTCCGGGTGGTGGAGGATGAGCGCACGGCCCGGGAATTGGCCGAGGTGCGAGCTCGGGAGAAGGAACAGCGAGCCGGCGGTCCACCTCGGTCCCTGCTCAGCCTGGAAGATCTCTTCCGGCAGATGCGGGCTGGCGAGGCCAAGGAGCTGAGAATTGTGCTTAAGGCGGATGTGCAGGGCAGCCTGGAGCCGGTGGCCAACTCCCTGCAGCGCCTTGGCACGGATGATCTGAAGGTCAGCATCCTTCACCAAGGGACAGGACACATCAGTGAGTCCGATGTCATGTTGGCCGCGGCCTCACAGGCCATCGTGATCGGCTTCAACGTGGAGCCTGATGGGGCGGCGCGCAATCTGGCCGAAGCGGAGGGAGTGGATATCCGCACCTATGGTCTGATCTACCGAGTCATAGAAGATGTGGATAAAGCCCTCAAAGGGCTCCTGGAGCCAGTTTATCGGGAGGTGATCCTGGGCCACGCTGAGGTGCGGGCCATCTTTCGCATCTCTGGTCGAGGCCATGTGGCCGGATGCTATGTGACCGATGGGCAGGTGGTGCGCAATGGCCTGGCGCGCGTGAAACGAGGGAGAAATGTGGTGTACGAGGGGCGCGTGGCCTCCCTGCGCCGTTTCACCGAGGATGTGACTGAGGTCCGCAGCGGCTACGAGTGTGGGATCGGCCTGGAGGGGTTCGGCGACTTTGAGGAAGGCGATGTCATCGAGATCTACCGTATGGAACAGATGAGCAGGTGAACCGTGGTTGAAACATCCTGGACTGCCCAGAGCAGGCGGCGACAACGACAAATTGGCGGCCTCATCCAACAGGAGCTCAGTGATTTGCTGGAACGGGAGGTGCGCGACCCCGGGCTGGGCTTTGTGACGGTTACCGAAGTGAGGATGAGCACCGATCTGAAACGCGCGCAGGTCTACATCAGCGTGATGGGTGATGAAGAAGAGAGGCAGGGGACCATGGCCGCTCTAGGACGGGCAGCGGGGTTCATCCGCCGTGAACTGGCCTCCCGGCTGAAATTGCGCCATATGCCCCAGATTGAATTTGTCCCGGACCTAACGCTGGAGCGCGCGGCACGGCTGGAGGCGATCCTGGATCAGATCCATGAGGGGACATCAGGGGATAAACCCCAGGATTGAGGATTTTATTCTAGAGGCCAGATGTGTGCTGGTCTGCTCCCATGTGAGGCCCGATGGCGATGCCATCGGTTCTCTTTTAGCCGTGGGTTGGGCGCTCGATCAGTTGGGCAAAGCCCACACCCTGGCTTGTTCCCACCCTGTGCCCTCCAATTTTCATTTTCTACCTGGCTGGGAGCAGATCACTCAGAAGCCGCCTCCAACCTGCACTACAGGCGCAGGCAACTACGAGCTAGTGATCGCTCTGGATGCCGCCGACCTGAACCGCTTCGAAAGATTGCAAGAGGAGATCGAACGTCTGGAGGTTCCCATCCTGGTCATTGACCATCACACCACCAACGCCCACTTCGGCACAGTCAACTGGGTGGAACCCGAGGCGGCGGCTACAACGGAGATGCTTTTCTTGCTCTTCCAGCGGATGGGACTCCAGTTGGATGAGGTGGTTGCAACCTACCTTCTGACAGGCATCGTCACCGACACCCAGGGATTTCGTACCCGCAACACCTCCTCACGAACCATGGAGATCGTCGGAGAGCTGCTGAGCGCCGGAGCCCCCTTGACCACGATCAGTGATTGGACATTGAATCGCCGCCCCCTGTCTGCACTGCGGCTCTGGGCCGCCGTGCTGCCAGGCGTGCAGTGCAGGGATCACATCGTGTGGGGGGAAATCCCCCTCTCCGTACGGCGGGCCAGCGGCTACCCCGGCGGAGACGACGCGGACCTGGTGGAGTTTCTGGTGACAGTGGAAGAGACACAGGTGGCCGCTATCTTCTACGAGCTCGAGGATGGCAGGGTGAAGCTCAGCCTCCGCTCCCGGCCCGGAACCGATGTGGCGGAGGTGGCCCAGCAGTTGGGCGGTGGTGGGCATGCCCAGGCCGCCGGGGCCATCGTCGAAGGGCCGCTGGAGGCTGCGCGGCAGCGAGTGCTGGCCCTGCTGGCAAAGCGTAAAGCGTGATGCGTGAAGCGAGCCCCGCTCCATCTGACCAGATGACTATCTCCGGCATTCTCAATGTGAACAAACCCTCAGGGATGACCTCCCACGATGTGGTGGATCGGGTGCGGCGTATCCTCCGACAGCGACGGGTAGGCCACGCTGGCACGCTCGATCCCCTGGCGACGGGCGTGCTTTTGGTTTGTGTGGGTCAGGCCACCCGGCTGGCAGAGTACCTGGTGGATACCACCAAGGTGTACCGCGCCCGGCTGCGGCTGGGACTCACTACCGATACCCATGACGCCGAGGGGAAGGTGGTAGCCGAGGCGCCGGTGCAGGCCACAGAGGAAGAGGTGCGACGGGTGCTGGCCAATTTTTTGGGCTCCCTTGAACAGGTACCCCCCATGTACTCGGCCCTCAAACACCAGGGCACGCCGCTGTACAAGCTGGCTCGGCAGAGCATTGAGGTGGAGAGAGAACCCCGCCGGGTAGAGATCCACGAGCTCCTGCTGGAGGATTGGTCACCACCTCAACTCACCATCCGCATTGCCTGCTCCTCGGGCACCTACATCCGCGCCCTGGCCCGTGACCTGGGGCAAGCACTGGGCTGTGGTGCGCATGTGGCCGCCCTCACGCGCCTGGCCTGCGGGCCCTTCACACTGGAAGAGGCCATCAGCCTGGAGGAACTGGCCCAGGCCGCTGGCGAAGGGCGATTGGAAGAGGTGATGCATCCCCCGGATGCGGCGGTGGCCGACTGGCCGCCTCTGATCCTCGACGAGGAGGCTGCCTGGCACATCGCTCATGGGCAGCCGGTGACCGGCACAGCGATAGGGGAGAGTGAATGGGCAAGGGTCTACTCCTTGAAGGGGGAGTTCCTGGCCCTTGCGCGGTGGGATCGGGCTGGAGGCCGCTGGCAGCCCCACAAGGTCTTTGCATCGCTTGATTAGGAGGGTCTCATGCTAAAGGTCGGATTCATTGGCTTGGGTGTCATGGGCAAACCTATGGCCCGTAACCTGCTCCGAGCAGGCTATCCCCTGGCCGTTCACAACCGCAGCCGGGGGCCGGTGGAGGAACTGGCAGCCGAGGGAGCCAAGGCTGCCTTCTCCCCCGCTGAAGTGTCTGAGCAGGTGGAGGTAGTGATCACCTGCCTGCCCGACTCGCCAGATGTGGAACTGGTGGCCCTAGGACCGAAAGGGATCATCGAGGGCATCCGTGAGGGCGCCATCTATGTGGACATGAGCACTATCTCCCCGGTGACCACTCAGAAGGTCGCCAAGGCACTGGCGGAGAGGGGGGCACACATGCTCGACGCGCCGGTCAGCGGTGGTCAGGAGGGGGCCATCAACGGCACGTTGTCCATCATGGTCGGCGGGCCGGAGAGGGCCTTCGAGAGATGTCTCCCCCTGTTCGAGGCCATGGGCCGCAAGGTGACCCATGTGGGGGGCACAGGGGCGGGGCAGATAGTGAAGGCCTGCAATCAGATCGTGGTGGGCATGGCATTGACCGCTGTGGCCGAGGCGCTGGTGTTGGGCTCCAAAGCAGGCGTAGACCCGGAGAAGATCGTGGAGGCCATCAGCGGCGGTGCAGCCCGCTGTTGGGCCCTGGAGCAGCGGGCCCCCCGGATGATCCAGCACCGCTTCGAGCCCGGCTTCAAGGCCGCCTATCACTACAAGGACCTGGGGATCGCCATGGATACCTCCAGGGCCTTCGAGGTGTCGCTCCCAGCCTCAGGTCTGGTCTATCAGTTGTACGGGGCTCTGAAGGCCATGGGGCGGGGCGATTGGGATCACTCTGCCATTGTGACCCTGATCGAGGAGTTGGCCCAGACGGAGATCGCCTCCGGTTGACTTTACAGGAGCTTCTTCTCCTGTCTAGAGGAGAGAGTGGGAGGAAGATAATGGCTGAACCACACGGTGTGCCGTATGGCTCTTGGAAATCGCCGATCACCTCAGACCTGATCGCCTCTGAGACCATCGGGCTGGGGCAGATCGCGCTCGATGGCGAGGACATCTACTGGGCCGAGATGCGCCCGGCGGAGGGCGGCCGGTACGTCATCGTGCGCAGGACCCCGGACGGGCGGACGACGGATGTCACGCCACCCCCCTTCAACGCCCGAACGCGTGCCCACGAGTATGGCGGCGGTGCTTTCACTGTCGTTGACGGCGCGGTCTGCTTCTCGAACTTCGCCGACCAACGGCTCTACCGTCAGGACCCCGGCGCCGAGCCGCAACCCATCACCCCCGAGGCGGACCTACGCTATGCGGACGGCGTCCTTGACCGCCGCCGGGGCCGGATCATCTGCGTGTGCGAGGACCACACCGACCCCAAACGCGAAGCGGTCAACACCATCGTAAGCCTCGATCTCAAAGGCGGCGACGGCAGCCAGGTGCTTGTCTCTGGAAACGACTTTTACTCCTCGCCGCGCCTCAGCCCCGACGGGACTCGCCTGGCGTGGCTTACCTGGAACCATCCGAACATGCCCTGGGATGGCACCGAACTGTGGGTGGGTGAGTTACAGGAGGATGGCTCACTGGGCCGAACCGAGCGCGTTGCGGGCGGCGGGGATGAATCCATCTTCCAGCCAGAATGGTCGCCGGACGGCGTCCTGTACTTCGTCTCCGACCAGACCGGCTGGTGGAATCTCTACTGCTGGCGCGAGGGGCGCGTCGAGCCCCTTACCCAGATGGAGGCCGAGTTTGGAAGGCCGCAGTGGGTCTTCGGCCTGTCCACCTACGCCTTCGAAAGGGCGCACGGTTGTGCGCCTGTACCCGGCCGCATCATCTGCGCCTACACCGAGCAGGGGACCTGGCACCTGGCGAGCCTCGACACAGCGACGGGTGCGCTCGATCCCATCGAGACCTCCTACTCCGAGATCGCGTATGTCCAAACGGCGCCGGGGCGTGTCGTGTTCCTCGCGGGCTCGCCGACGGAGCCAATGTCCATCGCCCAGCTCGATCTCGCCACACAGCAGCTCAAGGTGCTGCGCCGCTCGAGCGAGATCACGGTTGACGAAGGGTATCTCTCGATCCCCCAGGCGATGGAGTTCCCGACCGAGCACGGGCTGACGGCACACGCCTTCTTCTATCCGCCCAGAAACCACGACTATGTCGCACCGCCTGGCGAGCGCCCGCCCCTTCTCGTCATCAGCCACGGCGGGCCGACGGGGGCCACCTCCAACACCCTCAACCTGGGGGTTCAATACTGGACCAGTCGCGGCATCGCGGTGCTCGACGTGAACTACGGTGGCAGCACCGGCTACGGTAGGGAGTATCGTCAGCGGCTCGAGGGGCAGTGGGGCGTCGTGGACGTGGACGACTGCGTCAACGGCACGCGTTACCTCGTCGAGCGCGGCAAGGTGGACGGCCATCGGCTGATCATTCGCGGCGGGAGTGCCGGCGGCTACACGACGCTCAGCGCGCTCACCTTCCGCGACGTCTTCAAGGCCGGTGCGAGCTACTACGGGATCAGCGACCTGGAAGCGTTGGCGAAGGAGACGCACAAGTTCGAGTCGCGTTACCTGGATCGGCTGATCGGCCCCTACCCCGAGCGGCGCGACCTCTACCGGGAACGCTCGCCCATCCACTTCACCGATCGCCTCTCCTGTCCGGTGATCTTCTTTCAGGGGCTTGAGGACCAGGTCGTCCCGCCCAACCAGGCCGAGTTGATGGTTGAGGTACTGCGCACGAAGGGGCTGCCCGTCGCCTACGTCCCCTTCGAGGGTGAGCAGCATGGCTTTCGCCGCGCCGAGAACATCAAGCGCGCGTTGGACGCCGAGCTCACCTTCTATTCGAGGGTCTTCGGCTTCGAGCTGGCTGAACCCGTGGAATCGGTGCCCATCGAGAACCTCTAACGGGGAAAGGCTTTGTTCACCCTTAGCCTGAGTGCAGGCCCCAGGCTTGACCGCTCATGAAGATTGTCTCTGATCTGGCTCACTCGACCACTGGTCCGAACAGTGTGGCCACCATCGGGGCCTTCGATGGCGTGCATCTGGGGCACCAGGCCCTGATCCGTCAACTGGTGATCCGGGCGCGGGAACTCCGTTGCCAGGCAGCGCTCATCACCTTTCACCCCCACCCCTCTGAGGTGCTCACGGGCCGCACGGCCTCCCGCTACCTGACCACGCTGGGCGAGAAGGCGGCCATCCTGGAGGGGCTGGGCATTGATCTGCTGGCTATCCTGGCTTTCACCTGCCAACTGGCGAACACCTCAGCCGCAGATTTCGTGGCCCAGGTGTGCCATGCCCTGCGCATGCGTGAGCTGTGGGTGGGCCCCCAATTTGTCCTGGGGCGTGATCGCCAGGGGGATATCCCCACTCTGCAGGCGCTGGGGCGGAGGTTGGGCTTCAGGCTGCGGGTGGTGGAACCGGTGGTCAATGGTGAGGAGCTCGTCACCAGTTCCCGAATTCGGGAGCTGGTATTGGCGGGGAGGATTCGCGAGGCCGCTAGATTGCTGGGCCGTTTCTACAGCGTAGTGGGAGAGGTAGTGCACGGCGATCATCGAGGGCGACTGTTAGGCTTCCCCACAGCCAACCTGGAGGTGCGAGCGGAGCGTATCCTGCCGCCCAACGGAGTGTACGCGGGCTACGCCCGGGTGGGAGAGGAGCGGTACGGGACGGTGATGAACATCGGGGTGCGCCCCACCTTCAACGATCACGAACGCTTATTGGAGGCCCACCTCCTCGATTTCGACGGCGACCTTTACGGCACCGATCTGATGGTGGAGTTTGTGGAGCGGCTGAGGCCGGAGGCGAAGTTCGACAGCGTCCAGGCGCTGATTGCGCAGATACACAAGGACAAGGCCCAGGCGCGGGAGCTGCTATCTGCTGAAGGTGAAGTGCGCTGACGGCTGCTGCTGAAAGACACCAGCTACCCTTTCTTACACGGGAGAGGGCGGCTGGTCATTTGGGGGTCAGTGAGACGACGCGGCGCGGGCGTCCACCAGATCCTGAAACACTGAGGGGGCCACCTGGTACAGAATACCCAACACCCGATGGGCCAGCTCTCGGATCTCCCACTGCGCGGCAGGGTCGGTGCGCAGCTTGATGATGTGCCTCCATTCCCTGAGGTTTGCCGTCATCACGATGCGAGTGGCCGTGGCGTTGGGCAGGAGGAACCTCGCGTTTTCTTTTCGGATGCCCAGTCCACGCAGCTCGCGATAGGCGGCCTTGATTTCATCCATGACACCATTCCATACCTCCATGGCCCGAGGGTTGGCGGCGATGTCGGGGGGGATGACGAACTGGGCATTCGTCATATCACAATAGCGCTGCGATTCTTGCGAGTATGAGGCTAGCCTGTGGCGCACGAGTTGGTGGCTGCAAGCGCGAGAAATCCCGCTGATCTCGAAGGTCACCGAGGCGTGCTCGATCAGTGACTCGTGGCCTTCGCGGAGGCGGGCCTGCAAGAACTTGCCTGGATCGCCTCGGGACTGGCTGCGGTAGCACACCCGTCCTGCATGCTCCAGCAGTTCCTCGGGGGTGTCCCCCTCCAGGTAGTTCGTAATGGCGATGAGCTTCACTTCCATGACTTACTCCTCATTTTCTGTACCTCTCCCACTCACTGTAGATACAGCCGCAGTACTGCTGGCGGTAGAGGTCGTGCTGGCGGGCCAGCCGCCGCCCCTGGGCCCAGCCCCGCCG